>Ga0208197_1000125_pt1 | contig 100863 bp, 94 predicted proteins | sample AD_JPNNA4_MetaG_FD_184444 | JGI IMG/M metagenome (GOLD analysis project Ga0208197, IMG submission 184444) | Active sludge microbial communities of municipal wastewater-treating anaerobic digesters from Japan - AD_JPNNA4_MetaG (SPAdes) (version 2) | ecosystem: Engineered > Bioreactor > Anaerobic...
AACATCTGACACGCTCCGATTTTCAGGCGGCAATACCTTTCTTAAAACCGACTCCTTCATGCGTTTGCTGTATTTCATAGCTCTCTCCTGAATTTTTCAGGGGTCAACTATGTTGACACAAGAGACTGTGATGGCGCGGAGGCAAGTTCTACTGCGAAGGGTTTTAGACTGCTTTCAAGCGATGAATACGAGCTCGCGGCGCGGTACCGTGATGGCACTCTCTGGACCTATGGTGACCATGCGAGCGGCGATGACAGCGGGGCGTGTTTTGATGACGGCGGCATCCTGGGAGGCATGGGAATGTCCACTGTATTCGGCGATTACGCCGTTTACTCTAGTAATTCGGGATCGTCAACGGCGGCGGTTAAAAGTAAAACAAACGGTTATAATGCTTTGGGCCTATACGACATGAGCGGCAACGTCTGGGAGTGGTGTTTTGATTTGTCCATGACTAGCCGCGTGAGACGGGGTGGGGGCTGGAACAGTTCTGCCTCCAACCTGCAAGTTGGCTATAGCAACAGCGTCAGCCCGGGCTACGAGGAAAACAACATTGGTTTCCGCTTTGCGAGGAATCAGTAATCTTTTTGATTTTTTATTTTAATATTGTGAATTCTAAAGGGGGCCTTGCCCCCTTTAGCCGATTTTTTCAAATCCCCCCTGGCCAGCGCTTTGTGCATATAAAATATTATGCTGATCTCCCATGATGGCGACCGATACGGTCCAGTGTGTCGCCGGGGACATTACCGATCTGTTCAGGTTTTCCTATGTAGTATCGTTAGTCCTCGAGCACGAACGTGATCGGCACCCGCAGCAGCATCTTCACCGCCCTCCCGGAAACCTTCCCCGGCCTGAACCGGAGGCGCGCCACGACCTTCATGGCGGCCTCGTCGAAGCCGTAGCCCGACGGCGGGGACACGATTTTCGCGCTGTTGATGGTGCCGTCCTCGTTGACCTGCATCTGGAGCAGGACGGTCTTCCTGGTGATATTGGCGGAGCGCGCCGCCTGGGGGAAGTACCTGTTCAGGTCGAAGTCGATGATCGGAATGGGCGGGTGGTCGCTCAGGTCGGCGAACATGTACCCGTCCTTGTCCGTGCCGTCGCCGGAAAGCTTGTTGATGTCGATGTCGGTGCTTTCCGCGTCGGGCTTGTCCTTGCCCGTGCCCTCGATCCATTCCGCCTTGTCAACGGGGGCCGGATTGGTGTCGCCCCCCAGCGGGACCGATGACGGCAGGTCGATGAAATCAACGCTGACGTCTTTCATCTTTATCTTGGATGCGTCATAGATGCTGTCTTCATCGGATGCAAAGGAAGGCATGTTGGCAATGAAGTAGGCGCCGCCCGCCACGGCATGGAGCAGGACCGATATGGTCAGGCAGAGCTGGAAGAGGTCCATCCCCCTGATCTTCCTGCCAATGGCTTGTAAATGGTGCAAGGCCATACGCGTTGCCTGGCTCAGCGTTTGACTGACAGGGCTATGCGGGTAACGCCGGACTGCCGGATGAGGCCCATGACGCGCGCAATGGCCCCGTAGGGCAGCCGCTCGTCCGCGGAAAGGGTCACCCGCATGTTGGGCCGGTATTTCGACTCCCGGGCGAGGCCGGCCACCATTTTCTCCTCGGTCGTCTCGGTGTCTTCCATCATCAGCTTGCCGTCTTTGGTAATCGCGATCTGGACCGACTGCTGGATGTTCGGGTCGGCGGCGTTCACCTTCGGAAGGTTGATGTTGACCGATTCCATCTTGAGAAAGTTCGCCGTCACCATGAAGATGACCAGGAGAACCAGAAGGACATCGACCATGGGGGTGATGTTTATATAGCCGATTTCGTCGTCGTCGCCGCTGCCTGGTAGTAGTGCCATGGTGTGTTACCTCGTTTTGCCCTTCCGGGTCTCCTTGACCTCCGTCGGCGCCGCCCTTCGGGCATGCAGGCTCGCGCTGATCTCCCTCGACAGGATCTCGAGCTGCTGGATGATAGTCTTGACCTTTTTCGAGAAATAGTTGTTGGCCATGACCACCGGGATGGCGATGAAGAGGCCCGCGGCGGTCGCCAGGAGGGCGCGGGATATGCTTCGCATGACCACGTCGGCGCCGGTGCTGCCCAGGGTGCCGAGGCCGTGAAAGGCCTTGATGACGCCCAGGACGGTGCCCAGGAGCCCTATGAAGGGCGCGTTGTTCCCCAGGGTGTTCAGGATGGTGAGGCGCTTTTCAAGCCCTATCTTTTCCTCGAGTATCTTTCCCGCCATCAGGTCCTGGAGCCCCGGGGCGTTGTCAGTGGCGTGTTCTATCGAAAACAGCGCGAAGCGTGTGTACACGTTATCGCCCAGTTCCCGCGCCTTGTCCATAGCCGTCCTGAAGTCGCGCTTTCTCATCAATGCGATAAGCTCCTCGGCAAAGCGGGATATCTTTTTGTTGGAATTCCTTTTGAATATCACGGCGCGCTCCATCCCCACCGCCAGGGCAAGGATGCTGGCGAATACCAGCATGATAAATACGAAGGTTTCACCATGGCCGACAATTAACAATATATCTGACATATACTCTCTCTTGTTATAGTTGATAATGTAATTAGATACAAAGTAAATGGCAATGATACAAAAACTGGCATACTATTAACCGAGCGGACAATAATGCAATACTTTTTTACTATTATACTCTATAACACAAGCAGTGATGATTTATGTTGCCGGGGAACATAAAAAAGCCGCGCGAGCTTCTATGCCCGCGCGGCTTTCAAACTACAATCGTTACCCGCTAGTTCACGAACAGCATTTCCCAGAACTTCGGCATCGGCCACAGGTCGTCGGCGATGAGTACTTCCAGCTCATCCACCTGCTTTCTTATTTCAGCCATGGCGCCCTTGATTTCGTTGCAGCAGAATTCGGCCGCTTTCTGGTGGTCATGGTGGTGGCCGTTGCTCTCCATCTTCGAATTCAACAGGGCGGCGGAGCTGTCGATGCCGTTGACGAGGGTGGCGATGCGCTTCAGGAGGTTCTTCTGCGCCGTGAAGTCGACGCCGCCCAGGACCTTTTCAGCCTTGGCGATCGAAGAGGCGACCTCGCCCTGGAACCTGATCGCGGCCGGCAGCACCAGGCTGGAGACCATGCTGTGGAGCGCCCGGGCCTCTATTTCGATGTCCTTGATGTATTTCTCGAGCTTTATGGTGTAGCGCGATTTCAGCTCTATCGGGGACAGCACCTGGTACTTTTCGAAGAGCTTCGCGGCCTTTTCGGTGTCCAGGGACTTCAGCGCTTCCGGCGTGGTCCTTAGGTTCGGGAGCTTGCGGCGCTCGGCCTCGGCATGCCATTCGTCGCTGTAGTTGTCGCCCATGAAGAGGATCGGCTTCACCTTCGGAAGCTCCGCCTTCAGTATCTCCAGCACGGTCTGCTTGGCGTTTGCCGTGCCCCGCTTCTCGATCATGTCGGCCACCTCGTCAAGACTCTCGGCGACGATGGTGTTGAGAACGGTCGCCGCGAAGGAAATGTTCTGCGACGAGCCGACGGCGCGGAACTCGAACTTGTTCCCGGTAAAGGCGAAGGGGGAGGTCCGGTTGCGGTCCGAGTTGTCCCTGCTCACCACCGGCAGCGACGATATGCCCAGGTCGATGATCGATTTGTCGGAGGCGTCGGAGGCGACCCCCTTTTCGATGCTCTCGAGGATTTTCGTCAGCTGGTCGCCCAGGAATATGGATATGATCGCCGGCGGCGCCTCGTTGGCGCCCAGCCGGTGGTCGTTGGACGCCGACGCCACGGCGGCGCGCAGGAGGTCTGCATGCCGGTACACGGCCTTCATGGTCGCCAGGAGGAACACCAGGAACTGGATGTTGTCATGGGGCGTCTTCCCCGGTTTGAACAGGTTGATGCCGTCGTCGGTCGAGAGGGACCAGTTCACGTGCTTGCCGGACCCGTTTATGCCCGCGAAGGGCTTTTCGTGGAGCAGGACGGCCATGTTGTGCTGGCGCGCCACCTGCTGCAGTTTGTCCATGACGAGGAGGTTGTGGTCCACGGCGATGTTGGCCTCTTCGAATATCGGCGCGATCTCGAACTGGGACGGCGCCACTTCGTTGTGCCTGGTCTTGGCCGGTATCCCCAGCTTGTACAGTTCCTCTTCGACATCATGCATGAAGGACTGCATCCGCTCCCTGATGCTGCCGAAGTACTGGTCTTCCAGCTCCTGGCCTTTCGCCGGCGGGGCCCCGAGGAGGGTCCTGCCGGTGAGCACCAGGTCCTGGCGCTTGTAGAAATAATCCATGTCGATGCAGAAATATTCCTGCTCCGGCCCGAGGTTGGACATGACCTTTTTCGATTTACGGTTGCCCAGGACCTTCAGGACCCGCAGGGCGCTGTCGTTGACCGCCCGGATGGAGCGGAGGAGCGGCGTTTTCTTGTCCAGGGCCTCGCCGTGGTATGATATGAACGCCGTCGGTATGCAGAGGGTGATGCCGATGCCGTTCTTTCTCAAGAACGCCGGGCTCGACATGTCCCACGCGGTGTAGCCGCGGGCCTCGAAGGTGGCGCGCAGACCGCCGCTCGGGAAGCTCGACGCGTCAGGTTCTCCCTGCACGAGCTGCTCGCCGGTGAAACGCTCTATCACTTCGCCCGGGCCCGATATCTCGATGAAGGCGTCATGCTTTTCAGCGGTCGCCCCGGTCATCGGCTGGAACCAGTGGGCGAAATGGGTGGCGCCGTTTTCCAGGGCCCATTCCTTCATGGCGTGCGCCACGGCGTTCGCGGTTTCGATGTCCAGCTTCTTCCCTTTCTCGATGCTTTCTTGCAGCTTGGCATAGAATACCTTGGGCAGTTTCGCCTGCATCACTTTATCGTTAAAAGTGTCTTCGCCGAAGTAGCTGGAGATGGGGAGGTCTTTTTCCTTTTCGACAGTGTAGCTTCTTTCTGTCGCGATGGTCGGGGTGATCTTTTTCATGGATGCCTCCAGTGCACATATTTATTGTTATCAAAACAAGGTGAATATATTTATTTCGCCTTCCGTTTGTCAATAGTTGCGACGAAACAAGAGCCTGAAATCAATGAAATTTAACATTAGTGTAATAAAAACCGGCATTATCGGGGCCGAAACCCTTCTTTCAGCGCCTTGATTTTTCTCGCGATGACGTCAGGCAGGGCATTCCTGTTGCTTGGGGTCACTTCGATGATATCGATATCGGCTCTCTCTTTTATGCTTTTTATGAAGTCGTCCCCGCCCAGGGCAACGGTGCCCACAACGATGTTGGGCGAGTCCAGGGCCCTGATCGCCATGCGCCTGAAATGCTCTGAATAACACTCCATTGTGCCGATTTCGTCAAGGACAATAATGGTATTGTCCTTCGGGATGATGGAGTCTGCCGCTATCGAGTCTATGTTGTCAACGCTCACGCCGTATCGCCGTATGCTGAATTCGGACCTGATGTCCTGGTGGGCAAGGTACCCGCGCCGGCCGTCAAGGGAATTCATCATGAAGCCGACGCGGCGGCCGTCGTTTTTTTCTTCTTCAGTGTAAAACCCCTGGGCCGGCCGGTCAAGGAGCCGCAGCAGTTTTTTTATCATCGTGGTTTTACCCGCGGACGGGGCCCCGGTGAGGAAGATGTTTTTACGAATGGTATTCCCGGAGTGGTTGGTGCCCATTTCCCGCCGGACTCATCTGAATTTATTTATTACATACAGGACCAGGCTCACCACTATGCTGATGATTATGCCGGTGACAATGGGGAAGTGGAAACTGAAGTTTTCCCGTTCGATAGTGATGTCGCCGGGCAGCCTGCCGATATGCCTGAGAAAGGGAAGGGAGTCCCTGAATAGCACCAGTATCCCCGCCAGGACCAGGATTGTGCCGATTAGTATAAGGATTTTCCCCATGGTTCCCCCGTTGTTTCTTTTATAAGGGAATCAGTGAAATATAGCAACAATAAATTATCTCGCTGGCGCCGATCGGTAAAATGATTGAAAATAACAGGCCGGTAGTTTTTACTTAATGACATACGGCCGTCCCGCCCCGTATCTGTCTTCAACGGGCGTAATTGACGGTCGGCGCGGCGGCGGCAACGATGAAGGTGCATGATATCAAGGAAATAATCGGGAATCTCGGACTCCATCCCAACAAGCGCCTGGGGCAGAATTTCCTGGTTTCCCCTGAGGCCAGGGAGAGGATCGTCGGCGCCATGGAGTGCTGCCCCGCGGACCGGGTCCTTGAAATCGGGCCGGGCCTGGGTTCCCTCACCGAACTGCTCCTTGAACGGGCAGGCCATGTCACCGCGGTCGAGATTGACGCGGGATTCTGCCGCTACCTGTCAGAACGGTTCGGCGCCCGGAGGAACTTCACGCTGATCCATGGCGATTTCCTGAAGGATCCGCCCCCTGACGGCTTTACAAAGATCGCATCAAACCTTCCCTATTACTGCTCTTCGGAAATGCTGTTCCAGTTCACCCGTTATACCGCGCCGCGAGTGTACGTGATGCTCCAGAAGGAACTGGCGGACCGCGTGACCGCGTCCCCCGGCGGCAAAAGCTACGGCGCACTTACGGTGACCCTCGGCTTTTATTACGAGACCCGGCGGGTCTTCACGGTGCCGCGGGAGTCCTTTTACCCCAGGCCCGACGTGATGTCCGCCTTCCTGAAGCTGTCACGGCGGGCGGCGCTCCCCCTGGCCGGCGGCGAAATCGGGCTGTTCCACCTCCTGGTGAAGTCAGCCTTCTGGGGCAGGAGAAAAACGATCCTGGCGGCGCTGTCGGGATCGCCCCACATGGACATCGGCCGCGAGGGGGCCGCCCGAATCCTCGCTGAAGTCGGCATCGACCGGGGCCGCCGCGGCGAGGAACTGGGCCTGGAAGAATACATTGCGTTAGCCCGTGCCATGAGAGGGGAGAATATATCCCGCGGAGGCGCGGAGACGCAGAGTTTTTAAATGCTTCATTCGGGACACCCCGAAACCATGGTAATTGGTGAAAAGATTTTAACGGGGTATGACGATTTATTTTTTCCCGGCGCCTCCTGCGGGAAAAAAGTATTGAAGACTGGTAAGGCAATCGAATGAATGGTGCCGTGAAGGAAATGAAGCGAATCGACCCTGACACAATTGAAAAACTCCTCGTCCGCGTGCAGAAGCCCGCGCGCTACATGGGGCGGGAGCTGAATGTCATCGTTAAGAATGACGCGCGCTTCCGCATGGCCCTCTCGTATCCGGACCTCTACGAGGTGGGCATGTCCAATAACGGCCTGCGTATCCTCTATGACGTCGTGAACGCAATGCCGGACGCCGCGTGCGAACGGGTCTTCGCCGTGTCGGACGATTTTGCCCGGGCCCTTCGGGAGGACGGCGTTCCCCTCTACACCCTCGAGACCTACACGCCCCTCGGCGGGCTTGACGCCCTCGGCTTTAACCTCTCCCATGAACTGCTGTGCACCAACGTGCTGCAGATTCTTGACCTGGGCGGCATTCCCCTGCGGCGCATCGAGCGCGGCGAAGGCATGCCGATTATCATCGCCGGCGGCGAGGCGGCGTCCAACCCCTTCCCGATGGGGGACTTCATCGACGCCTTTTTCATCGGCGACGGCGAAGAGGGTATCCGGGACATCGTGACCGTCCTTGCCGGCGCGAAGACGGCCGGCCTGAACAGGGGCGAATCCATTGATCGTATCGGCGAAATTCCGGGAGTGCTGCTCCCGTCATGGTACGACGGCGGCGTCCCGGGCCCGACGGTGAAAAAGCGGGTGTACCGCGGCGCTGCCCTCCTGGACCCGGTGAAGCCCCTGGTGCCCGGCATCCGCATCGCCCAGGAGCGCATCGTCGTCGAGGCGACCCGGGGATGCGCCAACTTCTGCAATTTCTGCCATGCCGGCTTTTACGATCTCCCCTACCGGTGCCATGACCATGGCGCCGTGGCGGACCGTATCCTGGAAATAGCCCGGAACACCGGGTACAACGAGGTCACCCTGTCGTCCCTGTCCATCAGCGATTATCCTTACCTGGCGGCGCTAATCAACCGCGTCCTCCCCGACCTTACCGCCATGGGGATATCGGTGTCTTTCCCGTCCCTGCGGGTCGACACGGCGACCCTTCCGCTGATCGAGCAGGTCTCGGAACTCCGGCGCGCCTCCCTCACCTTCGCGGTGGAGTCGGCATCGGAGCAGGTGAGGGCCCGGGCGAACAAGCGGATATTCATCGATGACCTCGTGGAGATCGTGCGCCACGTATACGATCGGGGATGGAAGGTCATCAAGCTCTACTTCATGATAGGCCTGCCGGGGTGCGAGGAGTATGACGAGGCCGGGGACATCATCAGTCTTCTGAAAAATATACACCGCGTCGGCGGCCGCAGGCTTGACATCAACGTGACCGTGTCCCCCTTCGTGCCGAAGCCGCATACGCCCTTCCAGCGCGAGCGGCAGCGGGGGAGGGACTACTTCGAGGACACCGTGCGCCGGATCAAACGCGCCCTCCCGCGGTCCATCTCGATAAAGAACCATGACGTGGAGGCGTCCATCATCGAAGGGGTCCTGGCGCGGGGCGATTCGCGGCTGGGGGCGGTAATCGAGAAGTCGTACCGCGACGGCTGCCGCTTCGATTCATGGGACGAATATTTCAGGTATGATATCTGGAGACGAAACCTTGACGGCATGCTCCCCGGCTGGGAGGAGCGTCTCGGGGGGCGCCTTGAAGGGCCGCTCCCCTGGCGCTTCGTAGAGACCGGCTTTGAGAAGCTGGTGGAAAAGCGGGCGGAGGCGAGCGCCGCATGCGTCCCCTTGCGGGACCGGGCGCCGCGCCGGCGCGAGGCCATTGACGCGGGCCGCTTGGAAGCGGCGCGGCGCAGTTTCGAGGGCCGTTACGCGGTCACGGGAAAGATCAGGGTGCGCTTTACCCGGACCGGGATGATGCGCTTCATCCCCCACATCGATTTCATGGAGATCGTGAAGCGCGCCCTGCGCATGGCCGGGGCGCCGGTGGCCATGTCCCAGGGCTTCAACAAGAGGGAGCGCGTGTCGGCGGGCTTTCCCACACCCGTGGGAATCGAAAGCGAGGCGGAGCTGGTGGACGTCGAACTCTGCGGCGGCGTCGGGGACGGTTTCATGGCGCGCCTCAACGCCTCCCTGCCGGAGGGCATAACCGCGGCCGGGTTCCGTCCCATAGAGGATAAGACCTCCCTCATGGCCATGACCGGGGTCATCGAGTACCGGGTGACGGCCGCGGCCGGGTCCGCGGCCCTGATCAAGGGACTTGACGCCGGGCCGGAATTCCGCAAGCACGGGAAAAAATCCGACCGCGCCGTTCCCTTTGATGCGGTTGTTCATTCATACGCGAAAGAAGATGGCCAAACGGTCATCCTGTGCCTGTTCGCGGGATCGGAGGATTCCATCCGGATCGACGACGCGGTGAAAACGCTTCTCGGGGGGGGTGACAATGCCCTGCAGGGCATGCGGATGGTCAAGACGAACCAGTACCGGGTTGTTGACGGAAAGCTGGCAAAGATAGAATAGCTCTCCGCATCTATCGCCTGTTATGCCGGGGCGGCTTTATATCGGGGTGAACCGGCGCGGACAACAGGCATTACGCCCTGTGTTTCCCCGCACGGCACGGGGGCGGCAAGTATCAATCTATGTCTTCTTCACTGGTGTAAATCGGAATAATGGTGTCCAGCGTCGCCAGTTTTATGAGGCTGAAAACATCTTCCGAAAGATTCAGCAAGCCCAATGTGCCGTTGTTGTTGCTCATTTCCCTGTTGAGGTTGATCAGCAGACCCATTCCCGCTGAATCAATAAAAGACACATCCTTGAGATCCAGAATTATGCTTTTTGTTTTGGTATGTATGTATTTGAATATTTCGTCCCGTATATCCTTGCTGGAAAAGTAATCCATCTCTCCTTTAAGGCTTATGATTTTATGATCTCCCAGATCCCGATAATTTACTTCCATGGCTGCCGACCTTTTATTGTTTGATAAAAAGCGCTCTTTTTTCAATGGGTCAAAGAGGCTGAATGGTTCTTGTCCGGGCCAGTATAAGACATCGAAGGGATTATTTCAACACAAAAAGGGCTGGACAGGACAATTAAAGTCCGATAATAATAAACTTGTATATGACAAGGAATTATTGCGGGAGTGAACCATGATTGAGATCATCGATAAAGGCGATAACCTGTTTGTTATCAAAATCGCAATGAGAGAAGTGCACTCCATGGATATCCCCAATCTGAAAGATAAGCTCCTGGATGCAATAGCCGAGAGAGGAATAAAGAAGCTGGTCGTCGACCTGAGCGGCGTCTACATGATAACAAGTTCGGGCATAGGCATTTTTTTCAACATCAGCCATATCCTGGAGTCGCAGCTCCGTTTTGCCGCCGCCAATACGGATGTGAAAAAAGTTTTGGAACTGACAAAGGTGACTTCCATCATCGAGCTCTTTCAAACGGTCGATGAGGCAGTGGCATCCTTCAAGTAGCCTGTCTGCTTCCGGAAATTCGCGATCTATTTTTTACTTGAATTAATCCCCGGTGACAATTATATTCTGATTGAGCAATGGCTCAGCGGTTAGGGTAATCCTATCCCGGTCTGAAAAGGAGGGAAGAATGGAAATATCCAACATCAGCGGCCCTGATGTGGTTCCCCGCGGTTTTTCAACGGAACCGCCCCGACAGGCCGAGCCGGAAAGAAATGAGCCGGCGCCCGTTAATAGAAGCCCTGAACCGGCCGAAAATAATAAGGGAGCCACGATCGATACATACGCGTAGGAAGGTGCTATGGCAACGGTGAGCAAGGCCGAAAAGGCGGCATACAACGACGAGATCAAGGACATCAAGCGCGAGGTCGAGACGATCAAGAAGGCGATCAATGAGGCCATCAGTAAAAAAAAGAAGCACCCTGCCATAGCCAATTATTACAACCTGGAACTGGCGTCCCGCGAAATGGACGCCATTGAAAATTTCATCAAGATGAACGACCTCTCCATGGAGATGCTGAACCTCAGAAACAGCACCTTCCTGGAAAATGCCCGCAAGGAATTCTACAAGGTGCTCCAGTACCTGGAGGAGATCGTGGGGAACCAGGTAGACCGCTCCCTGAAGGAAAACGATGAATACCTGGCCACCATCAGGCAGGTCAATCCGCGGCAGATACTCACGTTTGTCCAGCGCATGCACAGGATCCTGGGCGACCTGATCAAGAATTTCGGCCAGGACACCAAGTGGAAGTGGTCCTTCGTGGAATGGCAGGCCCGCGCCGCCATCATCACCAAGAACATCACCAGTTTTTCCGAGGTGGCAAAGTTCCGGGACCCCCGCACGGAATTCTTCTACGAGCGCCGGGAACTCATGCAATTGTGCAAGGACAGCCTCACTGAGGCCGCCAGGCAGTTCCGCACAAAGTACGAGATGGCCGGCAAGGCCAGGGACGACCTGAAAAGCTCCATATCCTACCTGGCGGCTCTTCGGAAGATCCATGTCCTTTTCGGCGAGGACACCGAGGCTACCAAGCTGAAAAACATAATCGATGCCGCCAAGATGGCCCTCGAGGCGGACGATAAAGCAAAAGATAAAGATAAGAAAGAAAAAGAATCTAAAAAGTAAAAATGTGACTTTTTCACTTGACTATCTTTATTTTTTTTATTAATTTGCTATTAGCACTCGACAGCATAGAGTGCTAATAGATTGGTTGTTTCTATGTCCCGTGAAATCATAAAAGAAAGGGCCCTGGAAGAAAGGGAATCTTCCATATTACAGGCTATTGTGTATGAGTATATAACCAAGGGGAAGCCCGTTGGCTCCCGTTCCTTCGTGCATAAGTATTCCCTGGCCGTTTCACCGGCAACCATGCGGAACATCATGTACGACCTGGAGAGCCTGGAGTATCTCAAACAGCCCCACACGTCGGCAGGGAGGATCCCCACCGACAAGGGATACCGGTTTTATGTCGATTCACTTCTCGACAGCTATGAGTTTTCCATGAAGGACCGCGAGATTTCCGTCAAGGAAGAAGCGATAAAAAGGGAAGTGCAGCTGGACAAGATTTTCTCGGTCATAACAAAAATGCTCTCGACCGAGTCGCGCTACGCCGCGGTCATGCTGACCCCCCGCTTTGATTTCACGGTGGTGAAGCGCGTGGTCCTGGTCCCCATGGATAACAATGAAATTCTTTTCATACTCATCACCAGGACCGGCGTGGTGCTCACCAAGAAGGTAATGGTTTCGTCCAACGTGACGCAGGACGACCTGCACACTTTTTCCAAGTACCTGACCGGCGAGCTGTGCGGCTACGCCATCTACGAGATACGGGACACCATTTTCGAGCGCTTGCGGAAGGAAAAAGAGGCGGGCGTCAACAAGGACATGGCCCTGGACATCGCGCAACTGGCGGTGTCCGAGAGCGAGGAGCCGCGACTCCATATCGACGGCATTGAAAACTTGTTGAAGATACCGGAGATGGTGGAAGAGGACCGCCTCCACAGCCTGCTCAGCATCATAGAGGAGAACAACATACTCAGGAGGATCCTCGCCCGCACCATGGAAAACGAGGGCATAAGCACCCTCATCGGGGAGGAGATACAAGAGGAGCAGGTCAAGGGCTGCAGCATGGTATCCACCCCGTATAAAATAGGCAACAAGCTGGTGGGGGCCATCGGCGTGCTGGGCCCCACGAGGATGGATTACGAGAAGGTGGTGCCGCTGGTGGATTATACCGGCAGGATCGTGACGGAACTGCTGACCAAGATGTCAAAGTGATACGTCCCGCGGCAGGCAGCCTTGCCGGGCCTGGTATCGCGGTTATGGATAGTTATTTGAAAAAAACATGCTACGCGCGACCGGAACGTGCACCGGAAACGGCGCCCGTTCCCGTCTCGCGTATCTATACAGTATCGGGGTAGATGATGGATAAACACAAGGAACATCACAAGTCAAAGGAAAAAGAGGTCCACGAGGTTAAAAAGGAATACGATTCGACCGACGAGGACCTCGAAAAGAAAATGCAGGATGAAAAGGCCGCCGAGGAGCGGAGAAAGGCCTTCCGCAGGGACGCGGACCGCGTCGCCGACGAGGAGCGCAGCAATGCCATAAAGGAAAACCAGAAGCTCGTGAGCGAGATGGAAAACCTCAAGGACGTCATGCTGCGGCGCCAGGCGGACTTCGAGAATTACAAGAAGAGGATGGCAAAACAGCAGGGCGAGGCGCGGAAAATGGCCATCAAGGATTTTTCACAGGATATTATGGAGATAAACGACGATCTGCTCAGGGCAATCGATGCGTCGCAGAACATGGCCGCCACCTGCTCGTCGGAGGAATCGCACCGCTCCTTTGTGGAGGGGGTGTCGATGATCTCCCGCCGCATCGAGGAAACCATGAAGAAGTACGGCGTGGTCGAGATTGAGGCGCTCGACCGGGAATTCGACCCGAATTATCACGAGGCGGTCGAGATCGAAATGAGCGGCGACGTCAGCAGGGACACCGTCACCAAGGTGTACCAGAAGGGTTTCCGGATCGACGACCTGGTGGTCCGGAGCGCGAAGGTGAAGGTGTCGAAACCGCAGAAGCAGGCGCCCCCTGCGGGCTCGGAAGACGGCGGCGACGGCGACGACGGCAACGACGGCGACGACGGCGACGACACGGTCCACTGATCGGCCGGTATGCGGCATTGAGATCATGAAATGATTCTACATATAAATAAATTACTGGAAGGAGAATTATTATGAGTAAAATTATAGGCATAGACCTGGGAACGACCAACTCGTGCGTGTCCGTGATGATAGGCGGCGAACCGGTGGTCATACAGAACTCAGAAGGGCAGCGGACCACGCCGTCCATCGTCGCTTTCACCGACAAGGGCGAGCGGCTCGTGGGGCAGGTGGCCAAAAACCAGATCATCACCAACCCCGAGAACACCGTCAGGTCGATAAAGCGCTTCATGGGGCGCCGTTTCGGCGAGGTGGCGAACGAGATGAAAATGGTCTCCTACAAGGTGGTCGACGACGGGCGCGAAGGCGTCCGCGTGAAGACCATAGCCGGCGAGTTTTCCCCCCAGGAGATCTCCGCGCGCATTCTGCAGAAGATGAAGCAGACCGCCGAGGACTACCTCGGCGAGAAGGTGACCCGCGCCGTCATAACGGTACCGGCCTATTTCAACGACGCACAGCGCCAGGCGACCAAGGACGCCGGCAGGATCGCCGGCCTCGAGGTCGAGCGGATCATCAATGAGCCCACGGCGGCCGCCCTGGCCTACGGCCTTGACAAAGGGAAGCGCAATGAGAAGATAGCGGTCTACGACCTGGGCGGCGGCACCTTCGACATATCGATACTTGAACTGGGCGACGGCGTGTTCGAGGTCAAGTCGACCAACGGCAATACCCACCTGGGCGGCGACGATTTCGACCAGCGGATCATGGAATGGCTGATGCAGGAATTCAAGAAACAGACCGGCATCGACGTTTCCGGCGATAAAATGGCCCTGCAGCGGCTGAAGGAAGCGGCTGAAAAGGCGAAAATTGAGCTTTCGAGCAAGTCCCAGACCGAGATCAATATCCCCTTCCTCACCGCTGACCAGTCGGGCGCCAAGCACCTGGTCATGACCCTGACCAGGGCCAAACTCGAACAGCTCATCGAGGACCTCATCAATTCGACCCGGACCCCCTGCATGAACGCCCTCGAGGACGCGGGCATGACCGCCGGCGACATCGACGAGGTCATCCTGGTGGGCGGCTCCACCCGGATTCCGGCGGTGCAGGACCTGGTGAAGCGGATTTTTGCCAAGGAGCCCCACAAGGGCGTGAACCCGGACGAGGTCGTGGCAGTGGGGGCCGCGATCCAGGGCGGCGTCCTCACCGGCGACGTCCATGACGTGCTCCTCCTCGACGTCACACCGCTTTCCCTCGGGATTGAGACCCTGGGCGGCGTGATGACCAAGCTCATCGAGCGGAACACCACCATACCCACGAAGAAGAGCCAGATCTTTTCAACGGCGTCCGACAACCAGCCGGCCGTTTCCATCCACGTGCTCCAGGGCGAGCGCGAGCTGGCGGCCCAGAACCGCACCCTGGGCAGGTTTGACCTGGTGGGGATACCTCCGGCGCCGCGGGGGGTCCCGCAGATCGAGGTGACCTTCGACATCGACGCCAACGGCATCGTGCATGTGTCGGCGAAGGACCTGGGAACCGGCAAGGAACAGAAGATCAGGATCGAGTCCTCCAGCGGCCTCAACGAAGAGGAGATCAAGAAGATGGTCCGGGACGCGGAAGAACATTCCGCGGAGGACAAGAAGACCCGCGAGCTCATCGAGGCGCGAAACGAAGCCGACTCCTTCATCTACTCCCTGGAGAAGATGCTCAAGGAAAATGCCGACAAGGTGGAGCCGGCCGAGAAGCAGGCGATCGAAACCGAGATCGCGGCCCTGCGGTCCGCCATGGAATCGGACAGCGTGAGCGCCATCAAGGAGGCCAAGGGACGGCTGGAACAGGCGTCCCACAAGTTCGCGGAGAGGATGTACCAGCAGCACGCCCAGCAGCATGCCGGCCAGCAGCAGCCGGGGGCCGATCGGGGTGCCGAGGAGGGCCCCAAGGGAGGGCCCGGCGGGGAAAAGGTATATGACGCCGACTATGAAGTCGTTGACGATGACAAGAAATAACGGGCGCGCGCGGCAGGCGCGCTTCCTTATTGACAACAGGTTGAATATTGTGTATATTAAGTTAATTAGCACGCTGATAAAAAACAGCATAACGATGATCCGGACCGGTGCGATACAGGGATGTATCGCCGTTTTTATGGTCCATGGCGGAAAAATTGTAAAATAAATTCGAAGGGAAACCTCACGTGGCCAAGCGAGATTATTATGAAATCCTCGGCGTCTCCAAGACGGCTTCAGAGCAGGAGATAAAGCAGGCATACCGCAAGCTTGCCCTCAAGTACCATCCTGACCGGAACAAGGGGGACAAGGAGTCGGAAGAAAAATTCAAGGAAGCGACGGAAGCCTATGAAGTGCTGCGCGACCCGAAGAAGCGCGCCTCCTACGACAAGTTCGGCCATGAAGGCGTTTCCGGCTTCGAGGGGTTCGGCCGCGGGGCCTATTCCGATTTCTCGGACATATTCGGCGATTTTGATTTTGGCGATATATTCGAGGGGTTCTTCGGATCGGCCTTCGGAACCAGGGGAAGGGGCAAGCGGGGCCGCCGCGGGTCCGATATCCAGTATGATCTTTCGATTTCCCTCGAGGAAGCGGCCACCGGCAAGGAGATACAGATTAAGATCCCGCGTAACGAGACGTGCGAAACCTGCCAGGGCACCGGGTCCAAGGCGGGCACCAAGCCTACCGTGTGCCCCGTCTGCAACGGCTCGGGGCAGATCCGGCAGACCCAGGGGTTCTTCTCCATAACCCAGGCCTGCTATAAGTGCAAGGGGGAGGGCAAGATCATATCTTCGCCCTGCGGCACCTGCGGCGGCACCGGCCTCAAGCTCCACAAGAGGACCATAACCGTGAAGATCCCCGCCGGCGTGGAATCGGGGTCACGGCTGAAAATAACCGGCGAGGGAGAGCAGGGGCCCAACGGCGGCACCAGGGGCGACCTCTACGTCGTCATCCATGTGCAGAACCACCCGCTCTTCGAACGCCACGGCAACGATATTATCTCTGTCGTTGACGTGTCCTTCCCGATGATGTGCCTGGGCGGCGAGATCGAGGTGCCCACCATAAGCGGCAGCGTGGCCAAGATGAAGATACCCCCGGGCACGGAGAACGGCCAGATCTTCAGGCTCAAGGGAAACGGCATCCCCTACCTCGGGTCCTACGGCCGGGGCGACCAGCTGGTGAAGATCAACATCAGGGTCCCCAAGAAGTTGTCGCCGCGCCAGAAGGAGCTATTGAAGGAGTTCTCCACCCTGGACGGCGAAGAGGTCGGCCACGGCGGTAAGGAGTTTTATTGATATATAAAAGGGGCCACGATACCGTGGCCCTTGCTGCGTCCATGCGAGCCGGAAATTACCAGGGGGGATACTGAACATGAAAAAAGCCAAAGAGGGACACGTGTACATGAAGCTGGACCGGATGAAGAAGGTATCCGGCGGGGCCGCGAAAAAGGCAAGGAGCCTGGGGGTGCACCGGAAGGTCGCCCTCGCGTACCGGTCGCGGAGGCTCGTGGGCGGCGTCATCCTCCTCTGTGTCGCCGCCTGGTTCGTGAACAAGAACCTCGCAACCCGCGACGTTGAGCCGAAGTGCTGGTTCTGCTCCGCCGGCGAGCAGGCCGAGGCCAAGGGCGTGGTGACGAAGACCGAATGCGTCTCCTACGGCGCGAAGGCCCGCACCAATGAATACCGGGTGGAATACGCGTACACGGTGAACGGCAGGACCTACACCGGCGTCGGATTCCAGACGGGGTACATTGTCCTGGAAAAGAGCCCGGTCACCGTCGACTACTCGGTGAAGGACCCGTCCTGCTCCTGCATCAGGGACATCCGGTGCGCGGCTGACAACGCGATGTTTACGGTCCTGTTCGGCCTTCCCCTCGTCGTTATCGCCATACTGCTTGTCGTGAGCGGAGCCCGCAGGATCATGCGCGCCCTGTGGGTCATCGAACACGGGTCCGTCGCCGGGGCCTCGGTCGGAAGCATCACCCGCAAAACCGAAACGCATATGACGGGGCGTGTCGGGGTGTGGCGCACCGCCATCAAATGGATCGCCACCTGCAGCTTCACGGACGCTTCCGGTAAGAATTGCCACGTCAAGGTAGGCATGCCCGAGGGCCTGCTGAAAAAGGGGGACGAGGTCAAAATTGTGTACGATCCGGGCATGCCGGAGAACGCGATCGCCATCGGCGCCCTGCCGTGGTTCGTTAAAACCGATCCGCCCCTGGCGAGATGAACTTCGAGGCAGTCGCCGTATAGTGCCGTGGAATGGTATCGGTCTTAATTTCCACATCCCTCAATGCATGTTGGAACCACTTTGATGATAACCGCCTGTTTTTTTATCTTGACATGCACCATGGTGGGTGTTTATTGAAAGAATAAAAAACAAGAGGTGGGGTAACCCGGAATGAAACTCAAAGCCGTTTTTATAATAACGATTATATCCATTTTAACTGCTTGCTCTCACAATATCAAGGTGTCTCCTGCCGTCAAGAAAGTTGCCCTTGTTCAGTGTTCCGTCATACAGCCCATGCGTGTTTTGAGTATGATGGGAAGGAATGATGTAAGCCCTGTAATCCTGAAGCAGCTCCCGTTTCTTCTCCAGGAAACCGAATCGGCGCTGCGGCAGTACTGGACCGTGATTCCTGCCGGACTGTTCGTAGCGAAGCCCGAGGTGCAGAAAATGTCCCGCTATGTGAATAGCGAGGACATCATGTCACCGGTAATCAACGGCAAGCAGATGCCGGCATTGTCAGACTGGAAAGTCGGATCCCTGTCCCGGGACACGACGAAGCGGTTGTGCGCCCTCACCGGTGCGGATGCCGTGGTATTGACTGTATCGTCGTGGGAAGTCCAGACACAGGGGATGTTCGCTTCGGCGCAGTATCCCCTTGCGTATATAAGTTTCGCCATGTATGATAAAAATGGCGCCCTATTCTTCTATGACACTGCCTACGAGATCTACAACGACTTCTATGGCTACTGGAACATGTCCATCAATGATGCATCTATCGCATTATGGAAAAAAATGTCGGTAAAGCTGACCAGGGACATCCTGGCAAAATATGCGCACTGACGCCTTACCGTACAAGCCCATTCGCGGGGCGGGTATGACGTACTGGTTCCGCCCTTAACGTGGAGCGGCTTGATGATGGCCGCGGATACGTTTGTCGTACCGCCGATATGGCCGCTGATCCCACCAGTTATGCAAACATTCATGGTTTATAAACAATCCAGCGGTTTAATGGCGTTTCATGGCAATCCATTTATTAATCTTGACGTACCGGGGGGTTCCTATCACCCTGACATGACATACCAGTCCATGGAGAAAAGAATGTTGCCGATTGTAGATTACGGCGGGATCGCCATCGTAATACCGAACGTGGCCGCGGTGGGTAATGTCATTGAAGACAGCGGCAAGTTCGGCTTCGAGGTGTATCTCTCCGGGATGAATGAACCCCTCATAATAGGATTTGAAACGTCAAAGGAGGCCTCGGAGTCCAGGAGCGAGCTGATCGCCATCATCGCGCGGTTCCATTATGCGCGCGAACTGGGCCCGGATTACGAAATCGATGATATGGCGGAAGATGACCTGCAGGAATTGGACGACTCCGAGGAGACTGAAAAACATTGATGTCCCCCCGGCGTTTTTAACGACATATCAATTTTTTTTGATGGAAGAGACCGATGATACGGAATGACAAAGAACTGTTGATGCGCGGCACCGAAGAGGTCCTGCCCCTCGATGAATTCGAGAAAAAGCTGGAGCGATCCGAGCGCGAGAACAGGCCGCTGATAATCAAGGCCGGTTTCGACCCCACGGCCCCGGACATACACCTGGGGCACGCGGTGCTTTTAAGGAAAATGAAGCACTTCCAGGACATGGGCCACACCGTGGTCTTCCTCATCGGGGACTTCACCGGCATGATCGGCGACCCCTCCGGGCGTTCCGTTACGCGGAAGCCCCTCACCCGGGAGCAGGTCCTGGAGAACGCCGAGACCTACAAGCGCCAGGTCTTCAAGATACTGGACAGGGAGAAAACGAAGGTCGTGTTCAACTCCGAGTGGTGCGCCTCCATGACCTTCAGCGACGTGCTGGAGCTCACCGCCAAGTACAACGTGGCGCGGATGCTCGAGCGCGACGATTTCGACAAGCGTTACAAGGGCGGGGTGCCCATCACCATCCTGGAGTTCATGTACCCCCTGGTCCAGGGCTACGATTCCGTGGTCCTCAAGGCGGACATCGAGCTGGGCGGCTCCGACCAGAAGTTCAACCTCCTGGTGGGGCGCGACCTCCAGCGTGAGTACGGCCAGGAGCCGCAGGTCATCATGACCGTGCCCCTGATGGTCGGCACCGACGGCGTCCAGAAGATGAGCAAGTCCCTGCATAACTACATCGGCATCAACGAACCGCCGAAGGACATCTTCGGCAAGGTCATGTCGATATCCGACGACCTCATGTTCCTCTATTACGAGCTCGTGACCGACGTTCCCCGGGACGAGATCGAGAAATACCGCGAAGGCATCAAAAACGGCACGCTCCATCCCCGGGACGTGAAGGTGAACCTGGCGAAGAACATCTGCGCCCAGTTCTACGACGCTGAAACGGCGGAACACGCAGCCGCTGAATTCGACCGCGTCTTTGCCAACAAGGAGCTCCCCGACGAGGTCCCCGAGTACCGGGTACCCGACGGCGAAAAATCCGGCGGCAGGATATGGATTGTCAAGCTCATGGTCCTTGCCGGCACCGCGGCGTCGAACGGCGAGGCGCGCCGCCTTATCAAGGGGGGCGGGGTGACCTTCGGCGGTGAAAAGGTCACCGCCGAGGATTACGAGCTGCCGCTTCCGGCCGACGGGATCCTCAAGGTGGGCAAGCGTAAATTCGTAAGGATAATCGGATAATCCCCAACAGGGCCGTCTCGCAACAACCCCCGCCCCCCGGAGGGGGCTTCTCCAGAGCCGCCCTGTTGTTTGAGCGCCCGTCGGGCCCCGCCTTTTTTTATCGCGGGCAGGATTCCCGCTTGCGTTGTATGGACATCGGGGATATTATTGTTTACTTGCTAATTTTTTAAAAAAATTTATTAATTCGTAACCCCTGCGGGTAATGCATGTCACATTCAGATAGTGAAGATATCCAGATAATAGACAGGGTCCTGTCCGGCGACGTTGACGCCTTTTCCGGAATCATAGAGAAGTACAAGGACAAGACCTTTAACTATGTCTATTCCCAGGTAAAAGACTATGACGAGGCCCTGGACATCACCCAGGAGATATTTATCATGACTATCGAAGCGTTGCGTTCTTTCAGAAGGGAGTCGAAGTTTTCGACCTGGTTTTACAGCATCATGGTCAACTACTGCAAGAATTACCGGAAAAAGAACAGCCGGTACAACGTGGTCTCCATTAACAGCTCCCGGGGCGATGAGGAATACGACCTGCAGATCCCCGATGATCGTGAGAACCCTGAAAAGGAAGTGATCCTGAATGATTCCCTCCGGATAGTCCGGGAGGAAATCGGCCTGCTCCCCGACGACTATCGCGAGATACTGGTCCTCCGCGATATCGAGGGAATGTCATATAACGAAATATCTGAAATACTCGGCATATCGCTGTCCAATGTGAAGGTCCGGATCCACCGGGGAAGGGAATTCTTGAAGAACAGATTACTGACGAGGGGATTGATATGAGCGGCAATCACATTCCATTTGACAAGCTGTCAGACCTGTATGATGACGAGATCGCCTCGAAGGAAGAACGGGCGGAGCTGATGCGCCATATCGAGTCGTGCAGGGCCTGCGGCCTTGAATACCGTCTGCTCGGGAACACCCTGCGCCTCTGCCGCGATGTCGCCGGCATGCCCCATCCCCTGGAGAACCTTTCGCCGCAGACGCTGGGCAGGATAAAAACATCCAGGAAAAGAAGGCTGTACCTGAGATCGCTGCCGGCCATGGCCGCTTCGGTACTGGTCATAGCGGGCATAGGCCTGTTCAACGCAGGCATCATCGGCGTTCATGACCGCGGCGATATGGCCGCCGACAGGTCCCGGCGCTCCTACAGCGAATCCGAGCAGGTCATCGAGATCATCCGCAGCCACAAGGCCGGCATTGCCCAGGTCACTGATGAATACGTGGAAGGAATCGTGCCGGTTGCCTCTTTTAATGACCTGAGAAAACAGCTGGGCCCGAGGAAGGTCGCCTACCTGCTGGTGGACGACGCCAGCGAAAGCGCCGGCGCCTCCTGGAGCAATCCGATCGAGAAAGTCGGTCTCGACGAGGGGCCGGTCATATCCAACGTGAATCCGCAGGGGAGCATCGCCGGCCCCGGCAAGAGGTATGTAAGGTTCCGCGTGTTCCGGTAGTATCAGGCCCCTTCCCCCCGCAGGGAGGGCATTCCCGCTTCGATGTAATCTCCCGTGTTCGTGATGTAGCCGCCGCAGACCCCCTGGGAGCTGTAGAGGGACGAGGTGTGGCTCATCTCGTCGTAGTCGGCCTGGGCGTCTTCAATGTGGATGATGCGGTAATCGCGGTCAGAGGCGTCCCGGGCCGTGGTCTCGACGCACTGGCTTGTTGAAAGGCCGGCGAAGGCGAGGGTCGTGATGCCTTTCTCCCGGAGCATCGCGTCGATGCGGGTGCCGGTGAAGGGGCTGAAGGTGGTCTTGTCGATGACGATGTCCGCGGGGAGGGGCCGCAGTTCGTCGATGACATCGGCGAAAGGGTCGCTTCCCAGCGGATACACGTTGTCGAACCCGGCGCGTTTGCCCTTGATGTAGGTCTCCCTGAAGAAATGGTGAAGGTCCTTCCGGTCGGGGTCGGTGCCGCAGAGGCGCAGGTACACGACGGGCATTGAGGCTTCCCTGAATGTTTCAGCCAGTCGCCGGATGTTGGGGATGACCACGGTCTCGCAGCGCCGGAAGATGTAGTCGAGGCACCCCGGCTGCAGGGTGTTGAAATACCGGTAGTAGGATGATTCCCGCCTGAGGTAATAGTTCTGCATGTCGACGACGATCAATGCTGTCGAGGCATTGTTCACTGCTGCGGTCCCCGGCGTCAGTTATTTCGTATGAAGGTGCTCGATGGCCGAGCGGAACTCTTCATAGAAGTCCTTCAGCTCGTCGTTCTTGCGCAGCGGCCTGAATTTCGGCTTTGTGCCGCCCTTGATATCCTTCAGGTAGTTGGTCATGACGTGGATGGGGCCGGAAATCTTGTGGGAGAAAAAGATGAACTGGAAAAAAATGATGGCCGTCTGGACGACCGTCATGACGATCAGGATGTAGAGGACGATGAGGCTGTTTTTCTTTATCTTTTCATGGTTATCGTTGATCCTGTTGGTGATCTTCAGGTTCTCCTTGAAGGCGGTGTCGCATTTGCGTACGACGGGGTTGTCCGGGTCCTGCAGGGCCGGGATGGCCATGAACATGTCGAACATGCTGTCCTGGGTGTCGATGATGGCGGTTATGTTCTTGTTGTTTTCGTTGATGAGCTCGTTCGAGTTGTTCGCGAAATAGAGCAGCAGGCCGCATATGGCCAGGGTGGTGATAAGGGGAAGGATGATGGCCCGAATCGATATCCTCAATTGAAATTTTTTATCAAGAACGTATTTTTTTCTTGTCAAAGCCATGATTAACCTCAATGTTTATGGATATGATGGTTGCGGGGTTTCCCGATTATTTTCCCCGGAGCCTATATATAGGGCCACGCAGCCATATTAGTCAATGATTTTTGCGGCTGATTGCAGGACGGGCGTTGTTTTTTTGTATATTTGCCGCGCATGCCTTGCGCCGCCCGCGCCGGCGCGGCTTTCCACGTTACAAGGGGCCGGCAAAAGGCGACATTAAAACCAGGAAGCCAGGGCACCATGAATACCATAAGCATTTTCGTTTCATTGGCCGCGTCCGCGATGATCATCTTCACCGTCATCTTTGTTCTCGTCAAAGACTGGCAGGACCAGGTCATGCGGTATTTTGCCTTCTTCGCCACCTCCGCCCTGGGCATCCTTTTCACCATGTTCCTTACCTATTCGTTCCCCGAGAATTTCGACCTGACCCTCATGAACAAGATAACCCAGCTTTCAACGCTGATGACATTCTCCAGCCTTTTCTGCATGTCCTTCGTCTTCCCGAAGACGGCCCAGAGATTCCCTTTCTGGAAAAGCTTCCTCATACTCGTTCCCGCCATTGCCGTGGGGACAACGGTGGTCCTGACCGATTTCACCATCACGAAGGCCTACTTCAAGGACGGCAAATTCATCCGGGATTTCAACAAGGACATTCCCGGGTATACGATATACGCGGCACTGGCCTTCATCTACGTTCTTTCCGCCCTGGGCGGGTACGTGAGGAAATACATCATCACGAAGGAGTATATCTACCGGCTCCAGATGCGCTACCTTTTCGTCGGATCAACGGTGTCCATCACGCTGGCGTCGGTCTTTTCCATCATCATGCCGGCCTTTTTCGGCTACACCCAGCTCTATGTCATCGGCCCGTCGATGGCGTCGTTCTTCACCATTATCTCTCTGTTTTATTCCATCATCGCCTACAACATGTTGGATATACGGACGGTCGTCCATAAGACCTTCGTGTACACCGTCATCTCCATGGTCATCTCCCTCCCGATATTCGGGATCCTCTGGGCCTACTACCGGAAGCTCTGGCTGCTGGGGGAAGTCCCCTATTACCTGGTCGCCGGCGGCATTATCGCCGTGTTCATCCTGTTCTCCGTGTACATCCAGCCCATCGTTGACCGGGTCTTCAAGCGGAAGCAGTACGCCTTCGGCACCGTCATCGATAATTTCGTCCGCGACATCGCAGACGAGAGAAACCTTCCGGACATTGTCCGGCGGACCGTCGACACCCTGCGGGAGGGCCTGTCCCTCACCCACGCGTTTTTCATCCTGCTCAACGACCAGACGCGGAAGTACGAGCTCTCTTACTACCGGGGGGGGCGTGAAACGCCCCAGCTTCCGCCCATCGAGCGGAACGCCTCCATCATCCGCTGGTTCGTCCGCAACCAGGACATCCTGCAGCTCTCCCGGGTCTACACGGACGACAAGTCCTTCGGCGATGTCCGCGAGGAGATATCGTCGTTCTTCAACGACAACGGCATCCAGGTCATCCTCCCGGTGTACCACGAGCGCCGGGTCGTGGGGCTCCTCTGCCTGGGCATGAAGGAGACCCTGGCCGGCTACCACACCGACGAGATCGAAAAGCTCAGGCAGTTTTACGTGAAGAGCAGCGACTTCATCTCAATGGCGCTCACCTACCAGAAGGCCATGCAGGAGCAGATGGTGACCAGGACCATCGACATCTCATCGCGGATCATCCACAGCGCGGTGCCCGTGTCGCTGCCCAACATCGGCAATATCAAGTTCGGCGCCTTCATCATTCCGAAGTACGCCCAGGGCGGGGACTATTTCGATTTCATCCGGCCCGGCGACCAGGGCGTCGGGGTCATCGCCACGGACATATCGGGCGTGGGGGTCAACAGCGCCCTCTATTCCGTTCTGCTCCGCTCCGCCTTCCAGTCCAGCGTCCTCGACGCGCCGTCCACGTCGACCGTCATCGGCAACATGAACAGGGTCCTGTGCGATTACGGCAAGGGCAAGGGCGAGCTGGTCACGGCCTATTACCTCTACTATGACATCAAATCGATGCGCCTCATGTACACCAACGCGGGCTATCCGGCCCTGGAGATCTTCAGGATCGAAAAGAACAATTTCGACAGCTTTGACACCGAGGGGATCCCCCTGGGCTATGACCCGTCCGCGACCTACGGCATCGGGAGGACCAACCTGGTGCGGGGCGACATCGGCATCCTCTATTCCAAGACCCTGACAACGTCGAAGAACCAGAAGGGCGAGGAGTACGGCCTCCTCAAGCTCCGCAACACCGTGATGGAGCTCAGGACCCGCGGCGCCGCTGACATCGCGGCCCAGATCAAGAATTCCTTCGTGTCCTTCATGGGCCTGCTCTCCCCCACGTCGGACGTGGTGGTCATCGTGTTCAAGATCGTGTGATTTCTCCCGGTGGCTCCCGATGTCCACGTCTGTTTCTCCGGGTATTGACGATAATTGCCGAAGGGTGCCGGTTGCCGATGTCCGCAAGCCCCCGCAGGTGTTGGTGGCTGATAATGCTGCATGTTTATCCGCAAATTTATAAATTTTTATGCATAAATAGCTAAAAATTTCCAGAACGATATTGACGTTTTCCTTTAATTTGTATAAAATATAGATAATATTATTAGTTAACCTAACAGCCTGTTCGAGATATGCAATAATTACAAATTTAATTTCAGTTATCGTTTCAATGGCCGTCTTTGCGTGCCTGGACGACGGGAAACAGTCTGATTGGACGCTAATAATAAAATAGAGAGAGTTGTTGTGCGGGAGGCTGCCATGAGCAACAAGGGAACCCAGATCAATCGTGCGTATGTCGGAGATCAAGACGATGTCTTTCTGGCCAATTCGATTTTCGGCGAGGATTGCAGTCAAGAGCTCAAGGAGATCGATAAGCATGAAATCATAGTTAAAATATGCGAAATCCTGGGGCCGAATCCGTCCAACCTGCAACTTGCAGAGGAGATACTGGACCAGGTGAAATTTGAAATCGCTCGCTTTGTCATTCATCATGAGTACTGCAAATGCAACAACAACAGCGTGCGCTCTCAGCTGCTGCTGTGGCTTGACGGAAAGATCAATCCGGATAATGCCCGCAAGCTTTCGTCTTTCATGGACAAGTATCTCAGGTAAAAGGAAATGCGCATCGGTGCAGGAGGACATGCCCCCCGCCGCGGGGGCATTTTCATTGCCGGCGCCGAAACCTATCAGCGATTATGGACAATGCCGTGAACAACCGGTCCCTCCTCCTCCATACCTGCTGCGCCCCCTGCGTGAGCCACGTGTACGGGCTTTTTGCCGGCAGTCATGACGTGACCGTCTTTTATTACAACCCCAACATCGCGCCGCAGGAGGAATACGGGCGGCGACTGTCGGAGCTGGAGCGGTTCGGCCGCATCAAGGGGTTCCCCCTTGTCGTAGGCGGTTACGACGTGAAAGAGTGGACGCTCCGCGTCGGGAGATTCGCCGATCTCGGCGAGCGGTCGCAGCGCTGCTGGGAATGCTACCGCTTCAGGCTGGAGGAAAGCTTCAGGAAGGCGAAGGAGCTGGGGATCGCCGCCGTGACGACTTCGCTTTCCATCAGCCCCCACAAGGACGCCGTCATGATTAATAACATCGGGAAGGAGCTTGAAGGCTCCTTTGGGGTCGCGTTCATCGAGGGTGACTTCAAGAAGAACGACGGGTTCCGCCGCAGCGTGGAGCTGTCGCGCGAATACGGGTTCTACCGCCAGGACTATTGCGGGTGCGTCTACTCCATGCGCGAAAGCGAGGCCCGTTCAAAAAAGAAGAAGCCGGAGCAGGTCAGTTGACCCACCGGATGGTTTCGTAGTTTCTCACCCTGAGCCGCTCAAAATACTTTTTCCATTTCAGGTTGATCCGCGCGTGATCGAGGTCGGCGTTGGTGAATTCCGCGTTTTCGATGACGGCATCGTCGAGGTTTGCCTTGGAAAGGTCTGCGCTGTTGAGGTTGGCGCCCTGGAGGTTGGCCTTGTGGCAGTTGGCGTCGCGCATGGTTGCGCCGATCAGGTTCGCGTGCTGCAGCCGGGCATCGGACAGGTTTGTCTGGTTGAGCACCGTTCCCATCAAGTCGGCGCCGGAAAGGTCGGCGCCCTTGAGCCGGGAGCCTTCCAGCTTCGCGTTCCGGAGAGAGGAGTCCTTCATGTTGGCGCCTTCAAGGTTGGTCCATACCATGGTTGCGCCGTTCAGGTCGCCGTTGTCGAGCTGGGCCCCGGCAAGGTTGGCCTTCTGGAGATTGGCGTTCCTTAAACTGGACCATGAAAGGACGGCGCTTCCCAGGTCCGCGCCCTCCAGGTTTGTACCGGCCAGGTTCGCACCCATGAGGTCGGCGCCGTTAAGGTTTATGCCCGCGAGGTCTGCGCCGGCAAGGTTCGACCGGGAGAGGACCGCCCCCTTGAGGCGGATGTTCTGCAGGTCGCACCGGGCCAGGTTGACCCGGACGAGGCGGGCCTTGCTCAGGTTCGCGTTTTTCAGGTTGGCTTTCCGGAGGTCCGCCCAGGTGAGATTGGCGCCGTTAAGCTGGGCGCCGGTGAGGTTGGCGCCTTCCAGTATGGCGCCCCGGAGATTGGCCCCTATCAGGTTGGCCCCCTGGAGGTTGGCCCCGGACAGGTCGGCGTTGCTCAGGTTCGCCTCCTCGAGGCTGGCGTTGACGAGGTCGGCGCCGCGCAGCCGCGCGTTGCTGAGCTCGGTTTCCCCGCGCATCACGTAGTTGTAATCGCTTTTGCTCTGGCCGAGCATGAGCATGCAGCCCATGACCCAGCCGGCCGCAGCTGTCAGCAGTGTCGCCGTAATGATTCTCTGTGCCATAATCCTGTCTCTGTAATTTATTTTATCGCGCGGTGCCTTTCCGCCGGCCGGGCCGTTTGACCCCGTTTCCCGTCAGACCTACTTGTTTTCCGTGTCGACGACTTCCTCGCCCTGGCTGTTCATGCGCGCCGCTTCCTGAATCTTCGCTTTATCCTGATCCGTCATGCGCGCGCCTTTGCTTGACAGCAGGTCAGCGATCTCGCCATGGCCGTTCATCGTGGCCTTCATGACCGCGGTAAGGCCGCTCTTGTCGGCCATATCCAGGTCAGCGCCGGCCCCGATGAGGATCACGACGGTTTCCTTCTGGCCGTCGGCGGACGCCTTGATGAGGGCCGTCTGGCCCGAATTGTCGGACGCGTTGACGTCGGCCCCTCTTGACAGGAGGAGCTTCACGATCTCAGCGTTTCCTTCGGCGGAGGCGTTCATGAGCGCCGTGGAGCCGTCGGTGCTTTTGGCGTTGACATCCGCGCCGCCCGTGACCAGGACGCCGGCGATGTCGCGGTAGTCCTCCTCCGATGCTATGATCAGGGCGGTCCGGCCCGGGTTGTGTTCCTCGCGGGCGTTGACGTCGGCGCCTTTCGCGATAAGCTCGTTCATTGCCGCGGCGTCTCCCTTGATCACGGCGCCGATCAGCTGCCGGTTCATCTCAGCTTTTTTCGAGCAGGACATGAAGGCGACTGACGCTATCATGCATGAAACCACAACCTTGTTCATCGGTCCGCTCCGTGCGTGGAATAGTGCGCCATGGCCGCGCGCCGCCATGGCCAATGGGTGTATGGTTGACTATCTCGGATAAAAGTCAAACACAATTATGGGGACCCGTCGCGTTTGAACCGGAGTGCCGCGCCGTCTCCGTCGGCTTCGAGGCCGTCTTCGATAAAAGCCTGAAGTTGGTGCGCAAGAACCACAATGTCGGCCTCGACTCCCATGACAAAGCGTATCAGAAAAAGCTCATCGCGGCCCTGGAAAAATCCAAGGCCGATTTCCCGCGGGTTTTCCTTTCAACGGCCTGGCCGGGGACGCCCTTTTTCGAGGGGATGGAAAAAGAGGGAGGGACGAGCCATACCTGGGACGAGGTGCGGAATGACGTGCCGTCGATGCAGTCGAAGCATTTCACCGGGGAAGAGGCGATAGCGGCAAAGAAGGAGATAATAGACGCCTTTTCCAATCTTCCCAACATACTGCGGATGCTCGCGAGGTGGATGTCCAAGGACCGGTCGCTGATCAAGCTGTACCTGAACATGGTGGTGGGTTGCCGCATACGGGATTACAGGCAGAAAAAGCGGAAGGCCATCCAGGCCTGATTCGCCGGATAAGCCCCCCCAAACCCCCCGCTGGGGGGCTTGTTTAATCTGGTTATGTTATTAAAGTCCCCCTCCGGGGCCAACGCATTCGGCACATCCTGTGCCTGCGTTGGCATCAACCTCATCCTGAGAACGCGGATCTAGGGGGCTAGTGGGACTTTTACTTTTCTATCATGCTCCGAATTATCCTCACGCCTTCATCCCTTCAGCCGTATAATGCTTAAGGATCCTCCATGCCGGGTAGGCCAGCCCCGCGAGGCCGAGGAGAAAGACGGTCCGTATGATCCATGTAGACACCGGCGGCTCCAGGGCCGAGTAGGCAAAGGCCTCGTTTTTTGTATGCGGGCCCGCCTTGAAGGGGATCGTCCCCGCCGACTGGTCGAAGGCGTTCCGGATGTCGTATGCCGGGGGAAGGCTGTACCGGTTCCCGTAATAGAGCCGGATCGCGCCGGCCTCACCCTTCTTCCATTCCTCCCGCGGCGGCAGCTCGAACACCAGTTCCTCCCGGGGGACGAACACCGTGAAGGAAGAGAGGGTGAGGGGCCTGTCGTCGCCGTCGATGATGATGAGCTTGAGGGAACCCGTGACGGGCGCGGTCAGGTCGATGACCTGGGTTTTCGGGTCACCGCTGTTCCTCGAGAGGCGGGCCGTCATGACGCGGTAGTAGGACTTCTCTCCGGCGCCGATGGCGTGTATCTCCATGAGGCGGTTATACCGCGCGTCATCGAAGGACATGACCAGGCGGCTGATCTTCCGGCGGCCGCTGTTGTCGTAATAATACACGCTTCCCCGCAGGTCGCTGTCCCGGTCCTTTACGATCGACTTCACCGGCACGGTGATGACGTAATAGGACTGCTTCCGGACCGCCGAATAATAGGCCTTCGGGAAATTGAAGTTCTGCCGCGCGTTGATGCGGATCCGGACGAAGCGGCGGTCGCCCATGGCGAACCTGATGACGTTCCCCCGGCTGCCCTGGTAGCTGAAGACGGCGTAGTTCCCGGCTGATTCCCACTCTCCCGCCTTCCTGCCGGTTTCCACCAGGGCCGATGCCTCAAACGGGGTATCGGCGGTTATTTCAATGCCGTTGTACTCAGTCCCTGCCGGCGGCTCCGGGAGTTTCAGCACGCAGGTGACGCTCCGGTTGTCCGCCTGGCGGTAGATGACCTCCGGCATCGTGGTGCCGGAAAGCTTCGGATCGTCAACAGCCATCCGGGCCAGGTGGGGGAGGGCGCGGCCGTTCCACACGACGCGGTAATCGGTCCCGCTGCCGTAGCGGATCATGTCGTCGTCGAGAAACAGCCTGCCGTAAACCGGAAGGGGCGCCCGGTCCTCCTGCGCGGGCTCCGACGCGGCGATATCCTTGTAGTAATGCCAGCTGGAGGCGCGGAAGGTTTCCGCCGCGGCGGAAGGGGACCCCGGACCGAAGGCGTAGGCGAGCAGTCCCAGGCCCGCGAGGACCGCGAGGGCGGCCGATCCCTTCTTCGGGAATATGCGGTCGTGGAATTTCTGATAGATGATGCTCAGGGCCACCATGGCGATGCCGAGGGTGAAGCCGGCGATTATCTTGACGGGTTTGCTCATGGCCCAGATGTCGTGGAGGTAGAACTTGAGCACCACCAGGGCGGCCAGGACGATGCCGCTGATCCGCATCATCTTCTGCTTTCTGGCGAGGCCGAGGATGAAAAAGAGCGCGGCGTACAGCGAAAGCACGTATGAATATCCCAGGTTGCGGTAGTGCGGATCATCCGCGAAGTTGTAGTTTTCCTTGAGGCTCCCGATGATGATCGTGGCCATGGCGGCAACGGCAAAGCCGATCATGGGGCGGCCCAGGGGCTCCTTCATCTGTATGATATAGGCGGCCGCGAGGAAACAGGCGGCCAGGATGAACATGACAAAGCGCGCGTTGACGATGACGGTGAACCCCACGGGGGTCTGCTCGATGAAATAGAGTCTCGCCAGGGCGGCCGTCCAGAAGGGGAGCGACGCGAAGAGGCATTCCCGTGAGCGCCAGAAGGCTCCCATGGCTGACAGCACCCCGGCGAAGACGATCCATGAAACGGTGATATATCTCCCCTCGGCGAAATCGGTGACCGCCGCGAAGATCGCGACGATAAAGAAAAGCACCAGCATCGACCTAATGACTGCCAGACGGTTTTTCATTGCCGACTCCCTTTGAATGGTGATTGAAGATATAGTAAGACAGCGCGAGCATCCCCGCGGCGAAAAGGATAAAATGCGGCCTGAGGTTCCGGTGAAACTCGTTGACGGTCCATATCCCCAGCCACAGGAACAGGGCGATGTTGGCCGGCAGGAGGACGAGTGCCGCCCTGCTGACCGAGCGCCAGACACGCGGATTGACCGCTATCTCGATTGCCATGAAAAGCAGAAAAACGTACAGGATGAAGACGAAGGGCACCGTGAAGCTGCTCCGGGAAAGGTTCTCCGCCGCCCATATGGCATAGACCAGGACATCGGCGCCCAGGAGGACGAAGGGGGCGACGCGCCAGTACCGCCTGAAGCTGATGACCAGGAACCCCGCGTTGATTATGGCGATATAGCCGAAGAGGAATCGGTACGAATTCTCTCCCCGCGACATGAGGACCGGCGCCAGGAACGCGCCGGCGAGACTGAACAGGTAGAGGATCTGGCTGTCGGCACGGGCCGCGACCAGGGCGATGCACGCGCTCAGGATGAACAGCGCGATGAAGGTCTCCTCCCGGCCGAGGAGGTTGTAAAAAAAGTACGCGCCGAACACGGCCACGTAAAGGATCGCGCAGCCGGTCCCGATGATCGAATGCGAGATGACCCGGAGTCTGCCCCGGGCCAGGCGCAGTCCGAACGAGGTCACGCCGAAGCCGGCGACAAGGCCCGTGTAGATCCTTCCCGACTCGTTTATCCACTGCCGGTCAAAGGCGTACTTTATGAACCATGCCGTTGCCAGGACCAGGGTGAGGAGCCCCAGTTTGCCGATGATGTTCCCCCCGATGAGAGGCTCGAATTCCGGCACGATTCTTGTCTTGATGTAGATCCCTATACGGGATTCTTTCCTGGGCTTCTGCGCGGGCTGCGGCGCTTCCGCCGGCGGAAGCGCCGGGGCGCCGGTCGCATCGAGCTTTTTCTTTATGGAATCAAGCTCCTGCTGGAGGGCATTGACCCGGGCGCGCAATTCATTGATCTCATTCTGGTTTGCCATGACCTCTCTCCCCTCTGTCGACGTGAGGCGCGCTAAACCGAAACGGGGATGATTATATCTGCCCATCGGATATTGTGCAAGTATTTTCCGGATGTCTGGATGGCCCCGGGGTCCGGGACCGCCGTGCTTCTGTTTGCCGGACGTAACGCAGGTTATGACGGAGGAATTTAATGCTGTAAAAATTTTAATTGCAAAAGCCGGCGGCGTTGTGGTATAATAAATAAATCAAAAAATTATTGCGTATGATGCTCATCGAAATGTACGCCGGTCCATCGCGGCATGACGAGGTGTGGCGGTATGCGGTTAATTAAACATGGCAGCAGAATTAAGAGATTCCTGTATCTGTCGGTGCTTTTTGGCGTCTTCATGGGGATAGTATTCCCGTTTTACGCCACTATCTTTGTCAAGAGCTGGGAAAGCTCCCTGATGCTGGTATTTTTCTGCGCCGGCTGCGTCGTTGCCGGCATACTGGTGGGTATGGTGAGCTATATCATCTTCAAGGTGACGATCCTCAATATAATAAGGGATCTTGCCGTTCAATTCGGCAAGATCGCGGAAGGGAAAGGCGACCTGACTGCCAGAGTTGAGTGCGCATCAGAGGATGAGCTGGGCACTCTGACGGAAAGCTTCAACAGCTTTATCGAAAGAATAAGGGCCGTTATCCAGGACGTCATGGGACTCATCGGGGAGGTGGCCGGTTTTCTTTCTAACATGACCCAGGCCACGACGTCGCTGAATGAAAACATGCAGGGTCTGGCGGCGTCTTCGGAAGAGATCACGGCGTCCATCGAGGAAATCTCCGCCGGTGTCGATAATGTCGTCGGAAATTCAAAGAGGCAGAACGAGAGCATCGCGGACCTCGTGGAGCAGATGAAAAACATGGGGGGGATCATCAGGGAAGTTGACGTGATGGTGACGGAGACCCGCGGACTCTCGGAACGGCTCACGGGTGAAGCCATGGCGGGCAACACGTCCATGGAAGGGATGACCGACACCCTGAGGAAAATAATAGAAAGCTCCCGGGAAGTAACGGGCATAATAGAAATAATAAATGATATCTCCGAAAAAATAAACCTGCTTTCCCTGAACGCGGCGATCGAGGCCGCCCGGGCCGGGGATTACGGCCGCGGCTTCGCCATCGTGGCGGACGAGATATCGAAACTTGCCGATCAAACCGCGTCGAGCGTGAAGGAGATAAGCTCCTACATCGACATAAACAACAGGGAAATCTCCGCCGGCTTATCCACCATATCGGCTTCAATCGACATGATTAAAAAAATAACCGAGGGTGTCAGCTCCATAAGCGGAAAAATGAGCGCGGTGTTCACGCACACCAGCAGGCAGATTGAGATAGACAGGAATCTGGAAAGGGTGGCCCTGACGGTAAAGGACCTCTCGGATCAAACCATGTCGGCAACGGAAGAACAGAAGATCGCATTCATGGAAAGCGTCCGGGCCATTTCGAACATAAGCGAATTGAACCAGAACAATGCCGAGGCTTCGCGCGCCCTTGAGTTGAAATCGCGCGATCTTGGTGCTATGGTCGGGTCCCTCAGCCGCAAGATGGCTTTTTTTAAATATTAGAACATGCCAGGCGGGTTTGTTCCCGATACGGGCAGGGAAAAAATTTTCGCCGCAGGCAGAAGTAGGAAGGTTTTACCGTGATGGCATGTTGTGCCCTCTTATTTGGAACCGCCAGACATTGATCCTCCGGACCCGCTTATTCCGGAATATTTCGACAGGCGGTCCTTGATATATTCGAGGTATGATCCGACGTACTGATCGTACTTGAAGTAGCCCTTGTTCGCTATTGAACCGTCCGGATTATACATGGTCCCGACACCGTGCATCTTTCCGTCTTCCCATTGCCCGATATATTTGGCCCCGCCGGAAAAGGTCATGGTGCCCTTTCCGTTCCTTCTGCCGTCCCTGAACTGGCCGACATACCTGTCGCCATTGGGCCAGGTATACGTTCCTTTCCCGTGCAGTTTGCCTTCTTTCCACTGGCCTTCATATTTGCCGCCGTCGGAATAGATTATGGTCCCCTGGCCGTGCATGATATCGCCTTTGAATTCGCCGATATACTTGTGCCCGGCCGCGAAGGTCAGGGTTCCCTGGCCGTGCCTGTTGCCCTTTTTGAACTGGCCGGTATACTTGTCGCCGTTGGGATAGGTATATGACCCCTGCCCGTTGACGCAATCCCCCGAGACGCAGTCGGCAAATGCGTGACCGGACAGGCATGCGACGAACAGGAATATCGATGCGATGTATGTTTTCATTGGTTGACCTTTATCTGCAATTGATCGGATTTTGAGCGATACTAGTATTACGGGGACATTTTTTTCAAGTATTGTTTCACACCCTGGGATATTTTTTGACATGAATTGAGAGAAAACCACGATAGTGCCGGATTGCCATGTTTTTTTTGCCCAATCCCGCAAATCGGTTTGACAATTCTTCGTGCCCGGTGTGTCATCAGGGTTCAGGATAAACGGTCGCAGGTCAGGCTCTGGCCGCGCGATATTGTAATCCGCGGGGCGGAGTTGACGGTAAGGCACGATAACACCGTCGTTGGCAGGAGTCCTGTAACATCAGAATCCAATAAAATACCCCGGAGGCATGTATGATCAAAAAACTTGTACCCCTTTCCATTATCGCTGTTCTCTGCGTGTGCGGATGCGGCAAATACGGCGATGTCAAATCAGTAATAAAGGATATAATCAAGGCGACCGATGCCTGCACCGCGGACATGCAGAAAGCGAATAGCGGGAAAGAGGCGGCTGTCGCCCTGGATGCCTACACTGCTAAAATGTCCGTCCTGAGGCCCAAAATGAATGAATACTTCAACAAGTATCCCGAGCTCAGGACCTCGAAGCCGAAGGAACTGGAAAAGGTCATGGAGGATTTCAAGGCGAGCAACAACAAGTTTTTTCCGGTACTCAATGAAGTTATCATGAAGTACAAGGGAGATAAGGATTTCGGCGCAGCCATGGAAAACATGAATAACACGAGGAAAAAGAACCCGTATACCAGGTAAGCTGTTCGGCGGAAGCCGGTTTTATTGTGCGATCGTGACCCCTGTTTGTGATTGGCCCGGAACAGACAGGGGGCTTTCTGTTTGCATGAGATGCGCCGTTGGTTTATAATATTCTGTAATAGATTCTTTTCGGATTGAAAAAAATTTAACAACGATCCCTCCCGTTCGTTCCCTCCGTGATGGACGAATTAAACAAAGAGCAGTACCGGGCCTCCCGTGCCGATAACGGCGTGAGCCTGGTCCTGGCCGGCGCCGGAACCGGCAAGACAAAGACCCTGGTAGAGAAGGTGCGCAACGTCATGGACTGTCCCGGGATGGGCCCGGATCACATCCTGGTGCTTACCTTCAGCCGGAGAGCGGCGGAAGAACTGCGGGACAGGATCGGCTCGGGGTGCGGCGGCGGCCGCGGGATCCATGCCGGCACGTTCCATTCCTTCTGCTTTGACCTGCTGAGGCGTCATGCGTCGGCCTTCACGGCGGCCGCCGGCTTTTCCCGGTTCCCCGCCGTGGTTGATGATGAAGGGAAAAAGGCCATGATCGGGGAATTGATCCGGCGGGACCTGGGCCGCTTCCTCGGCATGCCCGCCGGAGTGGTCTATGATCTCGTGACGGGACATGGCAGCCTTGAGAAATGGAAGAGGAAAAAGCTCGATGACTCCGGGCTGGGAGCGGAACTGACGCTGCTCTCCACAGAGTACCGGCTGGTCAAACAGAAGCGGAATGTCATTGATTATGACGATATGATGGGGTGCGCCATCCGGCTGCTCGAGACGGACGGCGCGGTGCGGGCGGAGGTCCTCGACCGCTGCCGGTATGTTTTCGTGGACGAGTTCCAGGACGTTTCCGACGACAACATGAGGCTGCTGAAGCTCCTGCTGCCGGAGAGGGACCGCAACCTTTTTGCCGTGGGCGACGACTGGCAGTCCATTTACGGCTTCAGGGGGGCTTCCGTGGAGCATATCATAAAGATGAAACGCCATTTCCCTGAAACGGTGGTCCATCGTCTCACCGTGAATTACCGCTCCCGGAAGGAGATCGTGGCCCTGGCGTGCGGATTCATCCGGAACAACCGGCACCGCACCCGGAAATCCCTCCGGGCGAGCCGCGGGAAGGGTGGCATCGTCCGCTCATACACGGTCGGCTCCCTTGAAGAGGAGGCTGATATTATAAGGGCCGTGATTGCGGGCCATGACCCGGACCGGTGCCTGGCGGTGCTCTTCCGCAATAACTGGCAGGGCCGGTACCTGAAGGAGCGTCTGGGCGGGGAAGAGATTCCCGGCGTCACGTTCATGACCATGCACGCGTCCAAGGGACTCGAGTTCGATCGTGTGGTCATTGCCGGGGTGTGCGATTCGATTCTTCCCGACGGGGACAATGATATCGAGGAGGAACGGCGCCTCCTCTTTGTGGCCTGCACCAGGGCCCGCGACGAGCTCCATGTTATCGTGCATGTCAACGACGAGGGCGAGCCGAGCCGTTTCGGCCGGGAGCTGGGTGTGGTGAAAAAATATTGACAATGTATACTATATGTGATATATTATGATTGCATGGAATTGGAATGAAGGCAAGAACCGGCGGCTACGGAGAACGAGGAATATATCCTTTGAAGATGTCGCAGATGTTATTGAGTCCGGTAATGCGCTGGATATCGTCATAAATCCCGCGTATAACGGACAGAAAATCTTTATCGTCAAATTCAATGACTATACTTCCGCAGTGCCTTATGAAACTGATCAGCGGGATGGAATTATTCTAAAGACAACATACCCGAGCAGAAAATATCATAAAATGTATGGGCTGAACTCATGAAAGTGAAACTCGACAGATACGAAAGAGAAATTGAAAAACACGCGGATAAATCGGTCCCCGTTTCTAAAGAAGAACGGAAGAGGATTGAGGCCCTGATCGAAAAATCCAGGAATGAAAGAAAAACCAGGAATATCAATATCCGCATCAGCGAGCAGGACCTGCATAGCCTTCGTGTGCGCTCGTCGAAGGAGGGAATACCATACCAGACGCTGATTGCCAGCATACTCCATAAATACCTCAACGAGAGGCTCGTTGACGAGCAAAGCGTTATTAAAGCGGTGAAGTTATTGCAGGGCAGGAAAAAATGATCCTCCCGGGATTCCGGTCCTAGTCGTCATACTGCCTGTCCCAGAAATCGTCCGGGAGCGTGAGCCTGTTTCCCTCCCACTGTATAATGCGCCGGCTCGTGAGGCGTTGCAGGAGCCGCGAGAAGGTCTCCGGTATGGTGCCGATGGCCGAGGCGAAGTCCTTTTTCGACAGGGTGATTTCGTAGGACTGCAGTTTTCCGTAATGGTCAGCCAGGAAGCGGAAGAAGCGCTCTTCCACGTCATAGGCCGCCAGGTAGAGTATCCTGCCGGCGAGGTACCGCTGCTTTTTCATGAGGACCGATATGAAATCGTCGCGGAACTCGGCGTTATCGAGGAGCGTTTCAAAGACGGGCCTGCTCATTGAGAAGAGCACCGAGTCGGCAAGGGCCGTTGCGCTCACGGGATAGCGGTCTTTTTCGAAGAGCACGACCTCGGCGAAGATCTCCCCGGGCGACGCGAGCTTGACCGTGACTTCCCTGCCGTCCGGGGCGCTTTTAAACAGCCGCACGCTCCCCTCGACCATGATGAAAAAGGACGAGCCCTTTTCGCCTTCCAGGAAAATCATCGTGTTCTGGGGCACCTTCGTGATCTTGCCCATGGACGCTATCTTTTTCGCGGAAGCGTCGCTCAGGCCGCTGAAGAGCTCTGATTCCTTGAGGAGTTTTTCAATGGGCGTCATGATCTATTCAGCCTCCGATTTTTTCCGTGTATCAGCGGGGAGGGTCAACGGGAATATTCCGTCGGGGAACACGGCCGACAGGATCGTCCCGGCCTGGCCGTCAATCGCGTGAAGGACGTAAATTTTCTCCGCCATGAATAATAGTGTTGAAAGAACGGCGCTAATATGTCAAGTGAATGTTTGCGGGGGGCCGCTTCTTGACTTGCGTCAATGACAGGACCCCGGCACCTGACATACTCTATACTATACATGGCGCAATAACCGGAGGGAACTATGAGCGAATTTATCAATAATTCAGAGCAGAAGCGCAAGGCCCTGAAAGAGCTCATCCTCAAGCTGCATACGGGGGAGAACCCGGAACAGGTCAAGGCGGAGCTCCGCCAGGCGCTGGGGAAAATTCCCTACGATGACGTGGTGCGCGTGGAACAGGAGCTCATTGCCGAAGGCCTGCCCCAGGAGGAGGTGGTGAAGCTCTGCGATGTCCACACGGCGGTGCTTGACGGGAGCATTGACCAGACCGGCGCAAAGACGGTGACGCCGGGGCACCCGGTCCACACCTTCAAGGAGGAGAACCGGGCCCTGGAGCGTGAGATCGCGGACCTGGAAAAGCTGTACCACGGCCCGGCCGGAGAAGCGGGGGCTGTGCCGGCGGCAGACCAGTATTACGCCATTATGCAGCACTTCAACAGGCTCATGGACGTGGACAAGCATTACAAGCGGAAGGAAAACCTGGTGTTTCCCTTTCTCGAGAAACATGGCATCACCGGCCCTCCGGCGGTCATGTGGGCCAAGCATGACGAGACGCGGGGCCTGATGAAGAAGGCGCTCCAGATCCTCCATGCCGGGCTCGAGAACAGGACCGAGCTCCGCTGGCTCGTCCCGGAGCTCCAGGCGGCCACGCGCGCCATCATCGACATGATCGGCAAGGAGGACAATATCCTGTTCCCCATGTGCCTTGATTCTCTCACCGAGGCGGAATGGTACGATGTGTACCGACAGGGCCCCGAGATCGGCTATTGCCTGTACAACCCGACTGAAGAGTGGAGACCGGCCGGAATCGCGGAAAATGAAACAGGCGCTGCTGTAGATGATGCCGTGCAGGGAAGAATCATACTCCCGACCGGCAGCCTGTCGGTGAAGGAGCTGGTTTCGCTCCTGGACTCGGTGCCGGTGGACATCACCTTCGTCGACGCCGAAGACACGGTGCGTTATTTTTCCCAGGGAAAGGACCGCATCTTCACGAGGAGCAAGGCCATCATCGGACGCAAGGTCCAGCAGTGCCATCCGCCCGCGAGCGTCGCCACGGTGCAGAAGATTATCGACGATTTCCGCGCCGCCAGGCGGGACCGCGCCTCCTTCTGGATAAACCACAAGGGGCGCTTTGTCCTTATAGAATATTTCGCCATGCGCGACGGTCAGGGGACATATCTGGGCACCATGGAGGTGTCCCAGGACCTGACGGACAAGAGGAAGCTCGAAGGAGAACAGCGCCTGCTGAGCTATAAGTAAAGCACGGGCACGGCATGCCGTGCCCCCGAACGGAGGCAATAATGACTGAACAACAGATCAATGAATACACGCAGGAGGGCCTTTCCCTCGACGGACTCGTGGCCTACCAGGACGGTTCGATAGTAAGCCGTACCGTGATAAACAGGCCCGCCGGGACCATAACGCTCTTTGCCTTTGATAAGGACCAGACCCTTTCGGAGCACACGGCCCCCTTTGACGCCCTGGTCCAGGTCCTAGAGGGCAGCGTTGAGGTTGCAATATCGGGGAAGCCATATATTCTTAACAAAGGCGGGATGATAGTCATGCCGGCCGGGCAGCCCCACGCCCTCAGGGCGTTGGACCGGTTCAAGATGATGCTTGTTATGATTAAAGGATAGGGACGAAACAGCGTCCTACGCGGAGCAATGCACATGGATCTATCTGTCACGGGATGGTGATGCCGCCATCCCGTGTTTTTTTGCCCCAGCCCGGGGTAATCACCGTCACGGTCCGCGGTTTTTTTATCAAGAACATCCTTCGGTTATCCGAATTTGGTTATTGAGGTGATTCGATTATATTTTTTATGTTTTTTTCTTGTAATTATTTTTTCTTTCAGTTAAAATTCGGCGGACGGGGGCGCCGGAATTACCTTTATGGTTACTCTTGATGTCAGCCCGGTATGCTTGCATTAAGGCTCCCGTCCATAGCTTGGGGCCCGGATTTGCCGGGGTTTCCGTGACATAAACATTCAGCCCTTTTGTATCCCATGGAATAGCGCATAAGGGGAAGAGATTCCTTGATAATTATACTATACAACGGGAGAGAGGCACAATGAAAAAGAAAAAATCCGTAAAGAAGGCAAAGCCGAAGAAAAAAACAGCGCCAAAACGTAAAGTCGCAAAAAAACCCAAAGCAGCTTTAAAGAAAGTTAAAAAGACCGCTAAAAAAACCATAAAGAAAAAAGCTGTTAAAAAAGCCGCTCGTAAGCCGGTAAAAAAGAAAATAGCGAAAAAACCGGCTAAGGGCAGGGCTGCAGCTGTCAAGTCCAAAGTGTCAAAACTGCCGATGACAGAAAAAATCCTTGCTTATATTAGAAAAATCGACGGTCGGTAATAATAGTTCGCGCGTCTATGTAGTGGAGGGTGATGCCGACTCAGGCGCCCCTCCCATCAAGCTCTTGAAGCTTGCTCTTCCTTAACCGGCTTAAGTTTACCGAGGGTTATACCTGTCAATTATGCAATGTCTTTTCCGGTCACCTGAGTCCTGATTCTATAACCTGCCGGACTTTCTCCATGAGCGATTCCTTGTCTTCATACGAATATGTATTAACCGTGATAGGCTCGTGGATGATGATACTGATGGTGCCCGGCCGGAACCTGGTGCTGTCCTTCGGGAGAAGGTCCCTGCTTCCCCGTACCGTGACGGGAAGGATCGGTATGCCGGTCTGAATGGCCATGACAAACCCTCCTTTCTTGAAGGGGAGGATGTTGCCGTCCGGGCTCCGGGTGCCCTCGGGAAAGAATACCACGGAAGCGCCGTTGCTGAATTTGTCCTTGAGAACCTGGAGCTCTTCATGGGACTTCTCGGGATTGCCGCGGTCGATGAAAATGTGGCCCATCCGCTCGCAGCCCAGGCCGAAGATTGGGACCTTGCGCAGTTCCTTCTTCATGACCCATCTCAATTGCAGGGGGAGGTAGCCTATAAGGGACCATACGTCAAACTGGCTCTGGTGGTTCGACATTACTATATATGATGAGCCCCTGGTAATATGCCCGGTCCCGGATATCCTGACCCTTGCGCCGACGAAAAGAAGGTTCATCCTCGACCAGAACTTTCCGATGTAGTGGACAAAGTTTCCCGTCGGGTCCGCGATGGAGGTGATGATAACGGTGATCCCGAGGATTGCCGTGTTGATGCCGAGAAACAAAAGATAGAAGGGACGGTATACTGTCAGAAACATATCCATCAGCATGGGGAAGGTCCTTTAATATTCATGATTGGCGTGAACAGCCGGGTTGTAAAACCCGCAGATAGCATTAATGGCAGTGTGACAAAAAGATCAAGAAAATTTTTATGTATATTTCAGATTCGACGAAACGTGGTGACTTCTCTTCCATGCGGTCATGGCGCCGTTGTTTTTAATCGTGCTTCGTTCACCAGATCATGGGCGAATAAGGGAATATGGATTTTTCTTTTTCCCAGGGCCCGCGCGATTTCATAAATGAAAATGCCCCTTCCGGCGCCCAGACACCCGCCGTACAGCTGCTCGTTCATTGCATCACTTTCCAGCGTGTCCAGCGACAGGGAGGAAAAGAGGCGGAAACATTTTTCCATGTCCAGGCGCACGGTCACACCGCAGGAGGGAGAGCCGTCGATGCCGACAATGCCGATGATCGTAAAACCGGATCGTATATAGTCCTTGATCTGCAGCGATACGTGCCGGGCAATGCTCCGGTATCTCATCCTGGTGTAGAACTGAAACAGGGGAAGCAAAATGAACCTCAGCCAATACAGCGGGGTTCCCCTGATGCCGAAGGACAGCCACATGAGCTTTTTGCTGACTCCGCCCCATGCGCATTGCTCTGGACAGGGCATCTGCACGATGCCGTATCCCTGGTGTTTGATATCATCCACAATCGATGGGACTATTCCTTCCGTAAAGGCTCCTCCCATATACCGGACGTTTTCATTCAGAAGGCAATGGGAGAGGAAAATGATTTTTCCGCTTCTCCTGTCCTTCAGTTTTTTATTAAGCAAATCCATTTTCTGTTTCATTTTTCCCTCCACGTTGTATTTTCGCCGAACACGCATGGTGCGGGTTTACCTGCAGGCTCTATCCGGCCTGATGAAAGAATTCCGGATCCGCTTTGTCATCATTTTCCATTAATGCCGTATGTTCCCGGATCCAGCTGATGATATAGCGGAGAACAAGGGTTGTGTTTCCGAAACTGACATGGTTTTCTGCATGTTCGGACCGGGTGAATATCCTTCCGGTCAGGGACCTGGTGTTGACCAGTTTTGATATCTGTAGGCCGAAGTGCCCGGCCGGGATGAAATGATCATGGGTGCTTCCGATGAGCAGGAAGTCCTGGGAAACCAGATGGGATTTTTTTTTCATTGAAAATCGGATTATTTTTTTGAAATAACCATAGGGATCTTTCGCATCCATGAGAAACATGCCGTGCTCCAGACCCCATCTGGTGTAGGTGTCCTTCTTCATCTTGAGCCGGATAATCCCGTTTACCAGCACAGACGCCCTAATTGCAAGCAGAGACTTGAGCAGCATCTCCAGAAATTTCCCGCGGCGTGAAACAACCACGTCAAAGAAGTCATACATGACGCCCCATGCAATGACCCGCGACACCCGGGGTTCGAATGCGGCTGCCCGCGGGGCAAGATAACCGCCAAGTGAAAGACCGATGAGTGTGATATCGTCAAGGTTGAAATGATCCAGGACCGCCTTGACCGGTTTTTCCCATTCCGGAATCATGTGGATGCCGTACCGATAGAGCGCTTCGCCCTGTCCGGGGCCTTCAAATAAAAAAAGTTCCAGTCCCGCCTCCCGGAAAAAATGCACCAGTGGAACCAGTTCCTCTTTGATGGAATCGTTGCCCAGGTGCATTACCACCACGTTTCTGCGCTCCCCTGCAGCAGCGGGTCCGGCATGCCATACGGGGAGAAATCCGCCTGCAAAAGGAACTTTTAACTCCTTTATCATGCCGGTTTCGAAATCCTCCCTGTAGATGTCATGAATGAGGGACAGGTATGTGTCATAGGTCATGGTCTTTCGAGGGTCGTCAGGATGAAGATAGAAGTTGGCGCCCCGGTAATAAGCGGCAGCGTTCAGTAGCCGGCCCTCTGACCGCGCCTTTTCGGCAAGGCCTATGAATTCCCTTGACCAGTCTTCCAGGGTTTTAATTCTTTTTGATGCTTCCCTGATTTCAACCAGGTCGCCGCCATTTACCGAGTAAACGCGGTTGAAGGTGTAATTCATGTTCGGCTCCTCGTGGAAATAGTGGGTTCCGATTCTGAATTCCGGTTTCATGGATGGTTCTCCTTTTGATAATTATAGTTTAGCTACTAAACTGAAATATAAAAAAATTATTTCTCTCCGATTGCCAGGTATTTATCAACATGACCTTCGATTTTCGACAGTATCCTTTTAAACTGCTCAACCTCTTCGACTGAAACATTGCCGATATGCTTTACAAAATCATCGTCAACAGCATTGTGGAGCCTGGCATGGGCCTCGAAGGCTTTTCGTCCTTTCTGTGTCAGGGAAATGATCTTCTCTTTGCCGAAATCTTCATTTCTTATTTTTTTGACATACCCTTTTTCTTCAATCCTGGCGATAAGCTGGGATACCGCTCCCTTGGTGACTCCGAAAATGGCGCATAACTCGGTGACCGTTTTCCCATTGTTTTTGCCAATCTCGTCAATTGTATGTATTTCGCCCGGGTAAAGTAAATCGCCTGTTCCGAAATCAATGGGCCTCTTGACAAGTTTGTTAAACTTGTTCATGAGACGCAAAAAATCATTCATCATATCACGGACGATTCTTTTTTCAATAGCCATGAATACAGTATAGCTACTAAACTGAAAATCGTCAATAGTGATTATAAAAAAAACATCGATTCATAGGTATTTTTTCAGGATTGACAGACGGCAGGCAGGGAGGCGTCATGAATGTTGCTGTCCACAGTTCGGTAACTTTTTGAGTAAAATCCGTAACAATGGGCGATGTGCGGAAAACAAAACCGGCGTTCGGATTTCTCTTCACGCCGGCTCACAATGCATATGGGTATGTACGTTCAGGATATCTACATGACAATCAGCGCATCACTTCGCTACAATCCTGAAGGAAACGCGGCGCTGACACGCGCCCATTTTGCCGCATTTGCCGCTCATCATCGTTCCGGCCACGCCTTTCTGGGTCAGCTTGGGGTCCCTGACTCCCTTCTGTATAAGCCGGTCATACACCATTTTCGCGCGGGCGGCGCTCAGCTTGTAGTTGTCGGCCGATGTGATTCCGCCTTCCGCATCGGAATGGCCGGTCACTTGGAGGACCCATCCGCCGGGAACACGGGGAAGTACTTCTTTAACGACAGGGATTGCCATGGTGAGCTTGAGGTCCCAGGTCGCGTTCGAGGATTCTTTGCCTGAAGGAAATCCGGTAATGGTAACAGTCGAGAGTTTTGTGTTGAGTTCGTCCACGACCTTGTTGCCGGTCGGCTTTATGTTTTCCCCGCCGCAGGACACAAGGGCTACTACCGATAAAGCGATTAAAACAAACAATGCTTTTTTCATGGCTGATACTCCTTTTGTTATTGTTTAATTCATATATTGTTTTTCCATCACGCGATGGAAATAAAACAACGAAGAACGATGATACTATCCCTGAAAAGGTATGTCAACAAGTTAACATATTTATATGAACAAAAACACTTGATATGGATTATTTGGATCGTTTAACGGTCACATGTTCGAAAATTTTACAGAGAACCGGGATTTGCTCTATAAAAAATAAGGCGAGAAAATAAATCTCGCCTTATTTTTTATTTATTTAATACCCCTTTGCCCCTTCAGGCGTAAAAATGTTTTCAATATCGAAGGGGTCCCTGAACATCTGGTCGCGTCTGAAGCCAAGCTTCTTTTCGCCCCGGTTGTTAAGATAATTTGCCAGCTGGATGTTGATCGGGTCCGGCGCCTCGGCGCCGGCCTTTGCCAGGAGCTGACGCAGCAGGGCCTCCGCCTTGAAGGAAAAGGCTATGGCGTCGCCCAGGACGCGCCCGGCCTCGGGTGGATTGTGGAAGCCGCAGGAGTTCTCCGCGCCGATGAAGACGAGCCGCAGAAACGCCTGCATGTAGAAATTTTTAGCCTTCCGGTAGAGAGCCTGGTCGATGGCCCTGCCCGCGTCGCGCTGCGCGTGGACCAGTTCGAAGAGCTTCGCCACCGCAGCGGTCGCGAAGCCGGCGCGGTTCTGCAGTGAGACCGTGCGGTCCTGGATCGCGAAGACCTGGTCCCTGAGCCACGACGCTGACTCGGTATGGCACTGCGAGCAGGCCCGCATGTCCGCCTTGAGGGGGCTCGTCACGTTGTGGTCGGAAATCTTGTAGGAGCCGCTGCGCCTGTAGGGCATGTGGCAGTCGGCGCAGGCCACGCCGGCCTTCCAGTGGACGCTGTCCCGGCTGTAGAATTCGAACTCGGGGTGCCGGATATAGGGCATGGCGAATCCGGTCACTTTCTGCTTCCATTCAAGGCGCTGATAATCGGTGAGCAGGTCCTTGATGATGGTTTCAATGGAGATATCGCCCCATTTCCCGCCGGTCCATGGCGTCATGACGTCTCCGGACACCTTCATCTCCTGGTTGCGCGGCACGAAATAGGTTATATGGCACTGGGCGCAGGCCATGACGCGGGCCTCCTGCCGTGAAAGGTCTTTTTTGCCGATCATCTCGAGGCCCCGCGTTATGTGGGGCTTGTTGGTGGTAAGTCCCATGTCGCTGTTCTTGTGGCAGTCGATGCAGGAGGGGCCGGTTTCGCGCATTTTTTTCGGCAGCATGTCAAGGGCGTCCTTGAACTTCGCGGTCAGGTACTTCATGCCGTGCTTTTCGGTGAAGGTCTTATGATAGGGAGATTTGCACGCCAGGCACACGCCGCCCGGCTTTACCCGGGACGGATCGATTTCGATCTGGTCAATGACCGCGTAGTAATGTCCCCGCGGCTCGTTGTATTCCACGCCGAAGCCCCAGCCGTTGTAGAGGAGGGCGGAAAAGGGGAATTCGCTCAGTTTATCGTAAATGACCTTATCGGTGTCCCATCCCCGCTTATACCTGGATTTGTCCGTCGGTTTGGGCTCCCTGGTCTTGAGCCAGGATTCATATTCAAGGGGATATACCTTTCCCCATTCCTCGGGGTCAAATTCGCCGTCTTTTATAAGACCGGCCGTGATGGGCTGCGGCTTGGGCGAGCATCCCGCCAGCAGAGAAATGAAAAGACCGAAGGCGACAATCAGTATGCCGTACTGTTTCATGGTATTCTCCTACCTGATCTCTGAATAGCTGAATTCGTTCAGTTTATGATTGATCCGGCGGTGGCAGGACCAGCAGTCCTGGCCGTCGGTGGCGATGCGCGAGACCATTTCTCCGTGACACCGCACGCAGTTGGCCTTGATCACTTTTTTCGCGTGGCCGGTGGCGGTGATGTAATCGGGATAAACGCCGCTGAAGAATGAAACAACGTCCTTGCCGCCGTCGATCCCCTTCCAAATGAGATGGCTGATTTCGTTGTCGTTGGGCAGGTGGCAGTCGACGCACCTGATGGCGCGGTGGACACCGGTAAGGAACCAGGCTTCGTACTGGTCGTTCATGGGGTGACAGGCGTTGCAGAAGGCAGGCTTCGATGTCTGGTCGAGGATGCCGTGGGGGACAAAGGCTATGACGGCGAGGAGAACCAGCGCTCCCGCGCCGATGAGGTACTTTTTCAACGTCATCTGTATCATCTGTCCACCCCGATGGTGATGATTGCGGCAGGAGGATAACTGTCTGCTTTTCTGCCGGTCTGACCTGAAGCGTTTTTTAATAGGATATAGCACTGCTGCAGGAAGTAAAGAAATTTTTTATTGTCGCTCCTTTTTTCACGCCGGTTTTCATAAGCAGATAATTTTATCGCATCTCCTTGACCTGGGTCAATGCAGCGGGCGCAGGGATGTGTTATATTTTCATTATCAATTGAATCACCGGGGCCCCATATACCGGGCCTCACATCACCCCGCGGAGGGGGGCAACCCCCTCCCATCCCCCTCCTAAAATGGAGATTGTTATCGGGGCACAGGTGAATGATTTGTTGTAATGGAGGATATTATGAAGCGGAGCATCATAACAATAGACGAAGACAAGTGCAACGGCTGCGGCCTCTGCGTGCCGGACTGCCCGGAGGGAGCGCTCCAGGTCATAGACGGCAAGGTGCGCCTGGTGAGCGACCTCTTCTGCGACGGCCTCGGCGCCTGTCTTAAGACCTGTCCCGAGGGGGCCCTTACCGTGGAAGATCGCGAGGCGGAGCCCTACAGCGAGCGGAAGGTCATGGAGAACGTGGTGAAACACGGGACCAACGTGATCAAGGCGCACCTGCATCATTTGAAGGAGCATGGCGAGATGATATATTTCAGTGAGGCGGTGGAATATCTCAGGGAGAAAGGCATCCCGGTGCCGCACCATGAAGAGGCGGCGCCTGCCGGAGAACCCTGCGGCTGCCCCGGTTCGGCGGCCATGGACATGAGGAATAAAAGCGCGGCCAGGAAACCCGCCGGCGGCGCACCGGTTTCGGTGGAGTCGGAGCTCCGCCAGTGGCCGGTGCAGCTGAAACTCCTGAACCCGGCAGCTCCTTGTTTCGACGGCGCGGACCTGCTCCTGGCGGCAGACTGTGTCCCCTTTGCGTATGGCAATTTCCACCGGGACCTCTTATTTAACAGGATCGTAATCATGTTCTGCCCCAAGCTGGACCCATACATCGAAGAATACATTGACAAGGTTGCGGCGATCTTTTCAATGCATGAAATCAGGTCGATAACCGTGGCCCGGATGGAAGTGCCCTGCTGCGGCGGCATCAACGTGGTGCTCGAGCGGGCGATGGCAAAGGCCGGGAAAAGCATCCCGGTCCGGGAAACGGTATTAGGTATCAGGGGAGACATACTACATGAGGATCCATTACCTGCAGCACGTGCCCTTTGAGGGTCCGGCATATCTTGAAACTATAGCGCGTGCAGGCGGCGCGTCCATTGCCGGCACCAGGCTCTACGAAGGTGAGGCGCTGCCGGCGCCTTCTGGTTTTGACCTGCTGGCGGTCATGGGAGGCCCCATGGGTGTCCATGACGAAAGGATCTATCCGTGGCTTGCCGGTGAAAAGAGGGCCATCGGAGAGGCGATCGAAGCCGGTAAGATTGTTATCGGTATCTGCCTGGGAGCCCAGCTCATTGCGGACGTCATGGGCGCGTCAGTCCATAAGAACGAATACCGCGAGATCGGGTGGTTCCCGGTAACAAGAAGCAGCGATGCCCTTTCGACCGGTATCGACCGCCTGTTCCCGGAGCGGTTCCAAGCGTTTCACTGGCACGGCGATACCTTTGATATACCCAATGGCGCAGTGCGCCTGGGTGAAAGCGAAGCCTGCAGGAACCAGGGCTTCGTGTATGATGAACGGATCGTGGCCCTGCAGTTTCACCTTGAGGCGACCCCGAAAAGCGTCAGGGCGCTCCTGGATAACTGCCGGGACGAGCTGGATGGGAGCAGGTTTGTCCAAAGCGAGAAGGATATTGCGAATGATACGCATTTTGCTGAATGCAATGGATTGTTCACGCATATAATGAAGGCTCTGGGTGTATTGTAACCGATTGTTATCGGTAAAGAGACAGTATATAGCTGGTTTAGACCGATTGTTATCGGTGTTTTCTTGAAAATCGGGGTCAGAGTAAGTATTGATTTTACATGGGTTACCGTTATCGGCATTAACTCATATCTCTGGTGTCAGAGTAAATCAGATGGATAAAAAAAACGACAAAACCGCAAAAATGATCAGTGACTCGGAAGTGCTGGCGGAATTTATCAATATATATTGTTCCGATAAGCACAGCGGCATGGATAAGGCCCCGGTCGTTTCCGGCGGCGCGGTCGGCGACTGCCTCGCATCGGTCAATTTGTCATATTGTGATGAATGCCGCAAACTCCTCCTCCATGCCGTGTCCAAGCGCGTTCTCTGTCCCTATGATCCGAAACCTTCATGCAAGAAGTGCCCGACCCATTGCTATGGCCGGGGATACCGGGAGAGGATACAGGAAGTAATGCGCTATTCCGGTATGCGGCTCATTAAAAAGGGCCGTTTCGGCCTTATTAAAAAATATTTCTCCTGATCCTATCTGAAAATGGTTGCATAATCGGGCGGCTGTTTCCGGGATTGATCCCATGCCCCGTCATGGCGGCTGGTGCAGTCATGAAAAAACGGCGCAAAGTTTGAGGAATCATATGGGCGGAATGACCTGCAGGGCGGGATGCGGCGCGTGCTGTATCGCGCCATCCCTATCATCACCGATACCGGGAATGCCGGGCGGGAAGCCCGCGGGGATACGCTGTGTCAATCTCACGGCGGACAATCTCTGCGGCATCTACGGCAGGGTCGACCGCCCTGCCGTGTGCGGGGCCCTGAAGGCGTCGAAGGAAATGTGCGGCGATTCTTTCGGAGAGGCATACGAGCGCCTGGCGTCCCTTGAGCTGGCTACCAGGCCTGACTGAAGGGCGCCTTACGACTGCCCGAGCTTTTCCATTATCTTCTCGTGATATTCAGGAAGGAAGACCTTTCCGGTCCGTTTCTCCATGAGCATGTTGTAGCGGAGCTGCTTTTCGTTCAGCTTAATCCTGAGCTTGACCTTGTCTTCGTCGGCGGCGCAGATCCTGAGGAGCTCATTGATTGATGAAATCTCTTTCTTGAGCGTGATTTCTTCCGGCACTATCCCGGCATTTTTCATGATCTTCATCGCCATTCGGAGCTCCGGCGACACGTTGTCCAGGCCGTCCGGCGGGAGCGGTTTCCCGGCCAGGGGGTTGTTGTCGAATTCGCCCCGCTCCATGGCTTCGATGATTTTGCGTTCTGCCACTATTTCAAATGCGTACATGTGACAAGAATAATATTGGCGGCCATACGAGTCAATATTTTATTCGAAAAGGGCGGGTCATCCCATGGGGGCCATGGCGGTTAATCCCCGCATAGGTGGGTAATTATTCGGATATCGTCATGCAGCTCAACTTGTTGCCATAGCTGGAATACATTTCATAGAGTATTCCCTTTTCGGTGATGAAAAGCTCATTTGCCCTGAACCGGGGGGCAACGCCGAAATGCACCGAGGAGGGATTGGCGACCGTTCCGCTTCCCAACCTGGTTTTGGTCCCGTCATTGGCGTTTATAAGGATGATGGAATTCATCAAATAATCGGCCACTGCTATCTGGGGCTCGTTTCTGTACATGGCAACATCCAGATCATCAAAGAAACTGGCTGCCGAATACACGGTCTCAACCGGCCCGGGCCTGCCGTTAGTGATGGCGACCTTTTTAACTTTGGCCGGTTTTGACGACCAGATGGAGAAATCGGTAAAATAGAGAGTAGTGTCCCTAATGACGATGCCGTTGGGAGAGAGGCAGCCGTTCTTGTAGGATATCCATGTTTCCTGCGTGACCGCCGGTTGCGCATTACCGGTTATGGTGAGCTTGACAATCGCCCCCTGGGGCAGAAATGTCTGGTTCGCAACGTACAGGTTGCCCTCGGCGTCAGCAGCCATGCCGTTGGGCAATACTACGTCCTTTAATTTGTAGATGGACGTAAAGACCGGGTTTCCCGGCACGGTTATGTCGGCCCTCAGTAGTTCCTTGTCCATTAATAAATCAGTAAGCAATAGCAAGATTTTGACCATACTGCCCGACTTGATACATGAGTTTAGGTCCATGGCCGGAAGGGGATTTTTTACCGTGGCATGGAGGACATAGAGCCATTTGCCCGACTGGGCGATTCCGCCGAATATTCCCCGGTTGTCGGTGAAGAGCCTGTTCACCGTTTCGCGGTTTGTTATCTCGCTTATGGATGTGCCGTCCGTGACGAACAGCCGCCCCGTGTCTGTGAAGAAGGCGTTTTCAGCGTCCGGCGCCCGGCTAACCAGAGTTGAGATGCTTGTTGCGTATGGGTTCATGTTGCTGGTTGCAGATGTTGCGGTGCTTCCCGGTTCGATAATTGGACCATCGCCAGCCTGTTCACCGGCAGTCTTCCGGGGATCGGCAATTGTTCCATCGGTTGTCCCGCTGGTCTCACGGTCGGTTGGTGTTGAATAGAGCAGGGGAGTCGGGGACGTGCCGGTGTCTTCCTGACAGTATAGGCTTGAGATCAGAGTTAAGGTGATCAACGCAAGTAATACTTTCTTGGATTGCTTCAATGGTATTACCTCCATTAATCGAAATTCCCGGCCTGAGGAAATCTTTGAACATTATGGACACAATATCAAAATTATCAAGCATAAAACCGGCCAGACGGTCTTATGTATACAGAAAATTGTATCCATATTTATGAATTATTATAATTATAACATAGGTGTCTTTTCTTTTTAAATGGGGGTCAGAGCAAATCCCGGGGTCAGAGCAAAACAGCATACTGATTTATTGTCAGATGGCTTATTTAATCAAGCCTAGGTCTGTATTCAGGAAACCCGGCTGTAATCGTGGTAAAAAGTTTCGCGCAAAACTGTTCCAGAAATATTAAAAATACTAAAAAGTTCTGCTGCGGTGAAGGACAAGCTTTCGTGGGTTGTTTACATATTGATCTGCTGTTTTATATAAGGTAAATTGATAGAGAAAATATTGAAGGGGAAAAATTTACTATTGACATAAAATCCCCCTCAATTTAGCTTACATCAACAATGGTTTTATCCATTTTATTTGTGAAGGAGCCTATCGATGGATCAGATTGTAACCAATTTTGTGAGAAATTATCCCACATTGATACATCACACGACCTGGATCTGTATCATCGGCGGCAGTTTTGTGGCCATATGCGGCTGCATCCGCTTTGCTATCGCCATATGGAGGCGCCACAAGGGAATCTATCCTCCCGCCACCAGCATGATGGAGAAGCATTGATAGATTATCCCGCTTTGCGCTTTATCAAAACAGGGTGAAGATTCATTAAGTTATTTTTTGAACCGATATTCCTGCCCCAAAGGCGGGAATTATTTTTTGATTGACGCAGTAACTATCCGCCCAATGGTATTCCTTGATTTTTCCGGTATCGACCATGAGAAAGAACCAGCTGACAACATCGTCACGGTGGGGTACCCTTTCCTATCGCCGGCAGGGCGATTTTCAGGGACCGGCCATAATCATGATTCACGGCGCCGTGGGCGACTCGCGCCTGTACCGGTATCAGCTGCGGCACTTCGGCCACCGCTACAAGACCATCGCCTTGGACCTTCCGGGTCACGGCAGTTCCTATAACGGCGTGCGTCCCACCCTTGATGACTTCATCCGCGCTATTGAAGATGTACTCAAGGAGGAAGGCATATCATCCTTTATCCTTATCGGCCATTCCATGGGAGGTGGCGTATGCCTTGAGGCGTGCCGCCGCCGTATTCCGGGCCTGGCCGGCATGGTGCTGGTGTCGACATCGGCGATACTACCCGTGTCAAAGGGCCTGGTGGACATCGTTGAACGGGACGACATGAACGCCCTGGCTGACCTCATCGTCGGTGCGGTCTTCAGCCGCAAGGTGGAGATACTCATCGGATTTGCCCGCAAGGGGCTCCATGAAATGGACCGGAACGTGATCAGGACCGACGTCGAGATCTGCAAGGACATGGATTATACCGCTTCCCTGGCCGATATCGACATCCCGGTGCTGGTCATCGCGAACAGGGGCGACCTGGTCATAGGCTGCGATCTTACGGTTGCCCTTGCTTCGGGTATCAGGAATTCCCGGGTGGTTGTCTTTGACCATGACGGCCATGTGCCGTTTTTCGAGAATCCCGCCGGTTTCAACGAGGCCGTTGATGCCTTTCTGGATGATTGTTTAAAATAATCTTTACCACCCTGTGTCGCTGCATACATTAAAAGATTTCAACGCAGAGGACGCGGGGAACGCGGAGCAAAATGGAGTGTTATTCCTTGATTAATGTTTATACGTTTTTAATTATACAGTTCAATGATTTACTATGGCTAAGGATAATTGAATAAACCGAAGGCAAACTCTATTTCCTCTGCGATCTCGGCGTCCTCAGCGCCTCTGCGTTGAATCTATTATGTTATTGATTCAGTCCGGAACCTGAGATCGCAGGCGAAAATCGGCAAAATTAGTTACTTTATATGCTTATTTTTAACATATGAAGTACTTGACAAATCAGGAGCTATTTCACATTTTAACAAAAGCGTTTAATCTGTATTCCTGGCGTCCCACTCACAGCAGGGGAATAATTCTAATATTATCCAACGGGGGAATAGTATGGCTATAAAGGTATCTATTAATGGTTTTGGCAGGATCGGGCGCTGCGTTTTGCGCGCCAAGTACGGAAATCCGGGCGCCTATGGCGATATCGACATCGTCAGCATCAATGACCTCACCGATCCGAAAACTCTCGCGCACCTGTTCAAGTATGACTCAGTATTCGGCATTTTTGACGGCACGGTATCGAGTACGGCCGATTCCATAGTCGTTAACGGCAGGGAGATCAAGATCCATTCCGAGAAGGACCCGGGAAGCCTTCCCTGGAAGGCCGAAGGCGTCGATGTCGTGGTCGAGTCCACCGGGCGGTTCCGCGACAAGGCGAAATGCACCGCGCACCTCGGGGCCGGCGCGAAGAAAGTCATCATCACCGCGCCCGCCAAGGATGAGGACATCACCATTGTTCTCGGCGTAAATGAAGACAAATATGACAAGAACAACCATCATATCATTTCCAACGCATCGTGCACGACCAACTGCCTGGCGCCGGTGGTCAAGGTTGTGTATGATAATTTCGGGATCGAGAAAGGACACATGACCACGATCCACTCCTACACGAACGACCAGCGGCTTCTGGACCTCCCGCACGAAGACCTGAGAAGGGCGCGGGCGGCGGCGCTCTCCATGATACCGACCACGACCGGTGCGGCCAAAGCGGTGTCCCTCGTCATGCCGGAAATGAAAGGCAAGCTGGACGGCAACGCGATCCGCGTCCCGACCCCCAATGTATCAGTGGTTGACTTCGTCGCCATCGTGAAAGAAAAAGTCACCGTGGAAAAGGTTAACGCCGCCCTCAAGGACGCCGCGAACGGCAAGCTGAAGGGGATCCTCCAGTTCTGCGAAGAGGAGCTGGTGTCGGTTGACTTCCTGGGCAACGCCCATTCGTCCTGCGTGGACGCGGCATCCACCAAGGTCATCGACGGGAACCTGGTGAAGATACTGAGCTGGTACGATAACGAGTGGGGGTATTCCACCAGGGTACTCGACCTGATCAAGTATATAATGAAGTAACACGGCATCCGTAGCTTGTGAAGGCGGGGTCACGTGACCCCGCCTGCGATATATATCGCGAAATACAAAGGAGCGCACATGGCACGACGTGAAATTATAGCCGGAAACTGGAAGATGTACAAGAAGAGCGGCGAAGCTCTGGACCTCGTGAAGGCCCTCCTCGCCGGTATCGATGGAATCGGCGGGCGCGAGGTCGCCGTGTTTCCCCCGTCACCCTGGGCCAAACAGGTGGCCGACCTCTGCCGCGGATCGAAGATATCCGTGGGCATGCAGAACATGTATTTCGAGCAGGAGGGCGCCTTTACCGGCGAGGTTTCGCCGGCCATGGTCAAGGACGCCGGGTGCCGGTACATCCTTATCGGCCATTCCGAGCGCCGCCATGTCTTCGGCGAAACCGATGAGCAGGTGAATAAAAAGGTCAGAGCGGCCTTTACGAACGATATCGAGCCGATGATCTGCGTCGGGGAGCTCCTGGAAGAGCGCGAAAAAGGATTGACCAACGAGGTGCTTAAACGGCAGGTGGAGAAGGCCCTTGAGGGGATCGGCGCGGCGGAGATGAAAAAGGTCGTCATCGCCTACGAGCCTGTCTGGGCCATCGGGACGGGCAAGGTCGCCACGCCGGAAATGGCCGATGAGGCGCACCTCTATATTCGCACGGTCATCAAGGGGCTCTACGGCCAGGAAACGGCCGACGGGCTCCCTGTCCTGTACGGAGGATCGGTCAAGCCGGACAACAGCGCCGGACTCCATGCCAAGGAGAACATCGACGGTTTCCTCGTGGGAGGCGCGAGCCTCAAGGCTGAGTCGTTCCTGGACATCATACGCGTAAAATAATGTTTGTGAGGCTTTATGGGAATTATCATTGGAATCGTTTCGGTTATATTTCTGATCCTGTGCGTCCTGCTGATCGTGCTGATCCTGCTGCAGTCGGATAAAAGCGCCGGCATGGGCATACTGGGCGGATCAAGCCAATCGGCCTTCGGCTCTTCCACGGCCGATGTCATCACCAAGGCCACCGGGATCATGATCGGCCTCTTCATGGTAGGTTCGCTGGGACTGGCGTCGCTGGAATCGGCCCGGATGGACTCGCTCAAGAAGGATCTGCTTAAGACGGAATCCGGCAGGAAGGGCCAGGGCGGCGAGGTCGAAAAGAAGGCCGGACAGGACGCGACAACCGGAGTCCCGGTGCCGTTGAAAAAATAGCACAAAACTCGCGCACCTGCTTATTATGATTCTCATGCCAGGCAGACCCCGCACGAAGAAATCGCGCTGCGTAATAAACTAGTAGGAGTGAAACAATGGTTAACAAGGATTATATCTTCACCTCGGAATCGGTTTCCGAAGGGCATCCTGACAAGGTGGCGGACCAGATATCCGACGCCATGCTTGACGAACATATCAAGGGCGACAGGAAATCCAGGGTCGCCATGGAAACGCTGGTCACCACTGACCGGATCGTCCTGTCCGGCGAAATAACATCATCGCAGGCGGTGGATTACGACAAGGTGGCCCGCCAGGTGGTTGCCGATATCGGCTACACCGACCCGGAGATCGGTTTCGACGCCAAGACCTGCAAGTGCGAAATATTTGTCCATACCCAGTCCCCGGACATATCCCAGGGCGTTACGGAAGGACAGGGGCTCTATGCGGAGCAGGGCGCCGGCGACCAGGGCATGATGTTCGGCTACGCCGTGGCCGAGACCAGGGAACTGATGCCGATGCCGATATCCCTCGCCCACAAACTGGTGAAGCGCCTTGCGGACGTGCGGCGCAGCGGCGAACTCAAGTTCATACGCCCGGACTCAAAGTCGCAGGTCACCGTCGAGTACGTCGACGCCAAGCCGAAGCGCGTCGAGGCCATTGTTATCTCCACCCAGCACACGCCCGACGTGAGCCACAAGGAGATCACCGAGGGCGTTGTCGAAACCACCATAAAGAAGGTCATCCCCGCGGAATTCATAGACAAGAACACCAAGATATACGTCAACCCCACCGGCCGTTTCGTGGTGGGCGGCCCCCACGGCGACACCGGCCTCACCGGCCGCAAGATCATTGTCGATACCTACGGCGGTATGGGACGCCACGGCGGCGGCGCCTTCTCGGGTAAAGACCCCTCCAAGGTCGACCGTTCCGCCGCCTACATGGCCCGGTATATCGCCAAGAATATCGTGGCGGCCGGACTGGCCTACCGCTGCGAGGTGCAGCTTGCCTACGCCATCGGCGTGGCGGACCCCGTTTCCGTTCTCGTTGACACCTTCGGAACCGGGACGATATCGGAGGATAAAATCGCCGAGCGCGTCCGGAGCGTCTTCAAGATGAAGCCCGCCGGCATCATCGAGATGCTTGACCTGTATCGCCCGATTTTCCGGTCTACTTCGAACTACGGTCATTTCGGCAGGGAAGACGCCGGTTTTGTCTGGGAAAAGACGGACAAGGCCGCGGCCCTGAAGGGATAATTGAGCAGGGGATTGTATAGTGATATGAATGGGGCTGTGTCAGACAGCCCCATTTTCATATAGGTATCTTCGTTTTATACCGATAATAACGGCGTAACGTCTATTGCTATCGCGAGGATACCCCGATGAAAGAAGTCAAGTTGAGAAGCTATGCCTACCGGTGCTCATGCGGATATGAAGTGAAGGTCTTTCTCGATTCCGGCATGCCCCAGGAGACATTCACCTGCAGAAATTGCAGCTCTGTCATAAAACGCAAGGAGCTCTAGTACGCCCGAAGCCGCATGCGTTCTCATGGACGATCCACGGCGTGTCATGCAATGAAAAAACTGCTAGCTCTCATCTGTATCGCGGTCATTGCCGTTCCGGCGTTCCTGTATTCGCAGGAATCGGGCGGGGGCGGAGCCGTCAAAAACGAAGCCGGCGATAAGAAAGAGGAAAAAAAGGCCTCCGCCGGGGCGACGGGCGAAGATAAGGACAGGAAGGCAAATTTCAATATTGATGCCCTGGCGCTCTACGGTCAGTATAACCGCATCCTCTGGCTCGGAAGCCTGACGCAGAGCTTCGATTCCTTCACCTACCAGCTCAACTCGAACTTCAGCCGATCAAATGATTTCGGCTATCATAATTCCGGTTTTTATGACAATGAGATCGGCTTTACCGGCGTGGCGGACGTCACCGAGAAATGGAAGATGACCCCCGAGGTGGAGGTGGTGAACGAGTCCCACGGCATGTTCGGCAATCCCTTTTACAGCAGGGAGGAGAAGGACAGGGTGGTGCTGAAGATTAAGAATGACTTCAGCACGATGCCGACGCGGTGGAGCCTGAATGTCGGCGGGGTGTATTTCACGCACCGTCTCGATGCCACGCAGATACCCGACATCTACTCGCTGGACCCGTACCATTCCAGCGATTTCTACAAGGCCAACGCTGAATTCGGATGGCAGTATATAGTGTCGGCCGCGAACAAGCTCAGCTTCAATTCGAAGTTTTCCCATTACTTTTTCAAAAGCCCCTATGATTACGATTCATGGGTCGCCAACGAATTCATCTGGAATTTCAACGTGGCCGAGTATTTCAAGTTCGGCCTGGGGCCCCAGTACACCTATAATCGCGACCGGGGCCATTTCGTTTCCGGCCGGGTCGAGGCGGCGACGGTGAAGGTGAATTATTTTTCCGCCTCCGCGTCCTATGTGTACGAGCTGGTCCCCTTCGCCCCGGAGAACCTTTATTTTGACCGGCGCTATGTAAGGCCCGAATACAACCTGCTGCCGGGGAAGGGCCATCACGCGGACCTGAACATCGGCATCGATGTCAGCAACAGCAGCGACGCTGTTTTCTACGTGAAAAAGTTCAGGATCAAGGCGGCCGGCTCATTTGTCACCAACGACCGGTATTACGCGTTTTATTCGCTCCCGGAGCAGGTGCAGACGACCCACGTGATGAAGGTCGAACAGGCAAAGGCGCGGTGCGAGGCCGCCCTCGGCCTGTCGGTGTATTCCGCCTACCTCGAGCTGGGCGGTAAATACGAATATGTCTATTCGTACGCCAGCGATGCCGTGACGTACCAGCCGGCGCACCTGGGGAGCGGGTATATCCGGCTGAACGTGTGGCGCTTTGAAACGGAATTCGGCACCGGTTACCGCAGCAGGATGAACGCAAGCCCGTTCATGCGCATGGAAGTCCAGCCGGCTCTGACCGGGTCAGTCTCGCTCCAGGTGAGGGTGCTCGACTCCTTGTACCTCCACGGGCGGGTTGACAACCTGTACAACAGCAGGTACAGCACCGTGTACCCGTACCCGGAACAGGGACGCACTGTTATCGGCGGGTTGAGAATCGTATTATAGCGGGTGGATAACGCCGTTAATTGCCTGAAATGGCGCCATCTTTCTGTAACCAATAAATCGTGATTGACACATACAAGGATGACGTTGCGCCTATATTTGGCGGATATCCTTATATATTCTTGACATTAAACGGATGACATACTATCTGTGCAAATCGGATGGCCGGAACTTTGCAGCACAGCCGGCCGGATCCCGCTGCAATAGTAACGGATTGTGAATGAGACTACTAACGGCAATTATATTATCCCTGGCCATCACGCTTGCCGCGTTCCAGGCCCTCTATCCCCAGCCTTCAAAATATGAGGGGAAACTCGTCAAGAAGATACTGTTCCAGGGCCTCAAGAACGCCAATGAAGACGACCTCCTCTATGTCATGAAGACGACGGTGGGGTATCCTCTTAAGGCCGTTGAGATCCGCGATGACATCAAGAAAATATTCAAAAAGGGCAACTTTGAAAGCATTGTCGTCGAAGTCGAGGAATACATGGACGGCGTGCGCCTCAGGTTTATCTGCAGGGAACGCCCCGTCATAAAGGAAATCCGCTTCAGGGGAATCGACAAGGTGTCGGAAACCGACCTGACCTCGGCCATCCCCATCAAGGAGGGCGGCACCATCCGGAAGGATTATCTCGAGAAGAGCGTCGCCGCCATCAAGAAGAAATACGATGACGAGGGCCTCTTTAATTCCGTCATCCGCTACGAGGTGAAGCCGTACCGGGCGGGAGACCCGAGCAACGTCGTCGTGAAGTTCATTATCGACGAGGGCGAGGAGATCAAGATACGGAAGTTGACGGTGCTCGGCCCGAAGGCGCTGAACACGAAAGAGGTGCTCTCGGTCATGGATACCGCGGAAAAAAGCCTCTTCAAGGACGGCGACTTCAAAAAGGACGTATGGGAGCAGGACAAGGCCAAGGTCCTTGCCTATTACCGCCAGTACGGTTACCTCGATGCCCAGATTGCCGAGGAGAGCATCGAGTATGAATGGGTCAATCCCGAGAAAAAGGACAAGCGGGGCATATTCATAACCCTCAAGATAAGCGAGGGCGACATATATTATTTCGACAGGTACACCGTCGACATCCAGGGCAAACCGGGGGAGACGGTCTTCACCGCCAAGGAATTGCTGAAGGATTTCGAACAGGACACGACCGGCAAGGTTTTCAATGACACGACGTTTCAGATGGACCGCCAGAACATAAGCTTCAAGTACGCCTCCCGGGGCTATATTTTTGCCCGGGTGGTGCCCAACCGCACCGTGACCGAGCGGGAAGTGGTCGTAAAGGGCAAAAAGGTCAAACGGAAATTCATGGCAATCAACTTCGTCATCGAGGAAGGGAGCCAGGCCTACGTTGACATGATCATCATAAAAGGCAACAAGAAGACCAAGGACAAGGTCATCCGCCGGGAACTGGTCATCAGGGAGGGCGACCTCTTCGATTCGCGGAAGCTCCAGCTTTCGCGGGAGAAGGTCTACAACCTGGGGTTCTTCAAGCAGGTCAATATCGACGTACGGCCCGGCAGCCGCGAGGGATACATGAACCTGATCGTCGACGTTGAGGAGCAGCCAACCGGCACCATCTCGCTGGGAGGCGGGTACGGCACCACGTCCGGCTTCTCAATCTTTGCTGACGTGGCCGAGAATAACCTCCTGGGCAACGGCCATCGGGTGGGGGTCCGGTTCGAGTACGGGCCGGAGCGCACCTCGATCACTCTTTCCTTTGCGGAACGCTGGCTGTTCAACCAGCCCATCGGCCTCAACACGTCGGTGTTCTACAACCTTTATAACGTGAAGTCAAAGCAGACGGTGTTCTCAACCTCCCAGGAGGACGAGGGGAACTACAAGCGCGAAGCCATCGGGTACGCCCTCGGGCTGAGCTACCGTTTCCTGGATTATTACACGGTCGGCACCAGCTGGTCGCACGCCTTCACCAAGGTCAAGGACCCCTCCGGCAACAGCACCGAGGAGGTCTTTTACTCGGCCAAGCTGGGATACCAGGAGAAGCGGAGCGTCACCGTGTTCCTGGCCCATGACTCCCGCGACAACTACCTGAACCCGACCAGGGGCTTCAATATTGACGTCTCGGCGAACTTCACCGGCGGCAGCGTGCTCGGGGGCTCCGACCATTACATAAAAATCACGCCTGAAATCTATTTCTATTTTTCGCCGTTCCATATCCCGTTCCTGAAGAGCCACCCCTGCGTGTTCGAACTCCGGGCCAGCGGCTCCTTCATCGTGAAGCCCATCGGCTCGGCGCAGATCAACCGCCGGCAGCCGCTCCATTCTAATTTCTACTACCTGAGCGGGGGCCAGTGGGACCTCCGCGACCCGTGGCTTGAGCCCGAGGACCGCCTCAACATCGGCGGGCCCGAGACCCTGAGGGGGTGGGACTACTACGATAAAAAATTCCCCGAGTCATGGCAGAACGTGGGGCTCTTCCATCGGATCCTGTACGGGGCCGAGTTCCGGGTCCCCATCCATCCGCAGATGCTCTGGTTCGCGGTCTTCTTCGACGCCGGTTCGCTCTGGTCGGATCCCTTCTGGGAAAAACAGCTTTCGCTGGATAACCAGAAGATCGTGGCAAAGGACCTGTACACCAAGGACCTGGCGCGGATCCAGCGCTTTGACAAGGTCAACCTCCTGAGCTATTTCAAGTATTCCTACGGCTTCGGCTTCAGGATACAGATACCCATGATGCCCCTCAGGTTCTGGTTCGGCAGGAAGCTGATCTACAGCGGCAACAAATTCAAAAGCGTCGGCGGCCTGACCTTCCAGTTTGCCATAGGCGACATGAGGTTCTGATGCGGTACGCTGCGGTCATCCTCGCCGCCGCGGTAGCGGTCTGTTCTTCCTGCTCATATCTGAAGAAGAAAGACGAGGTCGGCCCGCCACCGGTGGTCCGTTACATGAACCTGAAGGCCGTGTATTCCTATGTACTCAACAAAAACCGCGACGCCCTGGGCGTTAAGAAAAAACTGGACGAGAAAATGGCCCGGACGAAGGAAATCGAGCGGGATCTTGACGAGCCTTCCGGCGATCATGTCGCGCTTCTTGATGAATACCGCCGGCTTGCGTCCGAGCTCGCCGCGCTGAAGGGCAGGAGCAAGTATTACAAGGGGATAATCCTTACCCAGATAGACCGGGCAGTCAAAAACGTTGCAAAGAAGATGAAGATTGATTTTGTGATAAATATCGGCGATGAGCTCATCTATGCCAGAAAAGAATATGATATTACCGAGGATGTTCTTCTTGAAATCACCCGCATCGATGAACGAAGGGCCCCGGAGGCCCGGTGACGCCGGCATGAACGCCGGAATAGCGGGCAGGCTGCTGCTTGCCGCATCCATCATTTCATTCCTGGCGACACAGGCTGCCTGCGCCACCAGGGAGGACCTCATCAAAAAAGCCTTCAAAAACTTCAAGGGCGGCCACGCCATCTTCGTGAGCAAAAAGAATTTCCGGCTGGACGTGTATGACCGGCAGCTGAAGGTGGTCGCCTCGTACATGATCGGGTACGGTTCGAATGCGGACATGAAACCGAAGCTCTACGAGGGGGACAACAGGACCCCCGAGGGAGTATACGCGGTGAACGAGATCTTGAGCATGGACGCGGACAGCAAGTCGCCGTCCTACCGCGTGCTGCGGGACATGAACAAGAGATACTTCCGCGCCAGCGAGGGCCACAGCAGGTTCGGAGAACCCGATGCCGACCTGGGAGACAATGCCTACGGCCCCCGCTATTTCGGTATTGATTATCCGAACGCGGAAGACCGCGCGCGGTACCGGAAGTCGGTCAGGAAGGGGATGGTCCCGCTGGTGAAGGGCAAAAGGGCCGGGATCGGTTACGGCATTGCCATACATGGGAATAACGATGAAAACGCCATCGGGCATCTTTCGTCAAACGGCTGCGTCAGGATGTTCAACCGGGACGTTGTTGAACTGGAGCAGTATATCCAACTGGGAACGCCGGTGATCATCCTTGCGGAATAACGGCATATCTTCGGAGGGGCGCGGTATGCCCGCGCCCGCGCAGCTCATTTTTTTATGTTGACATTATTCCGGCTGCTGATGAATACTGTCGCTGATTTTTTTAAGGGAGGACCATAGTGTTACAATTAACAGGCATAGCATACGCCGCCTCTGAAGGCGCGGCCCAGGGCGGCCAGGGGATGCAATCGGCTCTGGGAAACTACAGCTTTATTATTCTCATGGTGGCCACCATCGCCATATTCTATTTTCTGCTGATCCGGCCCCAGAAAAAGAAGGAAAAGGAACGGCAGGACATGATTACCGCACTGAAGAAAGGGGACAAGGTCGTAACCGCCGGCGGCATGTACGGTATTGTCGACAGCTTCAAGGACGGCGATATTGTCGTTCTCAAGGTTTCCGGCAACACCAAGATCGAGTTCATAAAAAGCGCAATACAGAACAAAATTCCATAAGAATACCATATAAGAAGAATTATGAAAAGAAACCCGCTGTACCTTGTGCTGATTCTGTCAGTCCCCGTCTGCCTTTATGTCGGATCCCTCGGGCAGGAGAGTTCCGGCGCCGCCACCGGAAAAGATGCCGCGTCCATGGAGAAGCGCGAAGGCGATAAGTCCGATGCCTCATCCGGCGAAGAAGGGACAACCTCAATTGATAAGGACAGCGCGGCGACGAAAACCGATGATGCGAAAAAGGAAGCCAGGAAAAAGGCCGAGCGCAAAAAGAAGGAAGTAAAAAAACAGGCTGAAAAAAAGCCCGAAAAAAAGATTGAAGAAAAGAAAAAAGAGACCGTAAAGAAAGAAGAACGTAAAGAGGAAATCCCGGAAGAGAACCTTGACCGGGAGAGCGGCGACAGCCTGCTCCTGCTTGATCATGAAGGCATAAAGTACAACCGGATACCGGACATCACCATCAAGGCGGAGGAGCCCGGCCAGGACCTGGTCAGGATCCCGGATGATAAAATCACCGAATCGTCCAAAGAGAAAAAAAAGAGCGAGGGGATTTTCGGCAAGAAAACGAGCACCGTCGCCGGGTGGGCCATCGTCATATTCATCTTCCTCATCTTCGCGATCTATTCCAAGACCAGGACAAGAAGATCCCGCAGAAGGGGCTCTCGGATAATAACGAAACGATAAACAGATTCAGGGGACGTGCATGACCAGGGGAATGATATATAAACTCATATTTATCCTGCTGCTGATCGCTTTTGCGATCGTGCTAATTCTGCCGACGGTAGGGGAGAATACGATGCAGGTTTCGATGAACGGCGATGCCACGGCGGAGCAGTACGAGGCCGTTAAAAAGAAATTCCCGTCTGGCGCCTATATCGTGACGCAGAAAGGAGCGGAACTGACGATTACCGGAAGGAACCTCAACGACGCGGTCATGAACGATGTGCGGACATTTCCCGGCGTAAGGACCTCGGTGATACGGAAGCACTGGGCCGAAGACCTGGTCATGGCGAAAAAGATCAATCTCGGCCTTGACCTCCAGGGCGGCATGCACCTGGTTCTCCAGGCCGACTTTGCAAAAATCGAAAGCAAGTCCGTTGACAAGAAAAAGCTCACCGAAAAGGAAAAATCAGAGCTGACCCAGCAGGCCCTGGAGCTCATCCGGAACCGGATCGACAAGTTCGGCGTGGCCGAGCCCTCGATACGGCCGCGGGGTAATGAGGCCATAGAGATCCAGCTCCCCGGCGTCAAGGACCCCCGCGCGGTCAAGAAGGCGATAGGAACAACCGGCCAAGTGGAATACCGCCTGGTTGACGACGAATATACCGCCAAGGCCGGGGAATGGCTGCGGCGCAATTACAAGGAAAAGGCCCTGCCTGAAGAACCCGAAAAGCAGGACAAGCTCCTGGCCGATATCACGGAGGGAATACAGCTCCCCAATAACCGCGAGGTGCTGTATCACTGGGAGCGCCAGAAGGACTCTAAAAAGATCATACCGCAGTACCCCATCGTCCTCATGAGGGAAGTCGCCATCGCCGGCACCGACATCAACAAGGCCTGGATCGGCAATGACGAGTACGGCGGACTGGCGGTCCACTTCACCACCACCGCCGAGGGAGCCACCAAGTTTGCCGACGTCACGGCCAAGAAGAACTGGGGCAAGAAGCTCGCCATCGTCATAGATGACAAGGTGCGGAGCGCGCCGCGGCTGAACGTGCAGATCACCAGCGGTTCCGCCATGATCAACGGCAATTTCACCTACGAAGAAGTCAATACGCTGACCCGCATCATCAAGGAAGGCGCCCTGCCGGTTGACCTCAATATCATCGAGGAGCGCACCGTGGGGCCCTCCCTGGGGCAGGACTCCATTGAAGCCGGCGTCAAGGCCGCTATCCTCGGCTTCATCGGCATCCTGGTGTTCATGGCCATGTATTACCGTCTGGCGGGGGTCATCGCCGGCGTGGGCCTTGTCCTAAACGCCATATTCCAGATGGCCATACTGTCCTGGCTCGGGTTCACCCTGACCCTTCCCGGCATCGCCGGTATCATCCTCACGGCCGGTATGGCCGTTGACGCCAACGTCCTCATCTATGAACGGATGAAGGAGGAGCTGGCCAACGGCAAGTCGGTGCGGATGGCGGTCAGCATGGGCTTTGACCGCGCTTTCTGGGCCATCTTCGACGGTAACCTGACGACCCTGATTTCGGCATTTGTCCTGGCGCAGTTCGGCACGGGCCCCATCAAGGGCTTCGCGGTGACCCTGACCATCGGTCTCATCGTCAGTATGTTCGTGGCGCTGTATATCACGCGGTTTGTCTACGAACTGATATCATTGAATAAAAAAATCAAGCGGCTCAGCATTTAAGGGGGCTCATGTTGAAACAGCGGACAATACCATTCTTGAAATATAGATTTATTGCGTATGGATTATCCCTATCGCTTTTCGTGATTTTCGTTGCGTCGGGGCTCATCTCCAAGGGCCTTAACCTGGGCGTGGATTTCGTCGGCGGCCAGAAGATCATCGCCCGGTTCGAAAAGGGCGTTGACGAGGGGAAGATCAGGAAAGCCCTCGCGGCCTACAGCCCGATGGTGCAGCAGATCGGCGAGGCGGAAAACCACGAATTCATTATCACGACCAAACTCAAGGAAGACTCCGCCTTCACGACGGAGGGAAATATCCGGAAGGACCTTGAGGCGAAATATCCGAAGACGCGCATGGACAAGGGGGACGCCGTTTTCGTTTTACTGAAGGGCACCGTTGACACAAACAAGGTGAACGCCACCCTGGCCGGTCTGGACGCCGAAGCGAGGAAAATAGGCGACCCTTCCAAAAGCGAGTATATAATTTTCAAGAAGGAACCGGCTGATAAAAAGAAGAAATCTGCCTATACCGAAGATAAAGTGGAGAACCATGTCCGCTCTGTTTTTGACGGCGCCGAAATACTGAACGGTATCACCATCCCCGTCGTGTTCGATAAACCTGTCGATGAAGCGGCGCTGAACGGTCTTGCGAAAAAATATAATGCCGCGCTTATGAAGACCGGCGATGAGGGGAAATACTCGTACGTGTTCTACAAGCTGGTGGTGGATGAATCGGACCGGATCAAGGCTGATCTCGATAAAAACTTCAAGAACGTGAAGATCATGAGCACTGAAAACGTCGGTCCCGCCGTCGGCAGTTTCCTCCGGCAATCGGCGCTGAAGCTCATCATCGTGTCCATTATCCTGATGACCATTTACCTGGCATACCGTTTCGAATTCAGGTACTCGGTGGGCGCCATGGTGGCGGTCCTTCATGACGTCATTCTCTCTGTCGCGTACTGCGGCTTCGCCGGGATCGAGATAAATATCTCCGTTGTCGCGGCCCTTCTCACGATATTCGGTTACTCGGTCAACGACACCATCGTCATCTTCGACCGTATCAGGGAGAATACCCAGATAGAAACAAAAATATCCATGGTTGATATCGTGAACTCGTCTATTACGGTTACGATGTCCAGAACCATCCTCACTTCGTTCCTGACACTGCTGAGCGTATTCGCCCTCTTCCTGCTGGGCGGCGAGGGCATAAGCGATTTCGCCCAGGTGCTGCTTTTCGGCATGATCATCGGCTGTTACTCAACGATCTACATCGCTTCGCCGGTCATGCTGTCCTGGGAAAAACTGATGCAGCGGATCAGGTCGTAGCGGTCTTCCGGCGCGCGGCGGCTTCTTCCGTCATACGAGCCTGGCGGCCGGGCGGGACGCCGCCGTTTTCCCGCTGACGAGGAGGCGTACAGATTGAAAAAGTGCATTCCCCTGCTGATGTTCATCATGCTGCCCCTTTCAGCATCCGCGGCGGCGGACGAATACGGCGCCAGGGAAATCGCGACATTCACCCGCTATCTTATCGATCACAAGGAATACTACCGCGCCCTCGTGGAGCTCAAGCGGCTCAAGTCGCTGGAGCCCGGCTCTCTGTCGCCGTCCGCCTTTGCCGTTACCGAAAATTATCTTCTTTTCCACGGGAAACAATACCGGGAAATCCTTGACGGGCCTTCCCGGGACGGCGCGTCCATGCCGGCCGGTGTTGACGCTCTCTTCCGCTTCGACGCGGCAGTCGCCCTTCGCGATTACGGGAGAGCGGACTCAATCCTCGCCGCAGGGGGCATGGCCCCGGACCCGTTCATCGACCGGTGCCTGAAAAAAAGAAGGCTCTTTTCCTATCTTGCGTCGCGCCGGTTCGGGGAGGCCACAGCCCTGTGCGGCGCCCCGCCAGCCGCCGATTACAGCGCGTGCCGGGAGCTCCTGGAGCAGGCCCGCGCCGGTTTTTCCAGGGAAAGGAAGCCGTGGCTGGCCGCTGTCATGGGCATCGTTCCCGGTATGGGATACCTGTATGCCGGCGAGTACGCCACCGGCATATTCGCCTTTTTTCTTATATCGATTGACGTTATCATGACCTATTTCGCTTTCCGGACCCATAACGACATCATAGGGTACTTCACCGGGGTCATCGGGGGGTTCTTTTACGCCGGGAGCATCGCCGGCGGATACCTTGCGGCCCAGCGTTTCAACGTCGGCCTGGGGGATTCCATGGGGGAAACGCTTTCCGGAGAGCTCAGGTTTGACAGGGACCGAGACGAGATATTCAAGAGGCACGGGATCGGAGGGAATTGAACAACAGGACCTGCATGGAACAGGCGCTCAAGATAGCCTATGAGCGTATGGGCAAGACCTCGCCCAATCCCCCCGTCGGGGCGGTAATCGTCAATGACGGCCGCGTGGTCGCGACGGGAGGGACCGGCCCCTACGGGTCGGGCCATGCCGAGGCCGAGGCCATCGAGGCGGCCGGCGGAGCCTGCGCCGGGGCGGACATGTACGTGACCCTTGAACCATGCAACCATTTCGGAAAAACGCCGCCCTGCACGGCGGCCATCATCAGGGCAGGCATTGCCAGGGTCTTTGTTGCGGCGCTTGATCCCAACCCCCTGGTGTCCGGCAGGGGTGTCGCCGCGCTCTCGAAGGCCGGCGTGGAGATTGTGTTCATGGAGGACATGGCCGAGTCCGCCGTCGACATCATACGTCCTTTCCGGAAGTATATCATGCGCGGCCGTCCATTCATAATCAGCAAAAGCGCCGTCACCCTCGACGGGCGGATCGCGGCCAAGACGGGCGACTCGAGGTGGATATCATCGGACTACTCCCGATTCCTGACCCACCGGCTCCGCTCGAAGGTGGACGCGATTATTGTCGGCAAGAACACCTTTGTAACAGACAACCCGTCCCTCAACGTGCGCCTGGGCTCCTTCGGCGACGAGGTGCCCCGCTACTTTGCCGGGGCGGCGCCCGTCATGCTGGGGAGGGACAATTTCCTGCTGAAGTCCCTTGCCGTTGAGGAGGTCTTGGAGCCGCGGGACCCGCTCAGGGTCGTCATTGGCCTTCCGGATAGAACCGATCCCGGCTGCAACCTCATGGCGGACGATAACTATCTCTTTTTCGAGCGCAGGGAAAAGGCCCAAAGGATCATCAATGCGGACAGGACCGCGGCGTCCCTGCTGGAAGCCGGCAGGCTCCACCTGGTGGACGCGTCGTCGCCGGCCGAAGAGATCAGGGCCGTGACCGGGGAACTGGCGCGGCGCGGCGTCATGCTGGTCCTTCTGGAGGGCGGCGGAAGGCTCGCCGGTTCCTTCCTGGACGCCGGCGAGATCGACCAGTTTCTGTATATCATAACGCCGAAGGTGGCGGGGGCGGGGATTTCGCCGCTCTCGGCTACCGGTGCGGAGACAATTGCCGAAGCTCTGGTACTGCGCGATGTTTCAATGATGCCGGTGAAGGACGATCTGATCTACACCGGATATCGGGAGCCGTACCATTTTGAAATGATGTAAGACGCAAGGAGGACCCGCATGTTCACGGGACTGATCGAAGAAATCGGGAAGGTCGCGGCGGTATCCCGCGCCGGGGACGGCCTCCATCTGACCATCAACGCCGAGCGGGTGCTGGACGGGACCCGCGTCGGGGACTCCATCTGCATCAACGGTGCCTGCCAGACCGTGACCGCCCTTGACCGCAGGTCTTTTACCGTATTCGTTTCCGCCGTCACTGCCTCGGTTACGACCCTCGGCTCCTTTGCGGCGGGCCGGAAGGTCAATCTTGAGAGGGCCATGACGCCGTCCTCTCGCTTCGGCGGGCATTTTGTCCAGGGCCACGTTGACGGCCGGGGCGCGGTCGATGCGATCGAAAAGGATTCCATGGGTATGCGGGTGAGGATAGCCGCCGGTCCTGATCTGGCAAGGTACATCGTGGGGAAAGGCTCCATCGCCGTTGACGGGGTTTCCCTTACCGTCGTCTCCGTTGATGAAAAGGGTTTCACCCTTTATTTCATCCCGGAGACGCTGGGGAACACCGTCGTTTCAGAGTGGAAGACCGGCGTTGAAGTGAACATCGAAGTGGACATACTGGCGAAGTACGTTGAACGGATGCTCCGGCCCGGCAGTGCCGATGACCGGTCCGGCGACAGGACCCTCATGAAAAAACTGGCGGAGGGGGGGTTCGTGTAATGGCTCCGGCACCGGAGGCGGGCGAAGGACCTGTCACAGACGGATGCCGGGATAGCGCCTGCCCAGTTCGTCGGACGTCGTGATGGTGAAGAATTTGTCCAGGTGGGATATCCTGAAGACGTTCTTTATCTCGGCCTGGACATTGTAGAGGATCAGGTCGATGCCCTGGTTTTTTGCCGTGTTCATCAGGAGGATCAGCGAACCTATGCCTGATGAATCGACATAGTCAAGGTCGGTGAAGCTCATCAGTATTGCCGTCACGGGCTTTGCCGCCAGGGGCCCCGTCTTTTCTTTGAATTGATTAATGTCCTCGATGGTGAATTTACCGCTCAGCCGAACGAGCACGGTGCTTTCAGAAGGCTTATTAATGCTGATATCCATGGCTCACTGCAACCGGTCCCACAGGTTTCTTTCATCAATGAGCTTGATGAATTTCTTCTCGAAGGAATCCACCTCGCGGTAGTTCGGCGTTTCGGGATTTCCCCTGAAGAGGACCGCGTAGGTTCCGATGTGCTTCACCGCCTTGAGCATGTTGTTTTCCTTGATTGCCTTCAGTATCTCGTGGTAGATGATGACCGCCGCCGAGTCCATAACCTCGTTCATGAAGGTCTTGTTCTTCAGTTCCAAGGGGGCAATGACGTTCCTCACCGCCAGGTGCCGATTGGGCATTGACGGATCGGCGTATTTCAGCAGGTAGACGATGACTTCCCGCTTGATGTCGGGGATGTCGGCGGTCCGCATCATGTCCCGTATCCGTGCAAGGGACTTCTCCGACTGCTGGTCGATTTCCCTGCTGGCGGCCTCTTCGCCCTCGTGGGCCCTGATGAGCTTTTCGACTTCCACCTCGCCGACGCTGGAGATTTCCTCTTCGAATTTCTTGTTCATCCTGATGAATTCACTGTCGGAGTAGTCCTTGAAAGGGTCCTTCAGGATGTTGACGAATTCGATGGCCTCGTCGGACATGGCGACGCGCTGTTCTTCCTTCATCGACTTCAGGAAGCCCATGGACAGGTTGCCGGGGAGCGAAAGGTCGAACTGGTCCGGCGCCACGGCCTTGATGATGGACATCTTGTAGAGGAGCGGGAGTTTTTTCCCTCCCCCGGCCCTGGCCTGGTCAAGGAGCGTCAAAAGCCTGTCCATGGGTTCCACCGGGACCGCGGTCGACCATCGCGACAGGGGGTCCACCAGGTACTGGTGGTAGGCGTTTCGCCCGCGTTTCGCAAGGCTCTGAATGATCCGCAGGAAATTGTCAATGAGGGGCGATCGAATGGTGGTGATCATATCTCTCATGGCAGAAAGATGGTACGGAATCCGCGGCCTGTCAAAAGATTTTTCACTTCAGGCTGAATATTTTTTTCAGGTCGATCGACCGCGGGTCAACGGGGAGCGGAAGCGCCTTCCTTCCCAGGTGGGATGACAGGTAAATGGCGTGAATGACCTCCAGGGCCCGGTAGCCGTCTTCGGCGGTCGATGTCTCCGGCGCGGCGCCGGCGAGGGCCTTCTTTGCCTCGGCATAGAGCTCAGTGAAGCAGCTGACGCTCCGGTAGCGCGGAAACCTGGCCACGGACAGGTCGCGGAACCCCGTGTAGTGCCGCGATGTTCTGCCCATCAGCAGGGATTCGTAGCCGTTGCCGATGACAATCGCGCCGAGGGCTCCTGATATCTCAAGCTCGAAGACGAAATAGTTCCTCGATCCGCCGGCCTCGAGGAAAACGTCAATGCCGCCGGCGGTTTTGAGCCAGGCGCAGGCGCGGTCCTCGAAGCCCCGTGACCGGCCGGCGCGCTGGAATTCCCCCTCCACGGTGACAATCTCGCCGAAGAGATACCTGATCATGTCCACGAGGTGGGTGCCGTCATGGAGCAGCGGTCCGCCGCCTTCCTCCGGACGGGAAAGGCCGCCGTAACCGCCGGTGAGGATCGAGGCATGGACGGTCTTCACCGGGCCGATCTTTCCGCCGTCGATCATCTCCTTTACCTTCCGGTAGCGGCCGTCGAAGCGCCGCTCATGGTTGACGATGACGGCGGTCCCGCGGCGGCGGCACTCGTCGGCCATGGCGCGACACCCCGCGAGGGAAGAGGCCATCGGCTTTTCCAGGACTATGACCCCGGCTCCGCTGCGGGCCGCCTCTACGGCTATCCGTTCATGGCTTTCGGTCCAGGTGGCGATGATTGCCAGGGCGGGGCGGGCGGTGCGGAGGAGCTCACGGTAGTCTTGGAAAAGGTTGTCGGCGGCGATGCCGGCGGTTGCGCCGAAGCGGTCAAGTCGCTCCCTGTTGATGTCGCAGGCGTGGGTGATGACGAGCCCCGCGGAAGTCGCGCCGCCGAAGTGGGTGCAGGGCTTGTTCCTGAGCGGATCGTGCTCCAGGAGGTGCCCTATCCTGCCGCATCCGATCAGGGCGATGTTGACGTTCCGCTTTTTCATGGGATCATCCCGGTCATATTCTGTCCGGCCCGTTCCCATGCGGGAAACGGAGGAGGAGAATGCCGCAGGGGTGTGAATGCCTACAGGATCGGGAGGTATTCCTGGATCTCATAATCAGTTATATACCGGTTGTAGCGCGAAAGCTCCAGCTTCTTGTTTTCTATGAGCTTGTTGAAGAGGACGTCCCCGAGGGTTTCCCTCATGAATTCGCTTGATTCGAAATGAGACAGTGCGTCATGGAGCTGTTCCGGAAGATGCTGGCCGTCGTTTGCGTCATTTCGGCCGGGCACGTCGGTGTCCTCCATGGGGTCCCCCAGCTTGTATTTCTCGTCGATGCCCTTCAGGCCGGCCGCGAGGATCCCGGAGAGCGCCAAGTAGGGATTGCAGGCCGAATCCGGGTTCTGCAGCTCGATCCGCATGGCGTTCGGCTTGTCGGGCCTGCAGAGGGGAACCCGGACCATGGCATTGTGGCTGGTGGTGCTCCAGGTCGCGCGCGTGGGCGATTCAAAGTCACGGTGAAGGCGCTTGTACGAGTTGATCCACTGGTTGGTGAGGACGAAGAACTCGTTGCAGTGCCTGAGAAGGCCCGCTATGTAATACTCGGCCGTCTTGGACAGGTGGTGCTTGTTGTTCCTGTCGAAAAAGATGTTTTTGTCATCCTTGAAAAGCGACTGGTGTATATGCAGGCCCGACCCGTTCTGGCCCGCCAGGGGCTTCGGCATGAAGGATGCATAGATGTTGTTCAGAAGGGCTATCTCCTTGGTTATGAGCCTGAAGGTCATGATGTTGTCCGCGGTGGTGAGGGCGTCCTCGTGGCGCAGGTCGATTTCATGCTGGCTGTGGGACGCCTCGTGGTGGGACGATATGACGTCGATGCCCATCTTTTCGAGGGTCAGCACGATATCGCGCCGGTAATCGGTCGCCGCGTCAAGCGGGGTGAGGTCAAAATAGCCGCCGCGGTCCAGTATCTCGGGCTGGGTGAAATTCCTGAAGAAAAAGAACTCTATCTCCGGGCCGGTATAGAACGTGAGGCCCCGCGCGGCCGCCTTCTTGAGGTTCTGCTTCAGGATATACCGCGAGTCTCCTTCGTAGGGGGTCATGTCGATCTGGTGTATGTCGCAGATCATCCGCGCCACCGAGTCCTGCTGGGGACGCCAGGGAAGAATCTTGAAGGTGGACACGTCGGGCAGGGCGATCATCTCCCGCTCGTCGGAGCGGATGAACCCCTGGAGCGTCGATCCGTCGAAGCGGACGCCCTCGTTGATGGCGTCTTCGAGCTCGTCAATGGTTATGGCGAAGCTCTTCAGGAAGCCGAGTATATCGGTGAACCAGAGGCGGATGAATTTCACGTTGCTGTCGTGGGCGAGTTTTACCACATATGCTTTATTCTGATCGGTATCCATTGTCCCTTACTCCTGATTAGGCGGATATGGCGCGATCCCCGGGACGCCGCGGCCCGGTTCAGCGGGAAACGCCACAGTGTTACCAGCTTAAAAATATCAGCACGACAAAGAGGGCCAGAATTATCATAAACAGCACCAGCATTACCATGGTGCCTTTCGTCATTCCGGTCGAGCCGACAGTCGCATCCGATGCGCCGGCGGCGATATTCTTTTTCGGCAGGGGCCCGTCTGTCTCCGCGTTATACAGCTTCAGTTTGACCTGCTTTTCCGTTTCGGTGAATTTCCCGTATATCCCCTTGGAGATCAGGGTGAGGATGTCGGTGGGGTTGTTCTTGCCCGAGCCCGCCTTGATGTCGATCACTTCGGCCATGGTGGGCTTGATCCCTTCTTCGCCGCGCAGGTTGAGCATATCGATGTAGTAATTCGCCCTGTCGGACTGGGGCTGCAGGTACACCATGAGCTTGTCGCCGACCCTGAGCTCGTAAATCGGTTTTCCCTTGACCGGCGCGACGATCGGCTTCACCGGAAGGATGACGGCGTCGTCCTCGACCGTGTATCCTTCATCGGTTCCGGCCGCGTCATCGCCCGCCTCGGTCTTCTGGTCGCCGCCGGTGATGCCGCTCCGGTATTCCTGCGGGGTTATCTCCTGGATAGCCGTTTCAAGTATGAGATTCTTGTCATGGATGATCCTGTTGATGATGTCGTACAGGGCCGTGTCCATGGCGTTGTAATCGTAGTCGCAGACGCTGTCGTAGAGGAGACTGATCGAATTCATCTCCTCGGAAAACCGCTTGATGTGGTCCATGAGCGAAGATGTCATGGTGGCGTTAAAGTTGCCCTTCCATTTTACGTTGGCCACGTACTCGCGGTATTTTATCCAGTCTTCGTGCGGTTCAAGGTTATAGAGGTCGGAATAGGTTGAGACCACGGCGCTGTATGATTCGAAGTTCGCATTGTTCTTGAATATGAGAATGAACTGGCCGAAGAGGTTCTGCGACACGGCCTTGAATCGGCCTTTCACTATCATGACATTATCTTTAATATCCTGGAAATCCTTGGGATCCTGGCTCATGAGATTGTCCGTGTAATAAATGATGTTTGGATTATGATAACCAGATCTGCTGCAATTATTCTTATCAAATATGCCTCAGCCTTCATCGGCGGCGAAGGTGTATATGGATACATATTGGATTAGGCAACAGTCTTATGTTAATTGTAGATAAAAACCCCTATGTGTCAATATAAAATTTTACTGATATGTAAAACCCTCAAAACCCTAAACCGGCCACGAACGATAAAAAAGTTCCCGGACCTGCCGGAATTCGACAATATAAAACTGGATATTTTAAAACTTTTGTACCCTAATAAAATAAAAATATTTGATTTACACTGCGTATGTACGATATATATAATAGACCGGTTTATATTCCGGTTGATTCATCGATCTCCCGGCGCATCCCGGGGCGGGAGGCGGGATGCAATCAATAGCCGGTAAAAAATTGTTGGTCAGTAACCTATAACGAAGCGCATGTTTTTCATGACGCGGCAACGCCATAGAGTTATGAATACACCACCAGGGGAACCGTTATTATGAAAAAAGGAAGCAACATCAGACCGGCGCTGCTCGCCGTTGCGTTTATCTTCGCGTCTACGAGCGTCTTTCCTTTTTCCGACCAGACCACGACCGAGAGAATACTGAAAGAGAACAAGCGCTTCGTGGAGTTTGTCAATGTCTGCGTCACCAATTTTGCTGACGATAAGAAAGAGGACCTCCGCAAGGCCTATGAAAAGCACTTCAACGCCGACGTGGCCTACCTTCAGTCGGATTACCGCCGTTCTTTCAAGCGGGTATACGCGTCGCAGGGTGAAATGGAAAGGATTTACCGCGAACTGGTGAAGAACTATTATCTCGAGGATTCAAAGATGATCCTCGACCGCCTTGCCCCGGGGATCATCCGCTCCAAAAGCGCCAGGGCACGCCTGTACCTGACCCTCGGGTACCGCGACAGGACCGTGAGCTGGACCCATTACACGGTGGGCGACGCCTCCAACCCGAAGCTGTATTCGTACAAGCTGTACAAGTATGTTGACGCCATTAAAATGGCGCGCCGCGCCAAGCGTTTCGCGTTCCTCGCCCTGTTCGAAAGCCAGACCAGGGAAACAAAGAAGAAGATATACAACCAGCTCTGCAAAACGGAGCGGGATATGAAGAACAAGTACATGAACCGTTTCGTTGACCTGAACGACCAGGACTATATCAATGAAATTGAAAAGTCCTATTCCGAGGCCAGGGAAGAAGCGGAGCCGCCTAAAGAAGCGGGAAAGGATGCCGAGAAGGCGGCCTTCGATTCCAGGGTCCAGAGCTACGAGGCCAAGGTCGTCAAGCGGGTCCGCTTCAGGAATGAGACCAAGACCGCGCGGTATCTCCTTGACGGGGAATTCGACAGGGCCGAGGACATCATGCGGGAATATATCGATGATTTCAACTTCAAGCTCATCCTGTCGACGTTTGAAGTGCTGTCCGCGTCGGGAAAAGAGGCCGGCGCGGAGGAGAAGGCCCAGGCCGACAGGTATGATTACAGCAAATTCAGGATCCACCTCATGGACAACTACGCCCGTTTCTCAAAGCCGTCGATGATAGACAGCATTCTTGAGACGCTGAAGGTCGAAGATGACGTGGAGGAGAAGAGCAGTGAAGAGGGCGTCAGCATCGATTCCCTGAACAAGGAAAGCGGGACCGTTAAGGGTGAAAAAAAGGATGACCGGGCCGAGACCGGTGACCGGGAAAAAAAGGAAGATATAAAAGAAGAGAAAAAGCTTCAATGATACGGAGCCGTTAGCAGGTGCTCAGCCATGAATAAAATTCTACATTTCACGGTCATTCTTGTCGCGGTCTGTGCCGTTTCCTCCGGCATGACGGCATGCAGAAAGGGAGACCATAAGGGGCTTCTCGGAATCGTGGTCCCCGTGGGCCAGGAAAAGGTCAGGAAAGACGCGCCCTACGTGATAACCGGAGTCTATGAAGGAAGCCCGGCCTACCGGGCCGGTCTCCGGCCGGACGACCGCATCGTGCAGATTGACGGAAAGGAGCTGGACGGCCTGGAATATGACCATATCTACAATACCATGCTCCGCGGTCCCGCGGGCACCACGGTCACCATTGTCGTTGAAAGAAAGGGCGAGACGCTTGTCTTTGACGTTGTGCGGGGGGAATGACCGGTGGGCGGGAAAATCTTCTTTGTCGTCATCATGATCTTCTCTGCCATTTTTTCAGTTTTTATCCTGCTGGATATCCTCTACTGGCTGTTTAACTGAACGTACCCTCCGTTCCCGGGCTGCACCGGTTCCCGCCCGCCGGGGGCCGGCACTATCAGTAAAACTTCTCCTTGACGTTGTATTCCCACAGCTCCACCAGCTTGTCGAATTCCTTGTCCCGGGGCTGGTCCCTGTACGCCATGTTCCTCCGTTTTATGAGGTACGCCACGGTGGAATCCTCCAGGAGGAAGGGCTCCTTGATCTGGTTCAGCTTTATGATGAGGTAGTTCAGGTTGTGCGTCTGGAAATCGCCGATCAGTTTCGAGGCGACGGTCGGCTCGTATTTCATCAGGAGCTCGGTGAAGTAGAGGGCCATGCGCCACGAGTCGTTGCTGCCGGTCAGCCCCGACTTGAAATGCATCGAGAGCTTCTCGAACAGGTCCATGTTCTGGTAGTAGGAATCGTAGATGGCCTTGATCAGTTCCGGGAATTCGTTCTGCACCTCCATGAGATCAATGGGCTCTCCCTTGCTTTTGAAATGGTCGAATATCTCCCGGCTTTTTTCGTTTGCGGGCTCCACGGGGATAAGCTCGACATGCAGGTCCTTGATGACCGTGCGGACCTTCCCGGCTTTCTTCAGGTAGACCTCGATCTCCACGGGCTCTATGTAATAGTTTTTGCTGGGGTCGACTATCATTTCCCGGGCACCTGCTGTTTTTCCGCCGCCAGTGACGCTTCCGCCTGCTTCAGCATTGCCATCTGATCGGCGGTGAAGGCGTAGAGCTTTATCTGATTCACCAGGCGGACCCTGGCGGCCCTGTCCGCGCCGGCGAATTGCTTCATGAGATCGTTGATTTTTATGGTCGATTCAATGAGCTTGTTCTTGGACAGGTTCCAGAGGGTGTCGCCCTTGCTCACGACGACCGGCTGGAAGTCCAGCATGATGAACACGTTTTCCGGATAGATCCAGTCGGGGTTCCGCTCCCTCAGCTTGGTTTCGGCAATCCGGTAATATCCGTTTTTCACCGCCACTTCGTTGGCGTACCGGTAGATGTCCCGGTCCTTGACCTTGATGTTCAGCTGCGCCCCGAGCTGCCGGTACCGGGTGTCGATGTCGCGGCTCTGGGTCACGGGGCCCCTGGCCTTGACGGCGGCCATGCGCTTCTTGACGGTGCCGGCATTGTCGGTGGGGCGCAGGAAAAGGACTGCTGCAATTATCAGCACTATCAGCATGAGTCCGAGGGGCAGGGCTATTTTGACGGCAGTTGGCAGCGACTTTATTCTTTGGGCTATGCTGTCCGCTGTACCGGCGATGCCTGCTGCGCCGGCGGCGGCATCGGCAGTTCCCGCGGCTCCGGAAGCCGTGCCCGCAGCACCGGCAAAATCGGTTCCCTGATGATGCGCCCCTGCGGCAGAGGCGGATTTTTTCCCTTTCCGCGATCCGGCCGTTATCCCGTCCGCGTCGGTCCCGAAGGCGCCGTTTTCGTCCGAACCGGACAGGGAGGATGCGATGGAACGCGGCCACGAATTGTCAAGGCTCAGGGCCTCTTCGCTGTACTGGCTTTTCCGTTCGCCGATCGCCTCTTTGAGCATGCCCAGCTCAGGCATGTTTTTTTCATGATAGCGGGCGGACTGCGTATAAATATCGATAAGGTGGCGGAGGCGCTCGCGATCCGCCAGGATGCGGTCATAATGCCCGGCCATGGCGCTGTCGGCCGGTCTTCCGGAATCTTCCCGCGCGGCGCCGATTCCGTCGAAGAGGACCGTCCCTGCCGCAGCGCTGGCATCGGTGATAAAGGGGAATACAGCTCCGTTGAAGAGGGCCAGCACAACGGTATTGCGCGAGGGGTCGTGGACGGCGGAGGCCCGGCCTGTCATGAAGGAAAGAGTGCCGGCAATGCTTCTCAACTGGGAAGAGAGCCTGCGGTCCCGCGTGTTGTAGAGATGCGCCCGCACCATCGAGAGAAGGTTGAAGAGTTCCCTGCGCCGTTGCGGCGTCAGGGCGGTTCCGCGTGAAGAATCGATTTCCGCCGCCAGCGATTCCGGCGAGGCTGTTATTTTTGCGGCGGTGCCGCCGTCGAGTCCCGCCAGCGGTTCCATTTCGTCGATGCCGGAAAAGGTCCGGAATTCATACTGTATCCCCGGCGAAAGGATGATCTTGTCTTCTCCGCCAAGCTTCGCGATGTTCTTGTTGCCGTCATCGACAATGACGACGGGGGTGCCGGTCGACCTGAGCAGGATGTGCATGTCTTCATAAACCGAATAGGTTATGATGATGATGTCCAGCTTTTCCCTGATGATGCCGCGGACGCCGGCCGAGCCCTTGATGAAGGCCGCCGTCACCGTTTCGGCGCCGCTGCGGACGCCGTTATACGTCACCTTCAGGTTGAAGGTGCCGGGATAGTTTCGGATCTCAAGGCCTGTCTCGCTCCGGTAATCAAGGCCGCTGAAGCCGTCATTCCGCACCATGGCGTGGGAGAAGAGGCGCTTCACCGGGTCGATATCGGTGCTGTTGGCGAAGATGGTTATCTTCCTCTTGGTGTTGTTGAACCACTTGAAGATCTTTGATATAGTGATAAGGTTGAGCGACGGGTGCAGGATCGCCTGTATCTTCCCGGGGTCAATGCCGAGTAGTGAAAAGGCGCGCAGGTACTCGTCCGGGAACAGGTAGGGATAAAAATGCTTTTTGTCATAAAAGAAAGGATTGTGACCGATCACGACAAGGCCCGAGCCGTCGAAGCGGGACGTCCCCCGGTGCTGTTCCGACAACAGGTCATGAAACTTCTGCCAGCTTATGGGTTTTTCTATGATATTGTTAAGGTCGAAGATGGTGTTCTTGTTGAGGAGCACCTTGAAGTTGCCGTCACGGTAGAAAACCCCGATGAACTGGTCCTTATGGGATATGTTCTTTTCCTTTGAAAACTCGGGAAGGTCTTTTTCTATGTCGACGACGGATGCGTTGGTAAGGTCAAGGCCGAAGATCCTCTGGTAGTCAAAGAATTTCCGGACCACGGCCCTGCTGCCGATGTAGCGGTTTTCGGGAAGATGGCGCACATCAATGTTGAACTGCTCATGGGCGGGGTTGCCGATAAGGCTGTCGGCAATGATAATGTTTTCAATAAGGGGGATCAGCTCCACCGGCATATCGTTCCACGTGCCGATCCGGATGAAGGGCTTGATGTCGTCAGTGGTCTCCCCGGTGAAAATTATATAGCATTCCGGATCAACGATAAAGAGCCGGTCGCTGTCGGATTTTATTATATCTTTGATCTCCATATCCATCCAAACCATAAAGAGGGTTAATAAACAGCCCTATTGTTACACTTTTTATATCAATTTTCAATAAAAATCATATTTATAATGATAAGGATATGATGGCAATTACATTTTGCCCTCATTTTGCTCTGACCCCGGGGCATTCCCCCATCATCACAGGCGGAGTGGATATTCATTATTAATAATTTACTCTGACCCCGATTCTTAAGTTATCGTTACCAATACAATAACAGAGAGGGTGAATAATGAATAATTTTTATACAAATAAAAATAATTGCATAATATTTTTTTATTATTTGGCGATGATATAAGGGGATACCTTGACATGGTTCCCGGGAGTTTAGTACTTTACAGTTGGAATAATTGTTTGCCCAATATGTGATCGCCAGCGCCGGGTTGGGCCTGGCAGGCTGACCGTCGGGAAGGATAAAAGACTGTCCCATGAGAAACTTTCTATCATACATAGTGAATCTCTATTTTCGCATTGCCTTTCTCAGGCAGCTGCTCTGGGCTATTTTTCTCTTCGGGGTTTTTTCCATTGCTGCGGCCCTGGTTTTTCAGAGCAGCAGGGTCCTGACGAACCCGGTGGGATGGGAGAAAAGCTTCCAGGTGTCATCGTTTAACGTGGTGGCCCGGGACGTCACCGTGGCTTCCCGGGGCGATATCATCGCGGCCGTGTACGAGGGCCGAGCCGGCGGGGCGCAGGGAATCTACGCCACCCTCTCCTTCGATGCCGGCGTTACGTTCCTGCCTTCACTCAGGGTTGCCGCCGTCGCTTCCCGGACCGCGATGAACCCCCATGCCGCCATCTCGCCGGCGGGACACCTGACCGTGGTGTGGCACAGTTACGTCGATGCGGAGTCGACGAACAGGATATTCTATGCCACTTCGAAGGACCTGGGCGCGACCTGGAGCGAGCCGAAAAGGATTGCCCTGGGCAAGGAAGCGGAAATGCTGCCGAGGGTCTATTATGACGACCGGAACCGGCTCCATCTCTTCTACCATGGCAGCGTTGAGGACAACATCAACCTGTTCCACGCGATCAGCGACGACGGGGAGAAGTTCGAAACCACGGGGTCCCTGATACGGCTGACGAGCAGCATGCGGGGCGCCTTTTTCCCGTCGATACAAATCTCGGGGAATTACTTTTTCATGGTGTGGCAGGGGAAGGAGGAGGATTTTTCCGATGAGCTTTTTTTCATGAAGTCCACCAATTACGGCAGGACCTGGAGCATGAAGAAACAGATCACCGACAGCATTGGGAATAACGACGCGCCGTCGCTGGGTATCCATGAAAACACGCTCTATGTCGTGTACCAGAACAATGATGAAAAAAACTGGACCATCAAGATGAAAAAGGGCGTTGACCGCGGCTGGTCGTGGGACGACGTGCCCCTGAACGTGTCGGCCACGGCGGCGAACTGCTATTCGCCGGCCATCGGCCTGTCCGGCAGCGACCTCATGGTCCTCTGGTATGACACCCGGGAAGGACGCGCCCGTATCTATTCGCGTAAGTATTCCCTCAGGGAAAAGAATTTTCTTCCCGAGGCGGAGGTTTCCGAGGCCCGGTACGAGTCGCGCAACCCCGTCGTGGTGTCCATGGGAAAGCGCCTCGTGGTCTTCTGGGAAGAGCGGAACGTCATCATGGCGAAGCAGACCGACGTGTACGCCGAGGCGCCGGTGGTCTTTTCGGAAACAAACCCGGTTGGGGGGTGGTCGCGCCTTCCCTATATCGTGATGCAGTGGAAACAACCGCGGGATGAATCGGGGATCGCGGGATATGCGGCCCTGCGCAACGAAATGCCGGACTTCAACCCCACGGTCGTCAACCTGAAGCCCAACGTCACCATGGAGAGGATAACCGATAACATAACCGACGGCATATCCTATTATCACATCCGCGCCGTCGACGGGGCCGGCAATTTCAGCCGCACCGTCCATTACAAGCTGCAGCTGGCCATAAATCCGCTGCCCGGGCCCGTTGTCGTATCGCCGACGCATGGCCAGGGCAAGTCGACGCCGTCGCCGTCGCCGGCTTTCTCCTGGGCCGTGGACGAGCCGGAGCGCGTCAAGGGGTTCGTCTACAGCCTTTCGAAAGACAGCATCAAGATGCCCGACCAGTTCACCACGGAAGTGAAGGCCGATTTCAGCGACCTCGAGGAGGGAAATTATTTTTTCAGCGTTGCCGCGGTCGACAAAACCAACCAGGTAAGCCGGGTGACCACCTATGATTTTATCATAGGCCCCACGGACCGCGTGATCGATCCCGAATACTACAAGCGGATCGCCGAGGAGGAGAAAAAGTTCCAGAAATACTTTGAGAAAAATTTCAGGTATCTTGAAAAATACAGGGGGCCGGCCATTGCCCAGGCCCCCGCTGTAATCATACAGTTTCCCTTCGATGTCCGGAAGGCTTACGGGAAGGACTCCTTCAAGGCGATCATCGTTTCCACGCTGCCGCCGCAATCGATCGTGGGATATTCGGTTTTCATCGATGACGACAGGATCGTGCCCGGGGACCGCGTCAACCACAAGGGTAGGATCATGGAAGTGAAAGGCCTGCGCAATGGGGACTATTATATCGGGGTCAAGTGCAAGTATGTGGCAGTCGTCAACGGGTCGAAGCGGTACTACTGGACGAAACCGTTCATCGCGAAAATATCCGTGCAGCTGCCGGCTGAACGCTCCCCGGTGCTGTATTACGCCCAGAATGTGATGGACAAGTTTCCCCGTCGGTTCGGGCTAATCACCATAACCTTTGTCGGTCTCGGCCTGGTGATAACGACCATGGGGTTCGGCACGAGGATTTCATTTTATTTCCAGCTGTTCCTGTTCAGGCTGAAGCGGCTGTACCGGAGAAAAGCGGAGAAATGATGAGCGGGTGATGGGGCTCGAACCCACGACGTCCAGCTTGGGAAGCTGGCATTCTACCACTGAATTACACCCGCAAATCCGTTGCACGGCGCAACAAAGTTACAATTGAAAGGGCGCTCGGTATAATTTCAAGAATATTTTGATTAAATTTGCCTGAGATAAACAAAAAATTTGTACCACCCGGCCGCCATCGGGTCTAATATAATGCGGTTGTCCGCGCGAGGAACATGGTATATAAATCAAAATCGATCGCAATCGTGAGCGCCATGCTGATGGTGACCCAGTTCTATTCGGGTCTACAGTCCGCTACGGTCAGGGAAATGGACCGTGACGCCCAGGCGTATTTCGACAAGAGGGATTACAATCAGGCCATTGGCCTCTGGCTCTCGTGCCTTGACATGGAGCCGGATAATGAGAAGATCCAGCAGAAAATCGAGATGGTATACGAGATAAAACAGCGCAAGGACATATCCTACCAGAAGGCCAGGCTGAGTTACCGTATCGCCCGGAAAAAGCTTAAATCAGACCAGGACCCGGAGCTGGAACTGGGCATAACCATGGGGAAGGGCGCCATCAAGGACTACATTACCGCCTACAAGCTGGACCCCAATGACAATGAGATGAAAGACGCCCTTGCCGACATGAAGAACCTCGACAATGAAATACGGGCCGCGGAGGAACGGCTGCGCCTTTCCCGGGCGATGCGGGAAAAGATCGAGCAGCTTAAAACCGACGCCAGGACCGAGATGGCGGCGGAGTATCCGGATTATGAAAAAGCGCGGAAGCTCTGGAAAGAGGTGCTCCGCTACGTGCCCCAGGACAGCGAGGCCCTAGAAGGGAAGCGGAAATGCGACTTTGCCATAGAAAACCGGATCAAGTTTGAAAAGATACGGTACTATATGGCCCGGGGGATTGAAAAGTTCGACAAAAAGGATTACCCGGGGGCCAGGCCCGAGTTCGAAGAGGTGCTGAAGGTGGACCCTAAGCACCGCGAGGCAAGGGACTATCTTGAAAAGATAACCGAGATCATCGACGAGAAGATGATGTACGCCCAGCGGCAGAAGCAGGCGGAGGATTCCTACCAGTCGGGGATCAATAACATCAAAAATAACAGGTTCGACGAGGCGCAGCAGGACCTGGAGACCGCCCTGGCCCTGATAAAGGACTACCGGGACGCCAGGGAGCGGCTGAGAGACCTCGATCGTCTCAGGAAGGAGTACAAGAAGCGCGAACAGGCCCTGAGGCTCCAGCGGATAAACCAGAAGTTCCAGGAAGGGATCATGGCCTACACCCAGGGGAAATACAAGGAGGCCATTGACGCTTTTGTCGCGACCCTTGCCATGGACAACAGGAACACCCAGGCCAGGGAATACCTGCGGCGCGCCCGCGACGCCCAGCGGATCAACGAGGAGGAAATGGTTGATGAAAACTCGCCCTATTACGACGTGGTCAACTCCCTGATCGTGGCGGGGCGGAGCCTCTATGACAAGGGGGAATATGCCGGGTCGAGGAAGAAATGGGACAGTATCTTGAATCTCTTTCCCAAAAACAAGATCGCCCGGGAGTACATCATCAAGTGCGACCTCATGATAAATCCGGAGAACAAGGACAACGTCGTCGCCACGAGGATCATGGAGGGACGCGGGTACATGGATAAAAAGGACTTCAGGAACGCCCTCAGGATCTTCAATATAATTAAATCAATTGACAGAAATTATCCCGGGCTGGATAATCTTATCGCCCAGGCCAATGCCGGCATGAAGGAAACCGCGGCGGGGGGGGACCTGACCCCGGCGGACCGCGCCGAATTGAACCGGCGGTACGACATCGGCATGAACCTGTACCAGATGGGCGGGAAGGACAATATCGAAAAGGCCCTGGCCCAGTTCCGATGGGTCGTGCAGAAAGACCCGACGAACGTCAAGGCGGTGGTTACCGTAAACAAGATCGAGTCGCAGCTGCGGATCGGCGGCGCCGAGGCCGACCGGGGCCAGATGCTGACCGCGAAGCAGCGGGAGCTCGTCAATAAGTATTATTACAACGGCATCAATTATTACTCGAACAATAATTTCCAGAGGGCCATCGAAGAGTGGCGCAAGGTGCTGGCCATTGACCCGGGCAACGTCAAGGCGCGCAACAATATCCGCAAGGTGCTGGCATTCATGGAGCGGTAGACAGGATGAGCGGCGTGGAAATGAAAACAAAGGAAAAAGCGGTGGCGGGTCCCGGGCCGGACGCGAAGGGGCCGGACAAAGAACCGGAAAAGCGGCCTGCGAAGCGGCCGGAGAAGCAGGCGGAACGGTCTTCCGGCGTCAGGTTCGGTATCAGGCTCAAATTTTCCCTGGCCATCATAACGCTGGTGGCGCTTCTCATCATTTCGATAACGGCATTTTTCATCTGGCGGGAAAGCGACATCCTCACCAAGCAGGTGCTGGATTCGGTGAACCGCGAGACGGTGCACCTCGCCAACAATGCCCAGCAGTCCATCGGGCTCGACGAGCTTTCCATGATCGCCGCCATCAACGACCTCAAGAAGATCAACTACATCAAGTATGCCTTTATCCTGGACAAGAATGACGCGGTCATCCAGTACTTTGACCGCCGCAAGGAACGCGAGATACAGATGCCGCTGCGCGACAATGTCGAGAGAAGGCTCCGGGAGCGCGCGTCAAACGAGGACATCGTCGTTCTCACGGTGGACGATCCCGGGGACGCGCGCGGCAAGATCTACGATTTTTCTAAGACCATCCTGAACAAGCTCGACCGGAGGAAGATCGGTACCGTCATAATCGGCCTGTCCGATATCATCATCCGCGATGAAATCTCAAGCCTTCTTACCATCATCATCCCCATCGCGCTGGTCTTTCTCGGCATATCGATCGTCGGGTCCGTCATCCTGGCGACCTATACCATCCGGCCGATCAAGGCCCTGGCCAAGGGCACCGAGATCATCGGCGCCGGGAACCTGGATTACCGCCTGGAGATCACGTCCGGTGACGAGCTGGGACAGCTTGCCCGGGAATTCAACCAGATGACCTCGAAGATCAAGGAAGCCACGGAAAAAGAGAAAGAGTCGGCCATCATGGAAGAACAGATAGAGATGGCCAGGGAGATACAGGAGGGCCTTAACCCGACCGTTTTTTATGACAAGAGGGGGATCCAGCTGAAGGGCCATACCAAGGCGGCCCGTGGCGTCGGCGGCGACTATTTCGACTATATCGACATCAACGAGGAAAAAGTGGGCGCCCTCATCAGCGACGTTTCCGGCAAGGGCGTGCCGGCCTCCCTGGTCATGGTCATGATCAGGACCGTTTTTACATCATACATTTCCCGGGGAGACGTGGACTGCGCGGGCGTCGTCAAGTCCATCAACGAGTCGCTCAGCGCCGACTTCGCCATGGACAAATTCGCGACCCTGTTTTTCATGATCTATGACCGGTCCACGGAGGAACTCACGTTTTCCAACGCCGGCCACGGTCCCCTCTTTTGCTATCGGTCGGCGAAGAGGACCTGCACCCTTACCAAACTGGACGGCGTCCCAATCGGCATCGATGAGGATTCGATATACAAGCAGGCCAAGGTAAAGCTGAATCCCGGAGATATCGTTATACTCTATACCGACGGCGTCACCGAGATGCGCAACGAACTGCAGGAGGAATACGGCCTCCAGCGGGTCAACCGGCTTGTTGTCGAGAACAGCTACCTCAACGCCGAGGAACTTGTCCGCCTCATTGTCGATGACCTGGAGAAATTCCGCGGCCAGGAGCCGCCCCACGACGATACCACCCTGCTGGTCCTCAAAAGGACCTCCTAGGGACTGAAAGGGGGGAATCCGTGCAATAAAAAACCGGCCCATGGCCGGTTTTTTATTATTACACATATGGTGGCGAACGGTCAGAGAATTTCGTCTTCTGAATCGTAGATCTTGAAGAACTTGTCCAGGGTGGCGAGCTTGAGGATGTTGAGCACGTCTTCGTGAATGTTCATCAGGGCGAATTTGCCGGTGTGGGCCCTCATTTTCTTCTGTCCCGCCACCAGGGCTCCGATGCCGGAAGAATCCATGTAGTTCACGTTCTTCATGTCAACGATAACGCTATGGTGCTTCCCATCGGTGATGCTGAACAGGGCTTTTTTCAGTTCGCTGACATTGTACAGGTCGACCTCTCCGCTGACCTGGATGACTTTATGTTCACCGATGTCTCTGAATTCGATATCCATCAATTCCTCCTGGATATATCAGTGATGCTGATGAAGGCTCCACTGTTCCGGAATTTTGCATAATGTAAAAAAACACCGTCTTTGTAAAGAAAAAAATCCGGGCCTGGTGCAACCTTCACTCATGCGTATCGTCTTTCCCGGTATCAATCAATAATAATGTAACAATAGACCGCTTATGTAACTCGTTTTTTCAGCTAAATTCTTAAAAAAAGCCCCCCCGAAGGGGCTCTCGAGAAGCATTTAAAAGTATAGATAATGTAGAATACACTTAAATTAGATATAGTACATAGAGCTGTTTATAAATCAAGAAATAATTTGTCAATAAATTCGGAAAGATCAAGAAAATTGTTAACTTCCTTCATTTCATCGCAATATTCGCGGTATAAATAGGCTATGCTGTCGGCCCAGTTCCAGAGGTGTTTGCGGTCAGGGTTTAGCCAGAGAAGATTTCTTGAGCGCTCTCGGATCCTGATGAAAGAATCAAGGCCCGGGTCCTGGTGGTTGTTCCTGCCGTCTCCCAGGACGAGGACCGTGGTTTTCCTGGTAAGGGAGTCGCTGTAGTCCTTCATGAAGTTGTCAAAACAGCGGCCGTAATTGCTTCCCCAGCCGTAGGTGAAATTGGTGTCCTCGAATATCGAGTTGAGGGCCCGTTCGGGGTCCATCTCCATGAAGAGGGGGGTTATCTCGACAATGTTGCTGATGAAGGCGAAGGAACGGACCTTGGAAAAAAGGCTCTGCAGGGTATAGGCCAGGAGGAGCATGAAGCGCGAATACTGGTTTACCGAACCCGATATGTCGCACATGACCACCAGCTGGGGCCGGTCTATCCTCCGGTCCTTGCGGAAGATCTTGAACGGAACGCCGCCGTACTGCAGGCTGGTCCGCAGGGTCCGCTTGATGTCGATGCCGCCGTGCTTGACGCGTTTTTTTCTGAGGCTGATGCGGTTCTTGAGCTTCTGGCCGAACCGCTTGATGAGCTCCCGCATCTCCCTTATTTCTTCCGGCTTGATCTGATAAATCGGCTTGTTGAGGAGGTAATCCTCCCGGTCGCGGATCTGGGTCCCTATTTTTTTTGATGATTGCCGCCTGTTGACCAGCGCCGAAAGGGCGTTAACGATATCCGCCATGTCGTCCGGCCCTTCCTCGGCGCGCTGGCCGCTTCCCGCGGCGGCGCGGTTGCGGTTGCGGACGTTGAACAGCATCTGGCCCAGGCCGCCGGACGATTCGGCCTGCGCGAGCTCGTCGATCATGAGATTCAGGATCTCCTCGGGGCTCCGTTCGAACAGGATTTCATCCGGCAGGCGGTCGATGAAGTCGGCAAGGGCCTCCTCGATTCCTGCCATCTCCTCCGGCGTCATGCCGCCACGTTCCCGCACCGTGTCCCGGGCGTGCATTTCGCGGAAGGCGTTCACCACGTCAATCTGCGGGTCTCCGCCCCCGGAGAAGAATTCGTCAAAGCACCGGTCGAAGATCGGGATGTCGGTATAGTCCTTTACGAGGGTTGTTTTCAGAGTCTGCCTGAAAACTGATTTGTCCAGCAGGGAAATGTGGGACAGCGCATGGAAGAGCGACAGCACCTCGTCGGAAGAGATATTGATGGAGGCGTCCCTGAGCACGTCCATGAACTCATAAATCTTGGTCTGGATTGCCGATGCGTCATGAGCTGCTGCCATGGCTTGACGTCCCGTCAGTGGACAAAAATATTCTTCGAATGCTTTTTGGCGTGATCGATGTCTTTTTCGTACTTCAGTATAAAGTTGAGGGTTTCCACCGCCACGTCGTGGGTCAGGTCATTGATGCCGAGGATGACGAGGGCCTGGGCCCAGTCAAGGGTCTCGCTGATGCTGGGCTCTTTTTTAAGCTGCAGCTCCCTGATCTTGTGAACGGCACGCACCACGTCCGTCCGCAGTTTTTCGCCGCACTGGGGAACCTTGAGCGACACGATCCGCTCTTCCAGCTCGCGCGACGGGTAGTCGATGTACAGGTGCAGGCAGCGGCGCTTCAGGGCGTCGGACATCTCCCGGGCGTTGTTGGAGGTGAGAAACACCACCGGCTTGGTGTCCGCCCGTATCGTGCCGATCTCCGGTATGCTCACCTGGAAATCGGAGAGGACTTCCAGCAGAAAGGCCTCGAACTCAGAATCTGATTTGTCGATTTCGTCGAGGAGGAGGAGGGTCCTGTTCGGGCTGGTGATGGCTTTCAGGATCGGCCGGGGGAGCAGGAACTTGTTGGAGAAGAACACGTCGTCCTCCTGCGAGAGCCGCTCCACCGCTTTGGCCATGGTGGTTTCATGCTGCATGATGGCAGAGAGTTTGTCTTTCAATATCTGCGTGTAGAGGAGCTGCTTGGCGTATTCCCACTCGTACAGGGCCTTCGACTCGTCAAGGCCCTCGTAGCACTGGAGGCGTATCAGGTCCATGTTGAGCGCCGCTGCTATGCATTTGCCGAGCTCGGTTTTGCCGACGCCGGCCGGTCCTTCCACCAGGATCGGCTTTTCCATCTTCAGCGCCAGGTAAACCGTGGTGGCTATTTCCTCTGAAGCGATATATTTCTGGGCCGCCAGCCCTTCTATGGTGCTTTTTACGCTGTCAAACATGGGGATATTGTTGCGGTGTGACCCGTTATTGGCAAGGAATTAATTGGATTATGGTCATTTTTCCAGGGTCTTGCCGGACGGATTTTCATGCCTGATAACGTCGGGTGGCCGATATCGGTTATGTCTGGTCCTTCTTGTTGATCCTTTTCTTAACCCTGCCCCATGTGCCGGCGAAAGTTTCAGTTTCCCCTTTATGGTATTATGAATAACAGCCGGGCGTCCCCCTCTCACTCCGATTCCATGAGGGGAACGATCCTTTACGCGCCGGCGACGGGGGCCGGTAAGATCAAGTTGCAAAAAAAATCAGCGGCGCAGTTGCTGGAATGATCCATCCGGTGTCGAGGCATGGGTGCTGCATGATGAGGAATACACGGGTGTTCGCGGCGTTTGATGCCGTCACCGGTGAGTTGGCTTTTTAACTTGTCAATTTTTTACCCGGGTGGTATCTTTTCCTGTATGTGGCATAACGATTTACGAGGAGAAAATCATGAAAAAAATAACGGCGCTGGTTGCTGTTGCCTTGATTGGCGTGATGTCATTTTCGGCTTTCGCCATGAACGCAGTGAGGAACGTAACCCGGCGACCTGTATTCTTGAGGCTGAATAGCGGTAAGACCGTGAGGCTGCAGCCCGGGAAATCGGTCGCCGTGAGCGAGCAGGACCTGAAAAATCCCGTCATCGCCGAACTGATAAAGATCGGAGATGTTGTCCTGGAAAAAGACAAGGGCGGGAAATAGCCGGCATCGGTCCGGAAGAATGCCCGGCGCTTGCGTCTTGTCGCTCCCTTCTCATCAATCAGTAATAGCTTTGACCGGGAAAATCATCTGCAGCAGGCCATGACACGCATGCAATGGCGCTGTGGGGATACGTTTGTATTGTTTGCGTCAATAAAAAAGGCGATGTCCGTGAACATCGCCTTTCCTGTTTGTACGTGTTATCGGTATCGGCTGTTATTTTCTTTTCTTGCCCAGCAGGGCCTCGACGCGGAGCGGGAGGCCGAAGATCCTGAGGAAGCCGGTGGCGTCCTTCTGGTCATAGAGAGCGCTCGCGTCGAAGGTGGCGATGTCCGGCTCGTACAGGGTGACGGGCGATTTCCGTCCCACCGCCATGCAGCTCCCCTTGTAAAGCTTGACCCGCACGGTGCCGGTGACGTTCTTCTGGGTTTCCTCGATGAAGGCGTCCAGGGCCTCGCGCTTTTTCGTGAACCAGAGACCGTAGTAGACCAGCTCAGCGTATTCGTGGGCCAGCCTGTCTTTCAGGTGCTGGGTCTCGCGGTCGAGGCAGATGGCCTCCAGGTCGCGGTGCGCGGCGTGGAGCACGGTGCCGGCCGGTGTCTCGTACACCCCGCGGGACTTGATGCCCACCAGCCTGTTCTCGACGATGTCGACCCGTCCCACGCCGTTTTCACCGGCCAATTTATTGAGGCTCTTCATGAGCTCGACGGGGCCAAGCTTCTTTCCGTCAAGGGAGACCGGGGTGCCCTTCTCAAAGCCGATCTCCACATAGGTCGGCTTGTCCGGGGCCTTTTCCGGCGATTTCGTCAGGATGAACATGTTTTCGTTGGGCTCGTTGAAGGGGTCTTCCAGTATCCCCCCTTCGTAGGATATGTGCAGGATGTTGCGGTCCATGCTGTAGGGCTTGTCCTTGGACACGGGAACCGGGATATTGTGCTTTTCAGCGTAGTCGAAGAGCTTCGAACGCGAATCAAGGTCCCATATCCGCCAGGGGGCGATGATCTTCAACTCCGGGGCCAGGGCCATGTAGGTCATCTCGAAGCGCACCTGGTCGTTCCCCTTGCCGGTGGCGCCGTGGCACACGGCGTCGGCCTTTTCCTTCAGGGCGATTTCAACCTGGCGCTGGGCGATGATTGGCCGGGCCAGGGATGTCCCCATGAGGTACCGGTTTTCGTATATGGCGTTGGCCTTGATGGCCTTGAACACGTATCCGGACACGAATTCCTCTTTGAGGTCTTCGATGTAGCATTTGCTCGCGCCGGTCTTTATGGCTTTTTCCTCCAGGCCGTCCAGCTCCTCCTCCTGGCCCACGTCGCCGACCACGCAGACGACCTCGCAGCCGTAGGTTTCAATGAGCCACTTGACGAGTATTGAGGTATCGAGCCCTCCTGAATAGGCAAGAACGACTTTTTTAATATCCATAGTACACCTCTATTGTTAATTGGCATTTACCATGAGTGTTTCACATCCTAATAATTTCAATGAAAAAAATTGGTATTTCAAGAAACAGGTGTTTGGCCCACCTGACATGCTTGGATCCGCGTTATCCGATCCGTGCGGGAGGAAGTTATTTAGCCGGGAAAGTTCTGTAATTTCTTGACAAATTTATATACGGGTTTTTGTATAGAGCAGGGAATGGAGCGATCCCCCGTGTAACATAAATATAAAAAATCAACTGTTAAACGTTGTCCTTCCATATGCTGGTATTTGAGAAGACCATCCCAAGCACGCGAGAAGCGTCGAGGTCCCTGATTCGCGAGGCCCTGGAATTTTTTTCCCTTCTCAAGAGAAAGGGATACGCCTCCGGCGTTTCGGAGTTCACCATGCGTCTGGTCATGGATGAGGCGCTGGAAAACGCGATCCGCCATGGCAATCGATACAATGAAGAAAAAATAATACTGTTCAGGTTGATGGGAAACAAAAAAAAGGTTAGCGTTACCGTACAGGACCAGGGGGGCGGTTTTCATCCCGACCGGCTGCCGGACCCGCTCCATGGGAACAACCGGTTTGCCCCGGGCGGACGCGGCCTTCTCCTGATGTCGAACATCGGCATTGTCACGTGGAATGCCGAGGGAAACTGCGTTTCGATAGAATTGCCCCGGTAATCCTTATCATTTTTCGCGGTATCCTTGCCTCTTTTTCCGGCATAATTAATCTTGATTTTTGGATTTACCTGCCCAATAATGGCCGTTGAAATGTAAAAAATTCCGTGCGCGGGGTGCGGGCATTGTGTTGTCGCTACAACATGCATGTCATGGTACCGCGGGGGATGGCGCGATGAAAAAGATTGTCATACGTGTAATTATTGGCGCCCTTTTTCTGTCATTTTCATGCAAAGGTGAAAAGACCGGCGAGATCAGGGTGGGCGGCATCTTCGACCTCACCGGGCCCACCTCCGAGACCGGGAGCATGTTCGCCAATGGCGTGAAGGGCTATATTGACTACATCAACGAAAAGGGCGGCATCAACGGCAGGAAGGTCAGGCTTATATCGATCGATACCGCCTACATCCTGGCCCGGGACCTCGCGGCCTATGACCGCCTGGTTAACGGGGAAAAGGTCCATCTGATCATCGGATGGAGCACGGGGTCCACGGAAAAGCTCGCCCCCCGGCTGGCAGAGGACAGGATTCCCTTTACGAGCGTTTCCTACTCGAGGAAGCTTGCCGATGTGGAGCGGGCGCCCTATAATTTCATCATGGGCCCGACCTATTCCGACCAGATGAAAATAGCGCTGAAATACATCAAAGACAACTGGAAGGTCCCCGCGCGGAATCCCCGCGTCGCCTTCCTTTATAACGACAAGGAGTACGGACGGTCCCCGATATCCGACGGCAGGGCCTACGCACAAAAGACAGGCGTCGACCTGGTGGCCGAGGAGATCGTTTTCCTGGACGCCCGGGAGGCGCGCGAGCAGATATTGAAGCTCAGGGAAAAGAAGCCGGATTACGTCATCATCAACAACACCGCCTGGCCCACCTACGTGGTCCTCCGCGACGCGAAAATGCTGGGCCTTGACGCGAAGTTTATAGGCCTTATCTGGAGCAGCGATGAAAAGATCATCACCCTCGCCGGCAGGGACGCGGAGGGCTTTATCGGCACCACGCCCTTTGTCGCCATGGACCCCCGGCTGCCCGGTGTAAGGGAAATAATTGATTTCAACAGGCGCAGAAACGGCCGGTCGGACAGCGTCATGTTCCTCTACGCGAACGGCTGGACGACGGCGAAAGTTATGCTGGAGGGGGCCCGGCGGGCGGGGGACGACCTGTCCGGGGAGAGGATAAGGAAGGAGCTGGAGGGCTTGAGCAGTTTCAGCACCGGGGGCATCACCGATGTCTACTCCTTCAGCGAAAACAATCATGTGGGCCTGCGCAGGCTCAGGTTGTGCCAGGTCACCGCCGGGAAATGGCGGCCCATCACAGACTTTGTCGGGGCGGAATAATCGGTGTCACTTAAAAACAGCCCGGCGCTGCATTCCATAATGACCAAGATCACCGGCGGCTTTGCGATCCTCATCATCGCCATCGCCGTCATAGGGTTCTATTCCTATAACAGCCTGAATTCCGTCGGCGGTATCGCCCGGCAGCTGATGGACCGGGACAATTCCCGCTCCCTGGTCAAGGACATCATCATCAAGAGCAAGAATATTGACAGCCATGTTGAAAAGTACCTGCGGTCTGTCGATGCCCAGGACAGGGAAAACCTCCGTTACATCATCATCGATGAGCTGAGGATCATCAAGGAATTCCTCAACCAGGTCCATTCCCGGGAGCTCATTCCCGAGGAGCACGATATGCACATGAAGCTGGAGGAGGTCTTCGTCAGCTATAACGGCGCGATCCGGGAGCTTTTCGCCGGACGGTTTGACCGGGAGAATTTTTATTACCTGAACAACAGGTTCATAACCCGGATAATCCATTTTGACACCAGGGAAACGGAGCTGATGTACGAATCCTGGGACCATGCCGGCGACCGTATCGGGATGATCAAGTTCTTCATCATTGTCTCCATCACCATCGCCCTGGCGATAGGCGCCTTGCTCATCGTCATGAGCTACCGGACGATCGCCCTTCCGATCAAGAGGGTCGGGGCGATACTTGACCGGTATGGCGCCGGCGACTTTACCGTGAGGGCCCCGGTCACGGGAAAGGACGAGATCGGCAATTTCGCGCGCCGTTTCAACGATATGCTGGGACAGATCGGCGATTACGCCCGGCACATAGAGGAAACCAACCGCTTCCTCCAGCAGAAAAACCGGGAAATCCTCAACACGCGCCACCATCTCCAGAACATGATCGATTCAATGCCCTCGGTGATGATCGGGATAGACGGCAGCGGCGCGGTCACCCACTGGAACCTCGTCGCGGAGCGTACCACGGGGATATCCCGGGAAAGGGCCGAGGGTATGCCCATTGAAACGATGTTCCCGGAGATTACCCCCCACATGGAGCGTGTCCGCCGCGCCATGGCCGAGCGGACGCCCCAGGTGGCGGAAAAGGTGCTCCACTCCAGGGGCGGCGAGGCGGTCTATTCCGACTACACGTTTTATCCCCTCGTCACCGACGGCGTCGAGGGGGCGGTCATCCGCGTCGATGACGTCACCTCCCGGGTCCGGATCGAGGACATCATGGTCCAGACGGAAAAGATGCTGAGCGTCGGCGGCCTCGCGGCGGGCATGGCCCATGAGATCAACAACCCCCTGGGCGGGATACTGATGGGCGTCAACAACATCCTCCGGCGCGTTTCCCCGGACCTCCAGAAGAACAGGGAGGTTGCCCTCGAGTGCGGCATCGATCTGGAACGGCTCGGCCAATACCTGGAGAAGCGCGAGGTCCAGAAAATGATCGAAGGGATCAGGGAACTGGCGGTGCGGGCCACGGGGATTGTCGGCGACATGCTCAGCTTCAGCAGGGCCAGTTCATCGCGGTTCGAAACGGTCTCCCTTGCGGACATCGTCGAAAAGACCGTGTCCCTGGCGGCCCACGACTATGACCTAAAGAACAATTATGATTTCCGCAAGATAGAGATCATACGCGAATTTGACCCGGACCTTCCCCCGGTCCCCTGCGTGGCCGTTGAGATCGAGCAGGTGCTGTTCAATGTATTGAAGAACGCCGCCCAGGCCATTGCCCCGAAAAAGTGGGCGGATGAAAAGCCCCGCATCATACTGCGGCTTGGGCGGGAGTGGAGCATGGCGCGCATCGAGGTCGAGGACAACGGGCCGGGCATGGACCAGGACACGGCAAAGAGGATCTTCGAACCCTTCTTCACCACCAAGCCGGTGGGGCAGGGAACAGGTCTGGGACTTTCGGTGTCCTATTTCATCGTCACCCGCAACCATCACGGCATGATGAGCGTCGAGACCGTGAAGGATAAAGGAACGAAATTCATCATATCCCTGCCCCTGACCAGAGAGGAATGAGCGGGGGAGGGCAGGAGGTACCGGCTTATGAAACGAACACTTGTGGCAATTCTGGGCATCCTTGCGGTCTCCTGCGCAGTAACGGCAAAGGAGGACCCGCGCGTCGAGCATATCCGGCGTCTCTACCAGGATGCCCTGAGGATGGAGGCCGCGGACGCCCCCATGCCCGTCCATGAGGTGAAATTCGAGAGCAATCTGGCGGCCATCGGGAACCAGACGACGCGGGTGACCTTCGTATACACCTCCTGGCAGGCCGATCCGGAACGGGACCCCTACCTGATGGGCCACCGGCTCCTCAAGGTGAATGTCAGGTATAACATCGCGGCGATGAGCGGGTTTCTCGTGGAGTACCTCTACGATGAAAAGGAGCGGCCGGTATTTTATTATGCCCGGGAGGAAACGGAAACCTACAAAGGCAGGGACTCGAAGATCGTGAATGAGCGGCGGTATTATTTTGACAACGGCTCCCTCATCATGGCCATGGTAAATTCAACGGATGACGACGGCAAAAAGGAAAAATACAGCGCCACGGGGCCATTCAATAAGAAGGACACGACCCAGGGCAGGATCGCCTGCCAGAACGCGGAACGGTACCTGAAGTTTTTCAGGCACATGGTGGAAATCGAGAGGCTGAAATAGAAAAAAATAAGCCCCGGTCGATTTTTTTATCTTTTATGTGACATAATATCCTTATTTTTGCAAGATATGGCTTCTTTTTGACTATTTTAGAATATTAATTGTGACATTAAAATTGACATAATGAGGTATAATATATAATTTCTAATTGTATGCCGTTTGTGGATACATTATACAATTAGATGTTCCTTCATGAAAGGATTAGGCTTCGGTTCTATATATGATTAAAAGAAAACCGGGAATATTACTGATAATTCTTCTTTCATCATTATTCTTTGTTCAGTGCGCGAGGAACAGCCTCGAAACAAATTCCACTGATGCAACATCCCTATTCGGCATGGGCTTTTTGTTCGCCACGTCGCCGATAACTATCCAGGCCGGAGGTCTGGATTACCGGACCAACGGCACCTATAATTTCGGCACCGTCACCACGGGGTCCACGAGCCAGCTGATAACCTTTTCCATTCAGAATACCGGGAATGAAAACATATTATTCCCGAGCCCTCCCGTGGCGGTCGGCGGAGATAATGCCGCCGATTTCACCGTCACGGACCCCGGCATCACGAACCTGGCGCCCGGGGCAACCGCAACCTTTACGGTCATTTTTACCCCCGGCGGTGATGGCCCCCGCAATGGCGTTATCACCATTATGAACAGTGATAATGAAGTAATTTACACCCTGAACCTGACCGGTACCGGGTCAGCGACTCCTGTTCCGGACATCTATCTTGAGACCGGCGGAACGTATTACGCGTCCGGGAGCGGCTATGATTTCGGCTCCGTTTCGTTGGGATTTTCCTCATCTGTGATAACCTTCACCATTGGGAACTCGGGGCAGTCGTCCCTTGCACTCACCGGTTCGCCCACCGTGGCGACGGGAGGCGCTGACGCGTCTGATTTTACCGTAAGCGGCCCTGCCGGAACAGCCATCGCGGCAGGCGCGACCGACACCTTTACCGTGACCTTCACGCCTTCCTCCCTTGGCCAGTGCAGAGCGACCATTACTGTCCAGTCGGACGACCCGGACATCGGGACCTATACCATAAATCTCACCGGCACCGGTATAGCGCTTCCGACCATCTCGCCGGTTACGATTGCGTCGAACAACGCAAACACATCCTTCGCGCGGCCGGGCGATACGGTAACGCTGTCATTCACGGCGGACGTGGCGATCCAGACGCCGACCGTGACCATTGCCGGCAACGCGGCAGCGGTCACGGGAGGCCCGACGTCGTGGACCGCGACCTACACCATGACCGCGGTTGACGCGGAAGGCACCGTGCCGTTCGTCATATCCAATATCATGAACCTTGCCGGGGCCCCCGTTGCGGACGTTACCGCCACGACCGACGGGTCAGGCGTGACCTTTGATCGAACCGTTCCCGCTGGCTATACGGCAGCCATTGACCAGGCGATGATAAATACCGCCAACCAGGCCGCATGCTCCTTCACTTTTAACGGTGCGGAAATCGGCACGACCTATGATTTCACGATAACGAGCAGCGGCGGCGGGACAGCCGTTACCGGCAGCGGCACGGTCGCCGCGGCCGGGGAAACGATTACCGGCATCGATGTTTCCGGCCTCGGTGATGGCACCCTGACCCTGAGCGTCACCCTGACCGACGCGGCCGGGAACGCGGGAGCGGCGGTGACCGACACGGTCACGAAAGACGTGGCCGTACCCTCCGGTTATAGCGTAAGCATCGACCAGGCCGCGATCAACAGCGGCAACGTGGGGGCCTTCTCCTTTACGTTCGCCGGCGCCGAAGTGGGCGCAACCTATAACTACACGATCTCCAGCTCCGGCGGCGGCACGAATGCCACCGGCAGCGGTACGGTCGCCGCAATCAATGAGACTATTACAGGAATTAACGTCTCCGGCCCGAATGACGGCACCCTGACCCTGAGCGTCACCCTGACCGACGCGGCCGGGAACGCGGGAGCGGCGGCGACCGACACGGTGGCGAAAGACGCAGCCGTCCCATCTGGCTATAACGTTAGCATCGATCAGCCATATATCAACAACGGCAATGTGGGGGCCTTCTCCTTTACGTTCGCCGGCGCCGAAGTGGGCGCAACCTATAACTATACGATATCCAGCTCCGGGGGCGGCACGAACGCCACCGGCAGCGGCATGGTCACTTTAGCCAATGAGATTATTACCGGGATAAACGTCTCCGGTCCGAATGACGGCACCCTGACGTTGAGCGTCACCCTGACAGATACGGGCGGCAATACCGGAATAGCGGCGACGGACACGGTGGTGAAAGATGTAGTCGTGCCGACGGTATCTTTTACATCGACCCCGGCCATCACCGCGGCAAACGCATCAAGTTATAACGTAACCGGGACCTGTTCGGACAGCGGGCGGATGGTTATTGTGAGCATCAACGGAACTCCGAACGTGGGACCGCCCTGCCTGGGCGGGACATTCAGCGCCACGGCCATGGACGTCAGCGGCGAGCCTGACGGTACGGTGGTCGTAACGGCCGACCACAGCGATGAAGCGGGAAATAACGCTGTCCAGGCCTCTTCCTCGGTTTCGAAAGACGCGTTGCCGCCCTCGGGATATAGCGTGAGCATCGACCAGGCCGCGATCAACAGCGGCAACGTGGCGGCGTTCTCGTTTACGTTCGCCGGCGCCGAGGTTGGCGCAACCTATAACTATACGATCTCCAGCTCCGGCGGCGGTACGAACGCCACCGGCAGCGGCACGGTAACCGCGGCCAATGAGAACATTTCGGGTATCAATGTTTCCGGTCCGAACGACGGAACCCTCACATTGAGCGTCACCTTGACCGACACGGGCGGGAACACCGGAATAGCGGCGACAGACACGGTGGCGAAAGACGCGGCCGCGCCATCCGGTTATTTCGTGAGCTTTGGGCCGTCAGCTGTCAATAGCCTGAATGTGTCCAATATCTCCTTCGCATTCACCGGCGCCGAAGTGGGCGCAACCTATAACTACACGATTTCCAGCTCCGGCGGGGGCACGAACGCCACCGGCAGCGGCACAGTTACTTTAGCCAATGAGGTCATTACCGGGATAAATGCCTCCGGGCCAAACGACGGCACCCTGACGTTGAGCGTGACTCTGACGGATACAGCCGGTAACGCGGGAACAGCTGCGACCGATACGGTGGATAAGGACGTGGTCGCACCGGCAGGTTATTCAGTATTCATTAATCCGGCATATATCAACAGCGGCAACGTGGCCGGATTCTCTTTTACCTTCACCGGCGCCGAAACAGGCACTATCTGCAATTACACGATTTCCAGCTCCGGCGGCGGAACCAACGCCACGGGCAGCGTCGGGATCATCGACGCCAATCAGACCATTTCAGGCATCGATGTCTCCGGTCCGAGCGACGGCACCCTGACATTGAGCGTTGTCCTGATGGATTCGCTCGGCAACACGGGGTCTGCCGCGACCGACACGGTAGCGAAAGACGTGATTGCGCCGACGGTGGCCATCGGCGCGCCTTCACCGGCTGTAATTAATAATTCCGGCAGCGTGGACTTCGGCATAACCTATGCCGGTGCGGATTCGGTAAGCCTGGGCGGTGGGGATGTTACCCTAACGACGACCTCTGGCACCGCATCATGCTCCACGGTCAACGTCACCTTTGGCACTACACCGAATCCAAAGGTAAAGATTTCCGGCTGCGTCGGCAATGGCACGATAAACATTACCATTGCCGCGGGCCGGTCATCCGACCTGGCGGGAAACACTGACCTCGGGGCGGGCCCCAGCACCGATTTCACGGTGGACAACCTGAACCCGTCGTTATCCTTCAATTCAGTGCCGCCGATAAACGCGGCGAACGCGGGTGCCTATGTGGTATCCGGCTTCTGTACCGAGGAGGGAAGGGCGGTGAACGTCACC
>Ga0208197_1000126_pt1 | contig 100678 bp, 78 predicted proteins | sample AD_JPNNA4_MetaG_FD_184444 | JGI IMG/M metagenome (GOLD analysis project Ga0208197, IMG submission 184444) | Active sludge microbial communities of municipal wastewater-treating anaerobic digesters from Japan - AD_JPNNA4_MetaG (SPAdes) (version 2) | ecosystem: Engineered > Bioreactor > Anaerobic...
TCTCATCCGCCGCGAGCTGTGCACGCAAAGCCTCTTCGACTTCGATATCCACAGGCGTTTGACTCTCAGGGGCTGTCAACGGTGCTGTGGCCGGCGCAGCCTGTGCTGCCATGGGGAAAATCATTCCTAGCAGCAAGGTCAACAATACAAGAGCATTAAACCATCTGGTTTGCATAGAATTTCCTCCTCTACAGATAGACACACAGAAGATCATTTGGGGTAGAAAAACACACAATGCCCCGGTACAAAAGAGGTTTTCAAACAGTGGTTATCGGCATCACCCCCCTTCCAGTTTATGAACAACACCAACGCAGGATCAAACAGAGCTTAGTTCCAAACCCGGTGTTGATCTCAAATAGTACAGACCGATCCTTTTTCATTCCATCCTGGCGGAAATTTTACGCTGGGTAACAACGCCGGGAGCGGATCACCAGTAAACAATGCCCGGAGCAGACCACCATATCCGCGTCTTACTGATGCTATGCTGTGATCTGACAATACCCGGCAAACATAACGGAAATGCTGGATGCCGGGTGGGAAACTGGCGTTGCTGTGTAGCAGGGAAAGTATTCCCCTTCAAGCTATTTTAACCAGGAAGTTATTTACGCCGCGCCGTACTAAACCCCGCCAAAACAAAGTGTCTGAGCGAACCAGGCAATCACAGTCAGAATCAGCCCTCATATCTCAGACATTATAAATCATAAACCAGCTCTTTGCAAACTGCAAGTGCAACAAACGCGAAAAACCGGTACTTTAGTCCTATTTCGGTGAGATCGCGGCATCTCCGATATCCGCCGATGCCGTCAACCGATAGCCAACACCGCGTTCGGTCGCCAGGACAAACGGTGCCTGCAATCGCTCCAGCGACTTGCGCAGCCAGTGGATGTGCACATCCAGAGTGCGCGTGTCGCCCAGGAAGTTGGTGCCCCACACATCCTGCATCAATTGAGCGCGCGAAAGGACTTTATCGGGCGCGCACAGAAAGGCCCGGATCAGCTCCGTTTGCTTCGGCGTCAGCGCCACCTGCTGCGTTTCCCAAAGCAAAAAGCAGCCTTCGACATCCAGACGCAGTCCACACCAGGCGATGACCTCACCTTGATGTGCGGGCAAAATGCGCGCCAGCCGGCGCAGTAATTGTGAGGGGGAAAACGGATAGTACAGGTGATCATATACACAGGGCACCTGATCCAGGGGTGAGCCTTTATCCAACAGCAGAAAGAAACGTAGATCGGGATCGCGCTTCCGTGCTTCCTCCCCAAAACGGGCCAGGTTGAAGCGGGTAGAAGGCACATCGGCCAGCACCAGAGCCACGGTATGGCTTTCCAGAAAAGCAATAGCCTCGCGGCGGGTCGGCGCAATCAGAACCTCGTAGCGCGTTTTCAAAGCCGCAAGCACTTCTTGATCCAGAGCACGATACTGGATCAGAAACAAGATGGTATTGCCTTTCAAGCCCTCACCTCATCCATTCAACGGAGACCGTAGAAACAAAGCATCACGCTGCCATAGGTACGTTGATCGAAAAGCACCAGGTTATCGAGCACCAGCGAGTCGTACTCCACAGGGTTGATCTGCACGATGACCCATCCGTCTTCTGCCAACCAGGTCGGGAGCACATCGAGCGTCCGCAAGGTTTGGATCCACAGGCCACGATATTGTGGCGGCGCAACGTAAATGTAATCAAAAGGCTTTGGCGACACGGCGAGGTAATGAAATACATCATCGCGCACAACGTCTGCCTGCGCCCCCAGGCCGGTCAATGTCAGGTTGTTATGGATAACACGCAACGCCGCCGGGTTCGTTTCGACGAAAACAGCATGAGCAGCTCCCCGACTGAGCGCCTCAATGCCCACCTGTCCCGTCCCCGCGAAGAGATCGAGGAAACGCGCCGCGACCACATCTTCCCCCAAAATGCTAAAGAGCGCCGATTTGGCGCGATCTGTCATCGGGCGGGTTCCCGGTCCGGGCACAGCATGAAGTTTACGCCCTTTTGCTTTTCCGGCAATCACGCGCATGACAGGCTCCTAAAAAAGCGTTTGGAACGTTGGAATGTTTGAACGGTGGCACGTTGAGACATTTGAACGTTAGCACGTTGGGATGTTGGCATGGTGGGATGTTATGACACGGCGTTATTGGGGCCGGCTTCCGGCAAAACAGGCGGTAGAATATCTGTGAGCGCTTCTTCCGACGAAAGGGATAGTTCTGGTGATGGCAGCGTCTCCACATCCGCAACCGGCGGTGTCGTCCCAACCTCCGCAGGCAGCAGCGCCTCCGCAGCCACGGGCGTCACCGCCACAGCCGCGGATAGGCTCTCATCAGGTGTGCCAGAGGCAGGCCGACGATGCAGCAAGCGCAGACGGGCAATAAGGCCCAGGATTCCCCCCCACAGCAATCCCCACAATCCGACCGCCACGAGGCCAACGAGTTGCGCCTTCAACTGCGCAACGCCGCCTCCCAAAAACAAGCCGATAACCCCACCGGCGCCGGAGGCCAGGGTCACGCCGTTCCACCCCTGACCCCATCGCCCGTCGGCAAACAGCCCCACGCCGAGCAAACCCCACAGTCCCCCCACCAATCCTAAGGCCACGGTCGCGGAAGCGTCCCGCAGGCGCAAGACAACATCCACAACATACATCAAGAACGCGAAAAGTAAACCGGCCAACAATCCTGCGGTCAGCGCCGCCCAGGGAAGCACGAACGGCGCCATGGCCAACACGGCTCCCCACCCGGCGGCCAGCCCCCGCGCCGCCAGCAGCGACTCCAACTCACCGGTGACAAGCCAGGCATAAAGCTGCGAGGTCAAGGCTGCACCGGCCATGCCCAGCAGCACGTTGACCGCTGCACGGTTCCAGTCCCAGGTTGCGCCGAAGGTGTGAAACGGCCCCGAAAGCGCCCAGCCGGTCCAACCGATGCCCATCAGCAAAACGCCCAGGTTGGCCAGCAAGGGGAAATGCGCCGGTGGCGCCGCCGGCGGATCGGCGACCGTCTGACGCGGCTGAAGGAGCAGAATGCCCAAAGCCATCATCCCCGGCAGCCACAACACCAGTGCGCTGCCGCCGAAATCCACAAAGCCGTGCCCCAACGCAAGCGTATCCCCCAAATGCGCCAGCCAACCACTGCCCCACATCCAACACGCGGCCACCGGGAAAACCACGCTTCCGGCAGTCACGCCCGCGATGACCATCAACCAGCGACGGGTATCGGCCAGCGCCAGCACGACCAACAGCACCGCCGCAGTCATCAATGGTGCATAGGCCAGGAAAAGCGCGAACACCGTCGTGGTGATCTCCGCACCGCTCAGGAAAAAGCCGGACAGGCCGACGAATCCCCAATCAGGGGAACGCGGAACGAGTGGGAAAAGTAGATTCAGACCCGTCAGTGACGGGTCATCGGGATTGATGGCCTGCGCGCCGCCCAGGTGCAAGGCAAAACCGACGCTCCAATAGCCCAGGAGCGCCAACGCCGCCGCCAAAGCGACCAACGGCGTCACACGCCGGGCTTTGTGGGGTGGCAATCCTCCCCACGCCAGCAACAACAGGCCGACGGGAATAAAATACCCCCACAGCCAGCTCAGGGTCGTTCCTGCAGATGGCATCATTCAGCTCCATGTGTTCGAGTAAGAATGAAGATTTGGGCACAAGCCCCTACACGCAATAACACCCTTATCTTACCAGAGTCTGCAAAATCCGCCAACAGCCACCATCAAAATGAGTGACAGGGCCTTATCATTCTTGCACGGATCTCCGCTCGAAGCAATGCGGATCCGGCGATCTGCTCAAAGCCGGTTGAAGTACGAGAATGATAAAGTCCTATCAAAATGGAGTTGCCGATGCGCCTTTTTATGGTAGAATGACGTCCTGAGCCATGCTCAGAGATCACACGCGGTTAGACCCAACAAGGGCGTGCCGGCCGATACCGGTCCTTGAAGGGGAAGAAGATCGCGGAGGTCCACAACAAATTCACAGGAGGTCATTTCGAGAATATGGCAGTTGTCACCATGAAGCAGTTGTTGGAGACGGGGGTGCACTTCGGGCACCGCACACGACGCTGGGACCCGCGCATGGCGCGTTACATCTACACCGAGCGCAACGGCGTCCACATCATTGATTTGCAACAAACGGTCAAATTGCTGGAGAAAGCCTACGCCGCCGTGCGCGACGTAGTTGCCGAAGGACGTCAGGTGCTCTTCGTCGGCACCAAGCGACAGGCACAGGAAACGATCCAGCAGGAAGCCACCCGCTGTAACATGCCTTACGTCAACGAGCGCTGGCTTGGCGGCACGTTGACCAACTGGCGCACCATCCGCCAGCGCATCGAGTACCTGAAGATGTTGGAGGCGCGCCGCGATGCGGGTGAGTTCGAGATGCTCACCAAAAAAGAGGCGTTGATGCTCAATCGCGAAATCGAGAAGCTCAACGCACGTCTTGGCGGGTTGAAAAACGCCGAGCAACTTCCGGGCATCCTGTTTGTCATTGATGTCAAGAACGAAACCACGGCCATCAAAGAAGCCGACCGCATGGGAATTCCCATCGTCGCCGTCGTGGACACCAATTGCAACCCCGAAAAGATTGACTACGTCATTCCCGCCAACGATGACGCCATCCGCGCCATCCGGCTCCTGACCTCGAAAATCGCGGACGCGGCCCTGGAAGGGCTGGCCCTGCGCAAAGAGCGGGCGCCGGAAGAAGAAATCTACGCCGAGGATGCGAAGTACCTCAGCGCCGAAACGTTGGCGCGCCTGCGGCAGATTCGGTTTGACGACGAAGACCTTGAGGAATATGCAGACGAGTTAGAATACGAAGACGAAGACGACGAGGAGCTATTGTAACTATGGAAATCACAACAGCGATGGTTAAAGAACTACGCCAGGCAACCGGCGTCGGCATTCTGGATTGTCGCAAGGCCCTGGAAGCGACCGACGGCGATTTTGATAAGGCCGTGGATTACCTGCGGGAGAAGGGGCTTGCCAAAGCGGCCAAGCGGATGGACCGCGAAGCCAAGGATGGATTGGTTCACGCCTACATCCACGGGGGCGGTCGAATCGGCGTGCTGGTCGAGGTCAACTGCGAGACCGACTTCGTGGCGCGCACCGATGAATTCAAAGCCCTGGTCAACGACATCGCGCTGCAAATCGCGGCGATGGCGCCCCGCTACGTCAGACGCGAGGACATCCCCGCCGAGGTCCTCGAGCACGAAATGCAGCTTTACCGCACCCAGGCCCGCGAAGAGGGCAAGCCGGAAGCGGTCGTCGAGCGCATTGCCGCAGGCCGCCTGGAAAAGTTTTACCAGGAAGTATGCCTGTTGGAACAAAGTTTCATCCGTGATGAAGAGCGCACCATTGATGATCTGATCAAGGAACAAATCAACAAGACCGGTGAGAACATCGTGCTGCGGCGTTTTGCACGATTCGAGTTAGGGGAGAGCCTGGGGCAGTAGCCCCAGGCTTTTTACCGATCGGAGGCGTCAGGTGTCCATATATAAACGGGTCATCATCAAAATCGGAGGAGAGTCGCTCTCCAATCCCGGCGGCTTGGGGATCAATCCCCAACGCGCCGAGGAAGTCGCGCGCCGTATCGCCGCAATTCACGCCCAAGAGATAGAAATCGGCATCGTCATCGGCGCCGGTAACCTGTGGCGCGGCATAGACGGGTTGGCGCACGGCATGGATCGCGCGCGCGCCGACCAAATCGGGATGCTGGCTACGGTGATGAACTCATTGGCCCTGGCCGACGCCCTGGAACGCGAAGGAGTAGTCACGCGCGTGCAAACTGCCATCGAAATGCGCGCCATTGCCGAACCCTACATTCGCTTGCGCGCCATGCGCCATCTGGAAAAAGGCCGGGTGGTTATCTTTGGCGCCGGAACCGGGAACCCCTACTTCACCACCGATACAGCGGCAGCGTTGCGGGCCGCCGAAATAGGAGCAGATCTGCTCATCAAAGCCACCAAAGTTGACGGTGTCTACGACGATGACCCCATGAAAAATCCCGAGGCGCGCCGTTTCGAGCGTCTGACCTACCTGGAAGCCCTCAACATGCAGACCCGGGTGATGGACTCGACCGCGATTACCCTGTGTATGGAAAACCAACTGCCGATCGTGGTGCTCAACTTGTGGAATCCCGGCGGGCTGGAACGGGTCATCAACGGCGAAGCGGCCGGCACCTTCATCGGCAATTGAACCTGTCAACGGACTGAACAATTCTAACGGAGTGCGCAATGATCAAAGAACTGCTTAATGAGACTGAAGAGCGTATGCAAAAGACGTTGGAGTCTATCGAAGAGGACTTCAAGAGCGTCCGTACCGGGCGTGCCTCTCCAGCTTTAGTGGAACGGGTGCTGGTCGAATACTACGGCATACCGACCCCCCTGAACCAGCTTGCCGCCATCTCGGCGCCCGAACCGCAGTTGCTGCTCATTCGCCCTTATGACACCGGCGCCATCACCGCCATCGAGAAGGGCATCTTGCAGGCCGATCTGGGACTCAACCCCGGCAACGATGGCCGCGTCATTCGTATCCCCATTCCCCGTCTGACAGAGGAACGCCGTCGCGAGCTGGTCAAAGTCGTGAAGCGGCGTGTTGAAGAAGGGAAAGTGGCGCTGCGCAACATCCGCCGTGATGCGCTGGAAGAGTTGCGCGAGTATGAAAACGAAAAACTCATCTCAGAAGATGACCGCAAACGCGGACAAGATGAACTGCAAAAGCTCATTGACCGTTTTTCCGCGCGCGTGGATGAGATCGGGGCGCGCAAAGAACAGGAAATAATGGAAATCTGATCCCGCCCCCGGCAAGACAAGCACGTACATTCCCCTAGCCGATTTGACCGCTGCCTGTGCATGTCTGTGCACCTGTTCTCCGATCGCGCCAATAAACTGGAGACTCCATGAGCAACCCGGATGATCGTTATCCACCTGTAAGCCCCTCACCTGTCCATGTGGGCATGATTATGGATGGCAACGGGAGATGGGCGCGGCGCCGTGGCCTGCCGCGCCTGGCAGGACACCGCGCTGGCGTCGAGAATTTGCGGCGTGTGTTGCGTGCCGCCGTGGAACTCGGCATCCCTATCGTGACGCTGTATGCCTTTTCCTCCGAAAACTGGCAGCGGCCGGCGGAAGAAGTCCACGGGCTGCTTAACATTCTCCGCGAAGCTCTGGAGAAAGAAGTTGGCGAATTACACAAAAATGGTGTACAATTAAGACATATTGGGGATTTGACACCTTTGTCTGATGACCTCAAAGAGCAAATTCAAGCAGCGGTGGAATTGACACGCAACAACGACCGTCTGATCGCCAACATTGCTTTCAACTACGGGGGGCGACAGGAAATCGTTGAAGCGGTCCGCAAAATCATCCGTGCCGGTGTCCCGCCAGAAGCCGTGACCGAGGCGTTGATCAACGAGCACCTGTATACAGCGGGAATTCCCGATGTGGATTTAATTATCCGTACCAGTGGGGAAATGCGGATCAGCAATTTTCTGATCTGGCAAGGAGCCTATGCGGAGTACTATATCACGCCGGTCTATTGGCCGGATTTTGACAAAGATGAGTTATATGCAGCACTGAAGGCTTTCAGCCAGCGCGACCGGCGTTATGGGGGGTTGAATACCTGAACCTGCCTCCCTTATTTCAATAATCTATTTATACCCATCTGTCCAACCGGCAGGCCATCACCAGCTTGCCATAGGGTACTAACCGCACGCTGAAATTTCCACCCTTATCAGCAGATTTACAGGTTTACAGCGTACAAATCTGCTCAATCTGCCTGATCTGCTGACAAGAACAGAGAAATTTTACTGCGCGCCCGGTATATCAATTTAAATCCCTGTTATCCGCCGGAGAAATCATGAAAACTCGCTTCATCAGTGCCATCATTCTCTTGCCGACGGTTATCGCCATCATCGTTATCGGGAGCTGGCCTTACATACTCTTGATCAGCGTCGCTACGCTGCTTGCGGGTGTCGAATACATCCAGATGCTCAAACGCAAGGATTACACGCTGGCCTGGCCGTGCGTTTTTGGCTTTAACCTGCTGTGGCTTGCCGATGCATTATGGGGCAACGGACAATGGCTCGCGCCGGGCATGGCCGGGCTGACGTTGCTGACGGCGGGATGGCTGCTCTACCGTCGCCAACGCCATCCTGAAGTGACGGCGCCGACCGCAGAATGGGCGCTGACCCTGGCCGGGGGAACGTATCTGGGCATCGGCGGGGCCTATCTGCTGCGGATGCGCGCACTTCCCGATGGGCTATGGTGGACGCTCACCGCGCTTCCTATAGTATGGGTGAGCGAATCGGCAGCTTACTTTGTCGGGCGGCGGTGGGGACGCCACAAAATGTCCCCCACCATCAGCCCGGGGAAAAGTTGGGAAGGCTACGCGGGGGAAGTCATCAGCGGAATCCTCATGGGGGGATTGTGCGGGTGGCTATGGCCTGCGGTCGCACAGCAGGCCCTGAGTGTGACGCCGGGCAGGGGGTTCTTACTCGGCCTGGTGATTGCGGCGCTCACCACCGCGGGTGACTTTTTCGTATCGGTGATCAAACGCGAAGTCGGCGTCAAAGATACGGGCACCCTGATCCCCGGGCACGGTGGCATGTTTGATCGCATTGACAGCCTGCTATGGACGGGCTTTGTCACATGGACTTTCGTCACTCTACTTCCTTGAAAATGGGGATTAGGGACTGGGGACTTAAGGATTGGGGAGCAGGATATTGGCTTAACCTCTATTCCCGAATTTCCTCCTGGAAATGCGAGTTGAGAATCCGTTAAAATCCGTTCAATCCGTTGATAAATTTTCACCGAAGAGCAAAAGGAGGGTTTTTTTATGGACCCCGAGGATGAATTACAAACTGAGAATCAAATGGATGAGTATGTGATTTCCGAAAACAACGTCTATGCTGAGGACAAAACTGTCACTTTGCGACCTTCTGAAGAAGACACGCACCTCGCTCCGGCCGCCCCCCTCAGGCACGAGTTAACATCTCCGGCTGCCGCAGATGAGGAAATAGCAGGCATGGCCGAGTACTTCCCGGATGAGGAAAGTGAAGAAGTCCCGGTCCTCGAAGAAAGCTTTGAGGAGATACCACCAGAAGAACATCTCCCTCCGGCGATTGTCGAAATCGAAGAACAGGCCGATGTTCTGCGCCACATGGATATGAACACCCTGGAGAAAATGCGGCTTCCCGAGCTGCGTGACCTGGCGCGCACCTACAAAGTCTACGGGTACAGTGGGCGCAAGAAAGAGGATTTGATCCTGTTGTTGCTCAAGGCCAAAGCAGAACGCGAGGGATTCAGCTTCGGCGGCGGCATCCTGGAAATCACCGACGAGGGCATCGGTTTCCTGCGTTCCGCGCACTACGTGCCGGGTCCGATGGATGTCTACGTTTCCCAGAGCCAGATCCGACGCTTTGGCCTGCGCACCGGCGATATGGTCATCGGACAGGTACGGCCTCCCAAAGAGACCGAGAAATACCATAGCCTGCTGCGCGTCGAGGCGGTTAACGGCATGGATCCTGAAACGGCCAAGCGCCGCCCCCGCTTTGAGCGATTGACACCGATCTTCCCTAACCGCAAACTCAACCTGACCACCGATCCGCAAAACCTGACAGAGCGTCTGCTGGATCTGGTTGCCCCCATCGGCCTGGGTCAACGTGGTCTCATCGTCTCGCCCCCAAAAGCCGGCAAGACCACGGTGCTCCAAAAGATCGCCAACGGCATCACCGCCAATCACCCCGACATCCACTTGATGGTGGTGCTGATCGGGGAACGTCCCGAGGAAGTGACGGACATGGATCGCTCCGTAGAGGCCGAGGTGAGCAGCTCGACATTCGACGAAGCCGTGGACCATCAAACGCAGGTGGCCGAGATGGCGCTTAGCCGCGCCAAACGCCTCGTGGAGATCGGGCGCGATGTGGTGATCTTGGTGGACAGTCTCACACGCCTGACGCGCGCCTACAACCTGGTGGTTCAACCGAGTGGACGCACGCTTTCGGGCGGTCTTGATCCGGCAGCCCTCTATCCGCCCAAGAAATTCTTCGGCGCGGCGCGCAACCTTGAAGAGGGTGGCAGTCTGACGATCATCGCCACATGCTTGATTGACACCGGCAGCCGTATGGATGACATGATCTACGAGGAATTCAAAGGTACCGGTAACATGGAGCTACACCTGAACCGCAAACTCCAGGAGCGCCGTATTTTCCCGGCTTTCGACATCTTACGTTCGGGCACGCGGCGCGAAGAGTTACTGCTCGACAAGGAGACGTTGCGTAAAGTGTGGCTGATGCGCCGGATGCTGTCGCAGATGATGGCGGGGACGCCTACCACCCCCGGCTATGACATCACCACGGCCACCGAAGCCCTGCTACAACAGATGCGGCGGACACGCACCAATCACGAATTCCTGGATATTCTCACGCGCGATCTGAAATAGTGCTTCCGGCTTCTTGACTTACAGTAACCTTCAGAATCGCGGTTGAGTGTCTGTCAACCTGAGGGAAAAGCCAGACAATCCCCTGATTTAGCCGCAGAGTTTCGCCGAGAGCGCGGAGAATCTTCGATGACTCTGTAAGCTCTGTGCTCTCTGCGGTAAAGGTCACTTCCGGCCTGAAATGCCCCTCACCGTTACACGAGTTGACAAATGTCAGCCCGGCGTTAGAATGATCTTCTATGTTGATGCAAGGTAGAGCGACGCACTATACGGAACGCGACCGGCTGAGCGTTATCCTGGCAGTCACCCTGGCAAGCGCGACATTGTTTCGTTTTATCGAGCTGCCCACCCTGGTCTGGGGCATGCGGCGCATCTTCGGATCGCCCTTGCAGTTATCACTTGGCGGAGATTGGGTGTTGGCGCTGCTGATGATGGGGTTGGTGGCGAGTGGTACTTTCTCGCTCCTGCAGGAGCACCCGTTTCGCGATAAACAGGAACGGCTGTTGATCTTCTCACTCATCAATCCATCCCTGGGGACATTGCTGGTTTCGCTCCTGCTGGTCCGCGCCCCCTCGTGGCCGGTCTGGTTGGTCACGCTGCTGATCGGTGGGATATTCATCGGCTTGTTAATCCATCTGAATTATCGTGCATTTTCACCAGGCAGCCCCGGTTATACCACCGCCCGTACTATGCTCAACATCGCCGATTATTTGTTGGGGTTCGCGCTGTCCAGCTTAATCCTGCAGCAACAGGAACGGGCCCTGTTTACCGGTCCGGCAATCCTGTTGCTCTTCGGCTTGCTGGCTTTTGATCTGCTGAGCACCAGCGGCGCAGCCTGGCCCTCCGTGTTGCTTTTCGGGGGGATCATCGCTGCGCTGGTCAGCGAGACGGCCTGGGTTCTGGGCTACTGGCCTGTCTCGATGTGGACCGCGGCCACAATGCTGACCCTGGAATTGTACTTACTGAGCGGCTTGAGTTATCAATATCTGCTGGGGCGCCTTAACCGCAAGGTGTTGTTAGAATTCGGGATCGTCGCCCTGTTGATGTTTATGTTGGTCTTATGGATTCGACCATAGGGAAGCAGGGGTTTGCAGTTCACCGGTGGTGAAACCTGATTCCCAATCCCTAATCACCATTTTTAAGGAGATAAAGCATGGATAAACCGGCACTATCGCCTTTACAGAAGAAACTTCCGCCACGTCTGGCACGGCTAGAGGAACTGGCTTATAACCTGTGGTGGTCCTGGCATCGCGCCTCACGTGATCTTTTCAAACAGCTGGATCGCACGCTCTGGATCACCACCCGTCACAACCCGGTGCGGATTCTTCAGGAAATTCCCCAGGAGAGCCTCAACGAACTGGCAAAGGACCCCATCTTTCTACGCGACTTCGATGCTGTGCTGATGGAGCTGGATAAAGACACCCACGGCAGTATGCAATGGTATAGCAAGAGTCCCATCGCTTATCTATCGGCGGAATTCGGGCTGCATACCTCACTGCCGATCTATTCCGGCGGCCTCGGGGTGCTCTCCGGCGACCACACCAAAGAGGCCAGTGACATGGGACTGCCCTTCGTCGCCGTGGGCTTTCTTTACGAGCAGGGGTATTTCCGCCAAAGGATGGATCCTAGCGGCTGGCAAGAGGCCATCTATCCGCCTCTCAACACCGCAGAGGTGGCTATGCGCCCGGCGTGGAATGGAAACGGGGAACGCCATCTTGTCCCCGTGCGAGTGGGAGAACGCAATATTTACCTGCAAGTCTGGGAAGTTCTCGTTGGCCGCACCCACCTGTATCTGATGGATGCCGATGTGGAACAAAATGCAGCCTGGGATCGCCAACTGACAGCGCGCCTGTACGGCGGCGACCGTGAGATGCGCATCCAGCAAGAAATTCTGCTCGGCATCGGCAGTGTCCAGATTCTCCGGCAACTCGGAATACAGCCGGTTGTCTGGCATATCAACGAGGGGCACTCCGCGTTTATGGTTCTGGAACGTGCCCGCGAGTTTGTGGCTCAGGGGATGAGCTTTGAGGAAGCGAAAACACGGGTGCGTGCCAGTACCGTCTTCACCACCCACACGCCGGTACCGGCCGGTCACGACACCTTCCAGTTCGCCCTGATTGACAAATACTTCAATCACTTCTGGCCACAGCTTAACCTCAGCCGGGAAGAGTTCTTGAAATTGGGCAGCTACAAAACCGGCTATGAGGAAACCTTCAACATGACCAAACTGGCCCTGGAGATGTCCGGACGCGCTAACGGTGTGAGCGTTCTGCACGGAGAAGTGTCGCGCAAAATGTGGCACAATTTGTGGCCGGATAAACCGGTTGACGAGGTCCCCATCGGCCACGTGACCAATGGCGTCCATCTTGCCTCGTGGACCGGTGAAGCCATGCATCGCCTCTATCGCCGCTACATCAGCCCGGATTGGCTGGACCGTCAAGACGATCCGCTGCTGTGGGCGCGCGTCGAGGAAATCCCCGATGAACGGCTCTGGGAAGCGCATGTCTATCTGAAGCGCAAGATGTTCTCCACCATGCGCGAGCGTGCGCGGGAGGCGCGTATGCAGCAGGCCACGCCCCCCGATCAACTGCTGTGTTCCGGCATTTTCCTCGACCCCGATGCCCTGGTGATCGGTTTCGCCCGCCGCTTTGCAACGTACAAGCGGGCCAACCTCATCTTCCGCGACATCGAACGGCTCAAGGCCCTGATCCATGACCGCTATCGCCCGGTGCAAATTATCTTCGCCGGCAAGGCGCATCCGGCCGACGATCCCGGTAAACTGCTGTTGCAACAGATTTACAACATTGCCCGCAGCCCGGAGTTCGGGGGGCGCATCGCTTTTGTGGAAGACTACGATATGCACGTCTCACGCTACCTGGTCCAGGGGGTAGATGTGTGGCTGAACACACCACGCAAGCCTATGGAAGCCAGCGGCACAAGCGGGATGAAAGCGGCGCTCAACGGCATCCTCAACCTGAGCATCCTGGATGGCTGGTGGGCCGAGGCGTACAACGGGCGCAACGGTTGGGCCATTGATGCCGGGCAAACCTACGAGGATCCCAATCTGCAAGATGATGCGGATGCCAACGCGCTGTATACAATCCTGGAAGAGCAAGTCGTGCCGCTGTTTTACAAACGCGACCGCGATGACATTCCGCGCGGGTGGGTTTCGATGATGAAGGAGGCTATCCGTACCGTCGGGCCACGGTTCTCAACGCGGCGTATGGTGCAGGAGTATCTGGACGAGTATTATATCCCGGCACTTAAAGATGTCACCGCGCTTAACGGTAACATCACCCCGTAAACACTTTCCAATCTCAGTAGCTCTAATTCTTCCGGCCTGGATCTGATGATCCAGGCCGGAACGTGTGTTAATGATACATTCTTACCACTCCGCCGGCGGGTGGAAGTCCGCGTCTTGTTCGTACAGCGCGCGAATCGCGGCGAAGTCATCCGCCAGCGTGAGCGCGGCGACGCGGTCCATCAGCGCGTAGACCGGTTCCACGTGCTCCGGCGCAAGCTCAACGAGGTAGCCCCAACCACCATCCCAGGGCAGAATCTCGACTTTGTTGAACGCTAAAAAGTCGCGCAGCAGGTCGCCGCGCACGAACTCGATGCCGTGCCACTCGAAGATGCCAAAGTCGTCGGGATTCGCCTCGCCGCGACGGCACATCTGCCACGCATCCCCACCGACGATGAAGCGATTGCGCGGCGTGTCCAGCGGGTCGAAGTCCAGCTTGAGCGCCTCCTGCATCAGCGCGTCGAGTTGGGCATCCACGAGCACCCAGCGGCCCTGTTCCGCGTTCCAGTACTCGACGACCCAGTGATCCTCATAGTGACCGGGAATGAAGTACGTGCCAAAGCCACAGCGCGCCCGTGCCGGAACGCCCTGGTGCCGCAGGATCGCCGTCATCATCACGGAGAAGTCGCGGCAGTTGCCGACGAGCTTGCGCTCGTGGGGGCGCGCTTCGGTGAGCGGGCGGTCGTCCAGTTCCAGGATGCGCGCCAGTTGCTTCTCCACGGTGCGCAGGTTCACCTCGGCCTTGCGCTCGTCGGTCAATTCCAGGCCGTAGCTGCCCGCCCAGAAGATGTGTACCATCACCCCTTGCAGTGTCTTGACCAGCGCCGGGATGTCGGTGGGCAGACCATCGAACAGGTGCACGTAAGGGCCGGGATCCGTCGTCGGGCCGGGTTGGGCGTAGTAGGTCAACATATCGTTTGTCATTGTTCAGTCTCCTTGTTGTAGTCTGTAGTCCTGAGTCGGATAGTCCGAAGTCGAGAGGATATCCAGGAGCAGAACTTCTTGCCTTCTGTCTCTTGCATCTTTACAAAGGTTGACATACCGGGCAGACGCGGGTGCGTGTGCTGCCGGTTTTGATGTTTTCGACCGTGGTTCCGCAGACCGGACACGGCTCATTTTCCAGGTGCAGGATGTGCATAGAACGTTGATCCCACTGCCCCTTTTGGCCGTACAGGTTTTGCTCCCACGCGCTGCCGCCCAGGGCGATGCTCTGCTGCAACGTCTCACGGAGCGCGGCCCACAGGTTGGCGATCTCGGCGTCGTTCAACGTGGCGATAGAGCGCAGCGGGTGGATGCGCGCCAGGAACAGCGGATCCTGCACGTAGACGTTGCCGATGCCGGCGATGCGCTTCTGGTTGAGCAAGAACGTCTTGATCGCGCCCTTGTGCCCGCGCAAGAGCGCGCGAAACTCGTCCAGGCTCAAATCCAGCATATCGGGGCCGAGTTCGGCGGTCATTTTGTGGTCGGCGAGGGTGGGAGCATAGTGCGCGAAACCAAACCACCAAAAGTTGACGGCAATCGCAGCCCCGTCGGTCAGGTCGAAGATCAGGCGGCGTTTCTCCGGCAGATGATCGCGGTCGGTCAGCAAAATCTCGCCGCCCATCCCCAGGCAGAGCAGCAGCCAGCCGGATGACAGCTCAACGCGCACCCACTTGCCACGCGGCGTCACGTCGCGGATTTCCGTGCCGCTGATCGCCGTCTGGAACTCGTCCACCGGCACGTTGAGACACTTGGGTTGCAGCACCTCGACCTCGCCGAAGGTGCGTCCGACCAATTCTTTCCGCATATCGCGGGCCATCACGTAGATTTCAGGAAGTTCAGGCATCGTTGTTTACCTCGTTGAGAATTGAGAATCGGCGAGTCAATTCAATGATAATAGAGACACGCCCGCGGGTCGCGGCGCAGTTGCCCTACCCGCCGGGATGACGTATTGGTGCTCATCCAGACCGTTTTCAGGCCCTCGTTCTCCATTTTGAGCATTGCCTTGATGTTGGGGAATCCATTGTCGCCGTTCGTGCCGAGCATCACGATGCCGGAACGGTCGGCCAGAGCCAGTGCTTGTTGAATTGCAGTTTCTTGATCCATTGTATGTCAATTCCTTTTATTAGCAGTCAGCAGTCAGCTATCAGGCTTTCAGCCTGAAGGCTGACTGCTGATAGCTGAAAGCTTCAAACTACATTGCCTGGCGGATCTGGTCGAGTATCGTCCGCATCTGTGGCGCAAAGCTGAAGTAACGCTGCAACTTGTCACAGGCATAGTCAGGGCAGTGCGCGCAGTTGACGACGCCACGCTCCACGCCGCAGGCGCGGATTTCGCACTCGCCGCAGTGGCTGCACTTGTTCGGTCCGCTCAGACAGCCGTCGCAGAGGACCGACGCGACGGTGATGCCGGGCGCGTTGTACGCCTCCCGCCATTGGGCAGCGACGGCTTCCAGCGCCGCCTGATCGTTCGCCTGGGTGGCGATGTACGCAGGGCAGTCGCTGCATACGAGACCGCAGTAAGCAATGATCCTATCCATTTCAAAAAACCTCCTTAGATTGATTTTGGTTGTTCCCTGTTAAGTGGGTAACACAACAAGTATAGATCGAGAATATGCCAAATCATGTCATATAGATAGAATCTTTGTTCTATTTAACTTTAGTATAAATTGCCGGCACATCCACCGGATGATTGAAGCCGAGTTGCTGTGCCAGGATTTGCGAGGGGATGTTGTTATCCCAACACGACCAGGCCGGGCGCAAGCCTTGTTCCAGGCATTGTTCGATGAAAGCGCAGGCCGCCAGCCTCGCAAACCCCTGACGGCGATAGGGGTCCGCCGTCTCAATGTTGATTTCCGCCTCGCCGCCGCCCACCATAACGCTATGACACCGGCTGACGATTTCGTCGCCCTTCATCACGGCAAATCCGACACCGCGCGCCAGGAAGTTGTCGAGGCCCCCCCAGAAATCTGCTAGTTCAGTGCCTTCGGCCAACGCGCGGTCGTATTGGCGGATGCTATATCCGGAAGGGATCCGCTCACGCCATCCGGCATGACGCGCGACAAACACCTCCGGGTCGAAGGTGAACGCTTTACGGGCGACATGCAGCCGTGCATAATCTGCAAACAGCTTATCCAACGTGCTTTGCCACGCTTCCGAGGCAGGGAAGAGAAGCATATCTCCTTCAGACGATACTAATTCAGACAAGATCAGTACTCGCATCGCTTGGTTGAAGGCTATATTTTCTGTCTGCCCCACAATGAAGAAGAACTCACATAGTGGCGCGAGTAATGCCGCCGTCGGACGTTCCGGATCATCTACGAAAACTCTCCCGGCGTGGTTACCCTCGAAGATGGCCTCGGCAAAGAGTTGGCTGTACCCCATCCCTTGAAACAATGGACAGGCTTTTTCGTAGGCTGTTTTCTCAAGTTCGTAAATCATGATGGTTCTCCGTTGAAGCCCCATGGTTGGTATGAATGTTATTTCGACGATGCCGGGTACTGCATCAAGCGGAAATTCGACAGAGGGCGTACTGTGAACAGGCAGCGCATGCCACGCAGGAGACGTTCCAGCATCCGCGTCTCCGGGGACTTCAAATCGCGGGTTTGGTAGTTTTGCATCGCTTGGCGCTCTGCGCGCAGGACACGCATTTTCCATACTTCTAATTCAATCGGATTGTAAAACATGGTCTCTCTCCTTGACAAGAACTTATCTTTTTGAAGAGGCGCATTGCGTTTCCCAGATGAACTGCGCCTCGATGGGTTAGAACAAGAAGCTCAACAAACTGCGCACGATGGGCCGCACGTACTGCATCAAATTGAAGTGTTCGAGGATGATGGGTTGGCGCTTGCGGCTGATCCTCTCTTCACTGATCGCCATTGCCAGTTTTGCTGTTGCAAACCATTCACACATCGCAATCCTCCTTTCTGTGACTGTACCGCTCTCTTGTGTTTCTTCTTAACTACGCCCTCAGTATAGCCGCGCGCCGTCTTTTGCGCGTCTTTTCTGGCGTCTTGTCCGGCGTTTTGTGGAGAGTCTCCTACAAGATGTCGCGTGAGACGGTTATATCTTCGGTCAGCTTAAGAACATAATCAGTATCCATCAGGAATACGCCAGGGCAGGTTATATAGATAGAACTTTTGTTCTGTTTAAGGATATGACAACCCTTGCATAGAAATAGGGGGCGAGTATACTTGGATTAGGGACAGATTGGTGGAGCAACAATGAGTGGAGGTAACCCATGCAGCAAACTGAAGTGCAAGCCGGAGGACTGACAGCCTATACCGGCTTTGTTCGGGAGGGGCATATCCAGTTGGCCGAAACGGTGACATTGCCGGAAGGTAGCATGGTCTACGTGCTGGTACCAGTGACAGTTGATGCGATCACAGCCCGGCGCAAAGCCAACCGTTGGCTGTTGGAGCATGTCGGCGTGATGCTGCGGGCCGACCGGCCAACCTTTGTACGTTCGGCGACGCGCCCGCTGTGGCGGTTTGGCGCGTATGTGACCGCTGTTTCCCGTGAACCGGTAGGGCCGGTAGGCTATGTGGAGGTGGATGCTATCAACGGTATGGTGTTAGCCGATGCGCGCACCGCCGAGGAGATTGCTGCCCGTGGCGAACGTCTTGAATGTCTCCCATTTCCGCCAGATAACTGACGGCTATTGCCTGGCAGCCTGCGCCCAGATGGCATTGGACTACCTGGGTATACCGGTCGCCCAAGAGGAACTGGCGCGCCGTTTGGAAGTGCGCCCGCGCATTGGCGCACCTTCATCGCGCCTGTTGCGTCTGCGTTCGGAAACCCTGGATGTGGTATACGCCGACGGTGATTTGTACGACCTGCTCGCCTGGTTGGAGGCTGGAACGCCGGTCATCGTATTTGTCCAGGTTGACCAGCTCCCCTACTGGCAGGGGCAGCACTTCCAACACGCGCTCTTGCTCACCGGCAGTGACGCCGAATCGCTCTATCTGCTTGACCCCGCCGCCGACTCCGCGCCCATTGCTGTCTCCCAGGGTGATTTCCTGCTGGCCTGGGACGAAATGGAATGTGTGTACGCGGTTATTCGTCAGCGTGAAGAAACGCCTTTTAGTGCACTGCCCGATTTGTAAACACTCCACACCCTGAGTTTTTCATAAAACCTCTTCGATTGCGACTCTCCCTTACCGTGTTATAATGAGCCTTGCCTGTAGCTATTTCAGGCATATCCCTCTTGAGAAGGTACAACCATGCAACCTGATCACTCACAACACCCACCCTCTTCCCTGGCGATCTGGGCGGCGCTTTTGGCTGTGTATATCGTGTGGGGTTCGACGTATCTGGCGATTCGCTTCGCCGTGCAGACGATGCCGCCGTTCCTGATGGCGAGCACGCGCTTCCTGGTCGCCGGAAGCGTGTTGTATGCCTGGCGGCGGCTGAAGGGCGACCCCGCGCCCACCAAAATCGAGTGGCGCTCGGCGGCGATTGTCGGCCTGTGCTTGCTCCTGGGTGGAAACGGCGGTGTGGTGTGGGCCGAACAGCACGTGGCCTCCGGCATCGCGGCATTGCTCATCGGCGCGACTCCGCTGTGGATGGCGCTGATTGATGCGCTGCGCCCGCACGGTCAGAAACCCAGCGTACAGACGGTTCTGGGCATTGTCATCGGCTTCTGCGGGATCGCCCTCTTGATCAATCCAACGCAGGCTGCTGGTAACAGGGAAAGCGTTGACCTCATCGGCGCAATCGTCCTGCTTGGCGCGGCGTTTGCCTGGTCTGCCGGATCGCTGTACAGCCGCAAAGCGCAGCTCCCCGCGTCCCCGTTACTCGGCACGGCTATGGAGATGCTGGTCGGTGGAGCAGCGCTGCTCGTGTTTGGCATCCTCGTGGGCAATGCACGGGCGTTGCAGGCAGGCGCGATTGCCCCGGCCTCATGGCTTGGATTAGGCTATCTCATCATCTTTGGTTCGTTGATCGGCTTCACGGCCTACACCTGGCTGCTGCGTGTCGCGCCAACACCGCTCGTCTCGACGTATGCCTACGTCAACCCGGTGGTGGCGGTCGTGCTCGGCTTCCTCATCGCCGACGAGCCGCTAACCACACGGTCGTTGCTGGCGACGGCCATCATCGTCGGCGCGGTGGTGCTGACGACGCGCCGAACTTCACCTAAACTGAAGCCCGTCATTGCACCTGTAGCCACACCACAGCTCGCCGATGTGAATGATGTCTGAGCTTCGCCTTTTCCTCTTTGGGACGCCCCGGCTGGAGTGCGACGGCACGCCGGTCAAATTGACGCGCCGCAAAGTGACGGCCCTGCTGGCTTACCTCGCCGTCACCGGACAGCCACACAGCCGCGAGGCGATTGCGGCGCTGTTGTGGCCCGATTTTGACGCGCCGAGTGCCTATGCCTATCTGCGCAACGCCCTGTGGCGGCTCAAGCAGACGCCGCTCGCCGACCGGGTGGAGGTGGAGCAGGAAACGCTCACGTTCCGGCAGGATGAAGCGACGTGGGTAGATGTGGCGCGCTTTGAGGCGGCACTGGCCGCACGCCGGGCGCATCCCCACCCGGAGCGTGAGGTTTGCGAGGCATGTATCCCTTTGCTTGAAGAAGCCGTCACGTTGTACCAGGGTGATTTTATGACCGGGTTCACCCTCGAAGACAGCGCAGCCTTCGATGAGTGGCAGTTCTTCCAGGCCGAATCGCTGCGCCGTGCGTATACCGGCGCGCTCGAAAAACTGACGCTCTGGTACAGCTCGCGCGCTCCGGAAATAGCCCTCGATTACGCGCGGCGCTGGCAAAGCCGTGACCCGTTGAACGAAGAGGCGCACCGCCATTTGATGACGCTGTACGCCCAATCGGGTCAGCGCGCCGCCGCGCTGCACCTCTACGACACGCTCATCCGCGACCTGCGCGCCCAGGGCCTCGCCCCTGCCGACGAGACCGTGGCCCTCTACCAACGCATCCGCGCCTCCGATGTCAACATAGGGCCGTCGTCCCGCCCGCGTGAAACCGCTCAACCCGATGCTGCACATCCACCACAAGTCACGCCGTCGCCTCTCCCCACCGGCACCGTTACCTTTCTCTTCACCGACATCCAGGGAAGCGTTTCCCTGTGGGACCAAGAGCCTGTTGCTATGAAAACAGCGATCGTCCGGCATCACACGATTTTGCGTGAGGGGATCGAGGCACACGGCGGGCACGTCTTCAAAGTCATCGGTGATGCTTTCCAGGCCGCTTTTACCTTTGCCCCACAGGCTTTGGCGGCGGCATTGGCGATTCAGCGTGCGCTGTGCGAGACAGACTGGGGTGACCTCAGTCCTCTGTGTGTGCGCATGGGACTGCATACCGGCCCGGCGGAACTGGCCCGGGAGGCCGGTGCGGAAGATTACGCCGTCAGCCACACCCTCAACCGCGTCGCACGGGTGATGGCGGCAGGCAGCGGCGGGCAGATTTTGCTATCCCAGGAGACGGCGGCCCTGGTGCAGCACGAGCTGCCGCCGGGTGTCGCGCTCAAGGACCTGGGGGAGCATCGCTTGAAGGGGCTGGCGCAGCCCGAACATCTCTTCCAGGTCGTCGCGCCGGGATTGCCGGCGAGCTTCCCGCCGTTGACGACCGGCATCCTGCCCGCCCATAACCTGCCGACGCCTTCGACTGCATTCGTGGGCCGTCGGGCGGAACTGGCCGAATTGCAGCGTTTGTTGAATGACCCGGAAACGCGCCTCATCACCCTCACCGGGCCGGGCGGCATCGGCAAGACGCGGCTTTCCTTGCGCGCCGCCGAAGCCACACTCACGACTTTCCCCGATGGCGTCTTCTTCGTCCCGTTGGCGGCCGCAGAGACCCCGGATATGATCGTTTCGACAATCGCCGACGTGCTGAAGCTGGTGCTTTACCAGCAAAGCGCCGACGCGCCTTTCACACAACTGGTGCGCTATCTGCACAACAGGCGGATGCTGTTGGTGCTGGATAACCTCGAACAGGCGCTCTCCGGCGCGGTGATGTTGGCCGACCTGGTACAGCAGACGCGGGCGACCAAGCTGCTGGTCACATCACGGGAGCGGCTCAACGTGCAAGGCGAATGGGTGCTGGAGCTGCACGGCCTGCGCTGTCCGAAACTCACAGACCTCGCGGAGGCGACAGACTATGGTGCGGTCCAGCTCTTTATCGAACGTGCACAGCGCGTCAACCATGCCTTTGCGCCTGACGCGGAGGAAATGGCGGCCATCGTCCGTATTTGCCACCTGGTTGAGGGAATGCCGCTGGGGTTGGAACTGGCCGCTGCGTGGACGAAGCTGCTTTCGTGCCGGGAAATCGCCGACGAAATTGCTATCAGCCTCGATTTTCTCACCCTGGCGCTGCGTGATTTGCCGGAACGCCACCAAAGCCTGCGCGCCGTCTTTGCCCGCTCGTGGAGTTTGCTTTCCAGAGAAGAACAGGCCGTCTACTGCGCGCTGGCCGTGTTCCGGGGCGGCTTTACGCGCGCGGCAGCGAAAGCAGTAGCCGGCGCTTCCCTGCCGCTACTGGCCGCGCTGGTTGACAAATCCATGCTCTACCGCGCCGCACCAGACCGCTATGACATCCTCCACGTGCTGCGCCAATACGCCGAAGAGCAACTGGCTGCAAACCCCGACCTTAACGACGCCATCCGCGACCGGCACAGCGCGTATTACCTCGATTGGCTGCATCGTCTCGAGCCGGTGCTCAAAGGCCCCGGCAAGGATGTGGCCTTCGGGCAACTGGCGGCACTGGAAGCCATTGACACAGAGCGCGAAAACATCCACGCCGCCTGGACGTGGGCAGTGGCGCATGGTGAGTTCAACCGTTTGCATGCGGCGACGCTGAGCCTGGGGATGTTCTGCGACATCCGCAGCCGTTTCCGTGAGGGCCAGAAACTGTTCGGAGAAGCCTCTGCCGCGCTCAATCGGCCGGGCGTTGAGGCTCCCCCCACCCTTCTGGGTTTGCTTTTGGGGATCCAGGGCGAATGTCTGCTGCGCCTTTCACAGCCTGGCGCGCGGGAAACGCTGCAACGCGCCGTACAAGTATTAGAAGCCGCGCCGCCGGGGCCGGAACTGGCGCTGGTGAACGTGTTGAATTCCTATACCGGATCGTGGTATCCCCCGGAAGAAATAGAGCGCCGGCTGAACGATAGCCTGGCTTTTTATCGGGCTAACAACGACCTCTGGGGCGTCGCACTGACATTGGGTGTTATCGGGGAAAGTCTCCACATCTTTGTCCGTCGCAACCATGAGGCAGCCAGGGATTCCGTTCAGCAAAGTCTCGACATCCGGCGTCAGATCGGCGACCTGTGGGGCATGGCGATTGCCCTGTTCACCCTGGGAGTGATCGCCGAGTGGAGCAAGGCGTTTGTGGAGGCCCGCCGTTATTATCAGGAGAGCCTGGAATTGCGGCAGAGGCTCAAGGACGTGAACGGCGCGGCGAATTGTATGCAGAGTGTCGGGCGGGTGATGTATCGGTTAGGGGATCGCGACACGGCGCGGGAAATGCTGCACCAAAGCCTGGAGCTACAGCGTGAAATCGGCGCGCCGCACGGCAACCCCGACACACTCGAAGCTCTGGCACAGATCGCCTGCGACGAAGGCGCATTGGTCGAAGGGCGCGACTTCTTGCTCGAATCGTGCGCAATCCGCCGGGAAATCGGCGAAACGGGCCGCCCGCTGGCTTTCACCCTGCTGCGCCTGGGCGATGTCTGCCGCAAGTTGGGCGAGGTCGCAGCGGCACGCGCGCATATCGCGGAGAGCCTGGCGATGTTCGAGCAATTTGGCCCGGAAGAGTGGCGAGAGCGAGCGGCGGCGGCGTTGCAGCAGGTGGATGACGATGCGCATTGAGCCACTACAGCCTCAAGACTGGCCCGCCGTCCGTGACATCTACGCGCAGGGCATCGCCACGGGCAACGCCACGTTCGAGACGCAGGTTCCCGAATGGGACGTGTGGGACGCGAATCACCTGCCGTACTGCCGCTTCGTAGCTCGTGAGGGGGATCGCGTCATCGGGTGGGCGGCGCTGAGTCCGGTTTCCCGCCGGGCGGTCTATGCCGGTGTCGCCGAGGTGAGCGTGTACGTCGCCACTGCGGCCCGGGGCCGGGGCGTGGGGAAGGCGTTGCTGCGGGCGTTGATCGCGGCGGCAGAAGACGCCGGCATCTGGACTTTACAAGGCAGCATTTTCTCGGAAAATATAGCCAGTCTGGCACTGCATCAGGCGTGTGGATTTCGCGTTGTGGGACGCCGGGAGCGCATTGGACAGATCAACGGAGTCTGGCGCGATACCATCCTGGTAGAACGCCGGAGTCAAAAAGTATTCTAAGTTGTGCCGTTATGGAGGTATGGAAATGAGTGCAACGGTGTTGGAGGAAAAGTTGGCCGGTTTACAAGAGTTGGGCGTCAAGTCCGAAATTGTTGTCGCTATGCGCGAGTATATAGAAACGGCGGCGCCCCCGCGTTTGCAACAAATGTCGGCTTACCGCATGGCCGACGAGTGGCATTTGCCACGGGAGGAGGTGTTGGCCGCTTTCCTGTATGGGACACGTCTGGGCCTGTTCGATCTTGAATGGGACGTCCATTGTCCTTCCTGTACAGGGGTTACGGATCGCGCGGCGCATCTGGAACATCTCAAATCGGCCTCGCACTGCGAATACTGCAAGATTCAGATTGACGCCAGCTTTGACCGCTCGGTGGAAGTGACCTTCAAAGTGAACGATGATGTGCGCAAGATCAAGCCGGCCGAGTATGGCGAATTGGCGGAACATTGGGACTACTCGGAGCTTCTGGGGCAATTTGAGATTCCGCCCCGCGAGACGTTGGAAATCCCAACGCATTTTCAAGCCGGCAACTATTACATCGGCTACCCGCCCGTAATTGTGGAAGAAGGGCCGCTGGACAGGCCACAGACTTTGGATTTGTTTTGGGATGGGAAAGACTGGGACCGTCGGGACAGGAATGTGCGCCACCCTGGCCCATGCCTCATCCGGGCGCAAAATCTGACCGATCAACCGGTGACCCTGTCCTATTTGCGCCGCAAACAATATCCCTGGACTTCTGCTGCTGAAATAACCTCCTTGCAGAATTTCCGGGACTTGTTTTCCAGTGAGTTGATCTCGCCGGATGAGACCTTCGCCATTCGCAACCAGGTCATCGTCTTTACGGACATCAAAGGCTCCACCGCCCTCTACGAACGCCTCGGCGACTCCGATGCTTACTACCTGGTCAAGGAACACTTCAAAATCATGCGGGATGTGGTCAGCAAGCACCACGGCGCAGTCGTCAAAACCATCGGCGATGCCGTCATGGCGACGTTTATGGTGTCTACCGATGCCATCAACGCGCTCTTTGCGATGCAGGAAGCCTTTGAAGCGTACAATGTGCAGGAGAAAATCCCCGAAGGTCACATCATCATCAAGGTCGGGGGACATCGCGGTCCGTGCATCGCCGTGAACTCCAACGACCGGTTGGACTACTTCGGGCACACGGTCAACATTGCCGCGCGCGTACAGGGTCTTTCGACCGGGCGCGACATCATGCTGACCCGCTCCTTCTACGAAGAACCGCGGGTGCGCGAAATCGTAGACGGCAGTGGTTGGCAGTTGCACCATTTCAACGCCGAGTTGCGGGGCATCGAAAGTCGTTATGACCTGGTGCATCTGACGAGAGCATAGGAGGAACCACATGCAACCTGTTGAGAATCTGCGTTGGTGGCAGCGCGGGGTGGTCTATCAAATCTACCCGCGCAGTTTTAAGGACACGACCGGCAACGGCGTCGGAGACTTGCAGGGCGTCATCGAAAAACTGGACTACCTGCACGATTTGGGCATTGATGCCATCTGGCTCAGCCCGTTTTACCCCTCGCCGATGGCCGACTTCGGCTACGACGTGGCCGATTATTGTGACGTGGACCCGCTGTTCGGCGACCTGGCGACGTTTGACCGATTGGTCGCCGAAGCGCACAGCCGCGGCCTCAAAATCATCATTGACTGGGTGCCCAACCATACCTCCGACCAACACCCCTGGTTCATCGAGAGCCGCAGCAGCCGCGACAATCCCAAACGCGATTGGTACATCTGGCGCGATACGCCCAACAACTGGGGCAGCTTCTTCGGCGGTCCGGCGTGGACGTATGACGCACAGACCGGTCAATACTACCTGCATCAGTTCTGCAAGGAACAACCCGAACTGAACTGGCGCAATCCCGAAGTCAAAGCCGCCATGCTCGATACTCTGCGCTTTTGGATGAAGCGCGGCGTGGACGGCTTCCGCATGGACGTGATCGGCCTGTTGATCAAAGACAAAGACCTGCGCGATAACCCACCCAATCCCAACGCGCCGCCGAATCTGCCGGAAAACGATCTCTTTAGCCGTCTGCTCCAGGTCTACAATATGTACCAGGACGAAAACCACGCCGTCATGCGGGAGATTCGTCAGGTGCTCGATGAATACGACGACCGCTGTGCAATCGGCGAACTGTGGGGGCCGCTGTCGGAGTGGGTAAGATATTACGGTGAGCACGGGGACGAATTGCACCTGCCCTTCAACTTCCGCCTGATGGACGGCATGACGTGGAACGCGCAGCAGATGCGCGCCGTCGTGGACTCGTTGGAAGCCGCGCTGCCCGACTTCGCCTGGCCCAACTACGTCCTCGGCAACCACGACCGTACCCGCCTGGCGACGCGCTTTGGTGGGGAGGCTCAGGCGCGGGTCGCGGCGATGCTGCTCCTCACCCTGCGCGGGACGCCGACGATCTACTATGGCGAGGAGATCGGCATGGAGGACGTGCCCATTCCGCCGGACAAAATCCAGGACCCGCAGGGCATCAACCTCGGCCCGGAGCGCACCCGCGACGTCTGCCGCACGCCGATGCAATGGGACGCCGGCCCCAACGCCGGCTTCAGCCCGGCGGGCGTGGAGACGTGGTTGCCTATCGCTGCCGATTATGTGACGCGCAACGTGGCCGCGCTTTCCGCCGACCCCCACTCCATTTTGACGCTCTACAAACGTCTGTTGCGCCTGCGCCGTGCGACGCCCGCGCTCTACGGCGGCAGCTATCGCCCGTTGGACGTAGAACCCGACAATGTCTATGTCTACTTGCGTAAGGCTGACGCGCAACGCTATCTCATCGCGCTCAACTTCGCCACCGAGCCGCGCACCCTGGCGATTCCGGGCGAAACGGGGGGGCGCATCCTCCTCTCCACCCACCTCGACCGCGAAGAAGCCGTGTCCCTGGATGCCCTATCGCTGCGCGCGAACGAAGGCGTGATTATCGCGTTGTAACCGTTCTAGACTTGAAAGGTCTTCTCACCGCAGAGTGCGCGGAGATCGCAAAGTTTTTTGTTCTCTCTCTGCGCTCTCAGCGACCTCGGCGGTAAAAAAGTTGATACTTTGGAGCATAATATGGAAAATCTGAAATGGTGGCAAACGGCCGTCTTCTACCAAATCTACCCGCGCAGTTTTGCAGATGGGAACGGAGACGGCATCGGTGACTTTATCGGCATGACTGCAAAACTGGATTATCTCAAGGATTTGGGGGTTGACGCCTTGTGGCTCTCGCCGCACTATCCTTCCCCACAGGCCGATTGTGGCTACGATGTGGCGGATTACACGGGCGTTGCGCCGGAATACGGCACGCTGGACGACTTCAAGACGTTCCTCGCCGAAGCGCACCGGCGCGGCCTGCACGTGATTCTGGATATGGTTTTCAACCACACTTCGGATCAGCACCCGTGGTTCATCGAAAGCCGCAGCAGCCGCGACAACCCCAAACGCGATTGGTATATCTGGCGCGACCCTTCCCCCCTCCCTTCCTCCCCCCATGGGGGGGAGGTGCAGGTGGGGGGAGGCCCGCCCAATAACTGGGAATCCACTTTCACCGGTTCGGCATGGGAATATGACGAAACCACAGGGCAATACTACTACCACTTCTTCCTCAAGGAGCAGCCCGACCTCAACTGGCGCAACCCGGAGGTCAAAGCCGCGATGTGGGACGCGGTGCGCTTCTGGCTCGACCTGGGCGTGGATGGCTACCGGTTGGATGCCATCGGCACGATCTTCGAGGACCCCGATATGCCCGACCAGACGACCGGTCTGACCCTGCTCGATCTCTATCGCCGGGGGATGGTGGCGCAATCGCCGAGCGAGGCGGAAGCGGTGGAAGAAGTGTGGAAGGAGATGTTCAAGTATCAGGTAGACCGCGCCGAGGAGATGCACCCACTGATGAAAGAATTGCGCGCGGTGGTGGATGCGTACCCGGATCGCATGCTGGTTGGTGAGGATGACAACATCGCCTACTACGGCAACGGTGACGACGAACTGCACATGGTCTTCAATTTCCCGCTGATGCGCACCGAACGGTTGACCCCGGAGCACATCCGCCGCAACCAGACCGAGCGACTCGCCGCGCTGCCGCCGGGCGCGTGGCCCTGCAACACTTTGGGCAACCACGACTCGCCGCGCGTATGGAGCCGCTACGGCGACGGCGTCCACGACCGCGAACTGGCACAACTCTCACTGGCACTGATGCTCACATTGCGCGGCACGCCGTTCCTCTACAATGGCGAAGAGATCGGCATGACCAATACCCCCTTCGACGATGTGACGCTGCTGCGCGACACCCTGGCCTTGCGTCAGTATGAGATGGCGGTGAAGCTGGGTGGAATGGCCCCGCAGGAAGCCGCTGCGTTGGTCTGTCGAGAGACGCGGGATGTCTGCCGCACGCCGGTGCAATGGGCCAACGCACCTAACGCCGGCTTCTGTCCGGCGGGTGTGACGCCGTGGCTGCCGGTGAACCCGAATTATGCGGCGGGCGTGAATGTCGCCGATCAAATGAACGACCCGCGCTCGATGCTTGCGTTCTACAAACGCATGCTCGCGCTCCGTAAGCAGACGCCGGCCCTCATCGCCGGTGACTACACACCGCTGCTCGAAGATCACGTGGATTGCCTGTGTTTCTTGCGCCAGACCGAAGCGCAGACGTGTCTGGTCGTGCTCAACTATTCGGAGAACGCGCACACGCTGGCCTTCAACCTGAACCGCGCGCCGTCGCGCCTGCTGTTCTCATCCGCAGGTCGTCCAGATGCAGGCGACCTGTCGGCCCTGACGGTCGCGCCTTTCGAGATCTACATCGCCGAACTTAAGCCGTAAAGATGGGCTATGGGTTGAGGGTTGTGAGTTTCGAGGTGCGCTTCGTTTATTCGCTCATTCACTGATTCGCTCATTCGCTGATTCTTCAGGAGGTGTGACATGCGTGTTGTCGTCATCGGTGGCACGGGTCATGTGGGGACGTATCTGGTGCCGCGTCTGGTAGAAGCGGGGCATGCGGTGGTGGTCGTCAGCCGTGGAGGTCGCGGGCCATACACACAGCATGGAGCGTGGCGCGCGGTGCAGCGGGTGACGCTCGACCGCGCAGCAGAGGAACGGGCAGGCACGTTCGGGCAAAAGATTCGCGCCCTGGAGCCGGATGCCGTCATTGATATGATCTGCTTCACATTAGAGAGCGCCCAACACCTTGTCGAGGCGCTGCGAGGATACGTGCAGCACTTCCTGCATTGCAGCACGGTCTGGGTACACGGTCATACGATCACCGTCCCGGTGAGCGAAGATGAACCGCGCCGTCCGATCGGGGATTACGGGACCCGGAAGGCGGCGATCGAAGCCTACCTGCACACCGAAGCGCGCAGCAACGGGTTCCCGGAGACATGCATCCTGCCGGGGCACATCGTCGGGCCGGGATGGGTACCGCTGAACCCACAGGGCAATTTCAATCCAGAGGTGTTCGCCAGGCTCGCGCGCGGCGAGGAAGTGACGTTGCCCAATCAGGGGCATGAGCTTCTCCACCACGTTCACGCCGACGATGTGGCACAGCTCTTTATGAAGGCCCTGGCGAACTGGAACGCCGCCGTCGGTGAGAGCTTCCACGCCGTCTCCCCCGCTGCACTCACCCTGCGCGGCTACGCGGAGGCCGTCGCCGGATGGTTTGGAAAGCAAGCCAATCTCACGTTCTTACCCTTCGCAGAGTGGAAAGCGACCGTCTCCGAGGAGGATGCCAACGCCACTTGGGCCCATCTGGAACACAATCCCAACTGCTACAGCATCGTCAAATCCCGCCGCTGGCTCGACTACCAGCCACGCTATAGCTCGTTGCAGGCGATTTACGAAGCCGTCCAACAGCTCATTGCGGATAAAATCATTCAGGTTTGAACAGAATTCCTCAACGGATTTAGCGGATTCAACGGAGTTTTCTTCTTTATCCGTTAAAATTTAGAACAAAGCCGGCGCAGGTCAGGCAGACCCGCGCCGGCATGACAACACCTCGTCCCTAAAAACCGTCGGCTTCTCAGAATTCCTGGAGCAATTCCAGGAACGCCCGATCGAGCTGATGGCCATACCAATCCTCATAGGCGACATCTGCCCGCCCGGAATCCAGGATGCCAAACGGGCCACGGAAGTTCCACAGGGCATAGCCGATGTTGTGCGGCGTCAGAATTTCCAACACATCGCGGAACCAGGCCAGCACAACGCCATGCGGTGTCTGGTTGAAGGCGCCGGCTTCGCCACAGTGGACGCCGATGCCCTGCGCCGCCAGGTCGAACCACGGTTGGTACGCCCGCTCCAACTCGGCGCGGCCCCACATCGCGCCGTAGTGCCACGCGCCCGGCCATTGAGGCGTAGGCCAGTCCATCCCATTGACCCAGCTCGCTTTGTAGTGACTGACGCCCATCGGCTCGTAGGCGCGGCAACTTTGCGCGATGCCGGTGTCGGCCAGCTCCGGTGCAGGGATACGGCCATACCCCATCCCATCGGCGATGATCAGCCGATCGGGGTCGGCCTCACGGATGGCAGCCACTGCGGCACGCACAACGCGTTCATGGTCAGCACGGGTCATCGGGTAATGCGGGGGGCGGCCCTCCCCTGGATTCGGCGGCTCGTTGACCAAATCGAAGCTCAAATCGGCCGCAGCAATCCCCCGGTAACGCCTGGCAAAGGTCTGCCAGTGAAAGCAAAACGCATCCAATGCCTCCTGGTCTTTCCACAGGTTGAACGGCTCCTCGCGTTCGCGGTTGACCGAGTAACCCGGTGCACGATGGAAGTTGAGTGAGATGTGGATACCGTACTGCTGCCCCAGACGCACCACGCGGTCCACTTTCTCCAACATCGGCTCATAGAGCTTATACGGATCGTCGTTCTCAATCCAAAGTGTATAACACGCCGGGATGCGGACGAAATCAAAGCCCCAGTCGCGCATCCAACGGAAATCATCCTCGCGGAAATTGCCATCGCTCCTCACGGTGAACATCTCCAGCAGATTAAAGCCCCGCCAGCGGGGTAATACGGTTTGCATAGCGCACCTCCTGAGAATTGTCGGATAGGGTGTAGTTACGTCTAGATTTTAGTCCCTTGTGAAAAAATGGGAAATCGCTGCACTGTTACCTTTTCCATAAAATCACGACATGACTTGTGAATGTGAATAAGAGTATTCCCTTCCGAGAGATCGGACTTGGCCGGAATCTTGCGAAGTCACAGGAAACGGTTGAACGCAATGGCAACAGAATCTTTTGATACGACAGCTCTGGTCACAGCGGCGCAAAACGGCAGTCTGGATGCCTTCAACGCGCTGGTTTTGGCCTATCAAAGCCAGGTCTACAATCTGGCGCGCTACATTTTGCGTGATGACGCGGCCGCCGACGACGCCACGCAGGAAGCCTTCATCTCCGCCTACCACGCCTTGGGCGACTTCCGTGGCGGCTCATTTCGCGCCTGGCTCATGCGCATCGTCACCAACGCCTGCTATGACCAGCTACGCCTCCATCGGCGCCGCCCTGCCGTCGCCTGGAATGATTTCGAGGACCTGGACGAGGAATCCAACCCCCATCTGGTTGACCATGCCGAGTTGCCTGAGGAAAGTGTGCAACGCAGGGAACTCAGCGGCCTGCTGGATCGGGCGATTTCCAACCTGCCCCAGGATCAACGGACGGTATTGGTGCTGATAGACCGGCTGGAATATTCCTACGAAGAAGTCGCCGCGACATTGAACATGCCGATAGGCACGGTCAAGTCGCGGCTGGCGCGCGCCCGTGCCCGTATGCGCAAAGCATTGCTGGCGGAACAAGAACTGCTGCCCATACGCTATCACCACATGGCGACTGAAACCGGCTACAGCTCCAAAGCCAGTGCCGGTGGTGTGTGGCTTGTCCCCTAAATGAATGTGGCTACTTCACGACAAGAGGAATAGTCACAGCATCCCTTGCTGCGTTATCCATATAAAGCGGCAGTCGCCCGGCGGCGTCATAGAGGCCGATGCGCAACTGATACGTTCCCGCCGGTATGCCCCCCAACGGATGCGCGTCGGCGACAATTTCCCCGGCAACCCAGGTGTTCGTGGGCTTTGCGCCCAACGCGGGCCAGCCATCGTGCTGCGCGATAAGGGGCGCGGGAGCCTCCGGTGGGGTGACGTGAACAAAAACGGTATACGGGGCGTCGCCGGTCTCGCCGGCACGCCAGTACAACGTCACCGTGAACGGCTCTCCGGCACGCGGTTCCGGCGTTATCGTGTAGCCGATCAATGCGGCGACCCCCGGCCCGAAATCGCCCGTGATAGCCAGGATGCCATCAGGCGGCGTAAACGACCGTCCGCTAACGATATGCATCATCGGTCCATGCCAGGCCGCAAGCGTCGTACCTGAGGCAGAGCGGAGTTGCACATCCAGCGGGGACTGTGCATCCAGGGCACGGCAGCCGATAGGCAGGCGGAACTGTGTGGCGAAACGTGATCCAACAGGCCAGACCGGCGCCGCCGATGCCGCCACAACGGGCAATTCCAGGCGATGGTCCTCGATGCCTACCATCAGGCGCAGCCCCGGTGCGGCGTCAGCAGCACTTTCCCAATAGGTCCAGCCTTCAACGGTTTGGCAAGGCCGCGCCGTGCTCCTCCCGATCCAGATTCCCAGCAAATGCAGGGGGCTATCTTGTTGTGTTCCCTCTCCTTGTGGAGATCGGTTTCCCAGGATATCCGCACCTGTCCATTCGACAGATACAGCTTTCGCCGGCAGTACCGGTGCTTCGCCCGTGGTCACCGTGATGGTGACCGGCTGCAACGTCACGGTTGCCTCGGCTTCACCGGCAAGGTAGACCGTGAGGGTGGGCGTGTAGCTGCCCGGTGGGGTCCAGGGGTCGGGGGTAAGCGCGTAACGGCCCAGCACGGGCGTTGCGACAGGCCAGCGCGAAGGACGATAATCGCCACCCCCCGGTGTGCTGTTGACGCGCCCCCACTCATCGCCACGCGCATCCAGCAGGCGCAGAACGACCTGGTAAAAGCGATCTTCGTGGCTAACAGTCGCGTCGGCCATCCAGAAGGCCCACACATCGAGCGGCGCGCCGGCAGGCCGTGGGGTTTCCGGCAGACGATACCCCCACAATATCAGGCCGGAGAGCGTAGGTTGCATCGGTTGCGCGGTGAGTGGCGGTTCGGCGGGAAAGTCCGCCCGGCGTTCAAGGACAAAGTGGCGCACCCCCAGCCCGTGGAACTGCGGCGTCGGCGTCTCCGGGCCGAGGGTCCCCAACAGAGCCGGGACGATGCCGGTAGGATCGGTGATGTTTTCCAGCCAGGTGACCAACCATACGCCGGACGCTTCTTGCAGAGCGGCGTTGAGAGCGGGAGCAGTGTCACCGTAATGCAGCACGTGGTTCACGTCCAGCAGTTCATCGTCAGGCAGCGGTACCAGCCCATCCAAGCCACCGTAATAAGCCCAGGCAGGGAAAACCGAGCCGGTCTCGATGACAATGACCTCGCCGGGCGCGCGGTGTGCGGCAATGTAATGGGCGACGCTGCGCCAGTCCTCGACGGCGTAGGCCGGGTCGGTGAGCAAATTCAGGTCAGCGCGGAGCGCAACAGTGACGAACATCAAGCTGCACACACCTGCCCAGACGCGAGCGAGCAAGCGAGCACGCCGGTGTCGAAGCCACGCTGTCATCCCCCAGCCTATCGCCAGCGCCAAAACCGGCAGCGGCGCCAGAAACGTCGCATGGCGGCTGCCCCATTTCGGCAGGCTGCGGAAGATCAAAGCCATGATGCCAAGCGGCAGCAGACACAGCAGGGGATAAAGCCCCGCATGGGGATGGCGACGGGCAAGCAAGAGCAGGGGAAACGTCGTCAACACGATGAGGCCGGCCGCACTCAGTTTCCACACGGCAGGCCAATAGTCGGAAATTGTCATCCCGGCCATAGCAACGCGCAAAAATTCGGCGATGGGGAGATGTCCGGCCCAGTAGGTGGCATTGCCCCCCAATGAGCGCAACGCGCCGATCCCCCAGGGCAAAAACAGCATACCGGCGACCAGTGTGGGCGGAGTCACATCGCAGAGCCATGCCTGCACGGCAGCGCGAGGCCGCCGCAGGAGCACGATGAGCGCGAAGAGTCCCTGCCCAATGAGCCAGAACACCGAAAGCGTCAGCGTGGCAAGAGCGCCGAGGAGCGTCGCGCCCCACAGCCAGGCCCAACAGCGACGTCGCTGCGGCGTGCGGCTGTACAATGTCTCGATGAGCGCCATGCTCGCCAGGAGCGTCCAGGCGATAAAGGCGCCGTACATGCGCGTCTCCCGTGCCGCCCAGATCAGAGATGTAGCGACGGCGCCCGCTCCAAGTGCCCAGATTGCCGCAGTGCGTTGCCCCGTCAGACGGCGAGCCATGCGCGCCAACGCGGCAAGGGCAAGAAGGCCATACAGAGCAGAGGGAAACCGCAGGGCAAATTCGCCGGTCCCGGCGAGCAATGTCCAGACGCGCAACACCAGGTAATGACACGGCGGCACCAGTTCACCCACGCTCAAGGCCCACATCTTGCCGAATGGCAGTCGAACGGCCCACCATAAATACGCTTCGTCGTACCACAGGCTCGGACCGCCGAGGTTCCAGACGCGCAAGCCAAACGCCACAAGCAACAGACAAACCACAAGCGCCGCATCATCGCGCTTCCCGGAGCGTGCCCTCACCGTGTCAATTCTCCCCGTAAATTCAACTGCATCTGCTGCTTGATGACGGTCACATCTTCCTCGCGGCTGAACAGATAGAACAGCTTCGCCAGCGCCGCTTCGACGGTCATATCGAAGCCGCTGATGACGCCGACTTTTGCCAGAGCCGATCCCGTTGCATAACCTTCAAGGTCCACGGTCCCTTTCAAGCATTGCGTGCAATCCACGATCACCATACCCTGTGCGACGGCGTCTGCCAGGGCCGCCATAAATGCACGGTTGTCGGTTGGGCCGTTCCCCACCCCATACGTCTCCAAAACCAACCCTCTTAGTGGCGCGTTCAGGCTATAGGCGATGATGTCCGTCGCAATGCCGGGGAAGAGTCGCAATGTCGCCACCTGGCCTGCCCGCAGGGGGTGGACGGTCAGAGGGACGCCGTCTTTGGGTGGCGGCAGGATGTGCGCCCAATCTATATTGATGTGAATACCGACCGTCCCCAACGGTGGATAATTGGGAGAATCGAATGCTTCAAAATCCACGGCATTGATTTTGACGGCGCGGCAACCGCGCAGCAGCTTGTTGCCGAAGTAAAGGCACACTTCGGGGATGGCATAGTTCGCCGCAATCAACATCACCGTGATAAGATTCTCGCGCGCGTCGTTGCGCACCTCGCACAACGGCAGTTGTGATCCCGTGAGAATGACCGGCTTTGCCAGACCTTGCAGCATGAACGGCAGCGCCGAGGCGGTATAGGCCATCGTGTCTGTGCCGTGGAGCACAATAAAACCGTCGTAGGCGTCATAATGTGCGGCAATGTCCTGCGCAATCTTGAACCAGTCATCAGGTGTCATGTTAGCAGAATCCAGCAGTGGATCGTACTCGTGGATGTCATAGGCTGGCATAGCGGGGTCGCGCAACTCCGGCATCTCTGCAAGTTGCGCCGCAAGGTAGCCCGGAGCCGGCACATAACCATCCGGCGTCCGCCGCATCCCAATTGTTCCGCCTGTGTAGACGATATAAACCCGTTTTTTCATCGTGACTCCCTCGAATCCGTTTGAACGTTGAAACGTTGACGCATTGACACGTCGAACACTTGAAATAACCAGAGTATCTTGAGCAACATGGATCTGGCGATCCGCTCGAAGTCAGATAATGTAACTTTAGAGAATGATAAAGCCCCAACCAGAGTATACGCCCGTCTTGACAGGTGAAAAGACACGCCGTAGCAAAACAGAAAAGAGGGCATTTCAGTTTTTATTGGATATTGACCTGTTTGCCTGTACATGCTACAATGATGATAAATCCGCGGTTTACCCGTGATGGAATGAGAGTTCGCCAACGGAGCGAACGGATTTCCAGCCCGGATATCCCAGGTTCATAAACGTGGCAACATATCAACGTACCAACGTTCAAATGGATTTTCTTTAAGGAGGACACAATGCCTAAGGGGAAGAAAGAGCATAACACCGACAGTGTTAAAACCGGAAAAGACGAAGTCGCTGCGGTAGAGAGTGTCCCTACTGAAGTCAAGGAGTCCAAGAAAGCCAAAACCGAACCCAAGAAGGACGAAGCCGCCGTTGCAGAAGCTGCTTCTACGGAAGGCAAAGAGACCCGGAAAGCCGAAGTGTCTGAAAAGCCCAAAAAGCCCAAGAAACTCAAGCGCAAAGTTTACGAAGAAGAGTTGCGCAAACTCCAGATCGAACTGGTGAAATTGCAATACTGGATCAAGGAAAAAGGGCTGAAGGTCGTCGTGATCTTCGAGGGGCGTGACGCTGCCGGCAAGGGCGGCGTCATCAAACGCATCACCGAGCGGCTCAACCCCCGTATCTGCCGCGTGGAAGCCCTTGGCACCCCATCTGACCGTGAGAAGACGCAATGGTACTTCCAGCGTTACGTGGATCGCCTGCCGGCCGCCGGCGAGATGGTGCTCTTCGACCGAAGCTGGTACAACCGTGCCGGCGTCGAGCACGTGATGGGCTTCTGCACCGAGGAGGAATACCGCGAATTCTTGCGCTCGTGCCCCGAATTCGAGCGCATGCTCATCCGCTCCGGCATCATCCTCATCAAATACTGGTTCTCGGTGAGCGATGAAGAACAGGAGCGTCGCTTCCAGGCGCGCCTCAACGATCCCACCAAACGCTGGAAACTCAGCCCCATGGACCTGGAATCGCGCCGCAGATGGATCGAATACTCGAAGGCCAAAGATGAGATGTTCGCCCACACCGACACCAAACAATCGCCCTGGTACGTGGTCAACGCCGACGATAAACGCCGGGCGCATCTCAACTGCATCAGCCACCTGCTCAGCCTGATTCCCTATGAGGATTTGACCCCCGGCCCCATCGAACTGCCGCCGCGCCAGGATGACATCGCCTACGTCCGCCCGCCGATGGAATACCAGACCTTTGTTCCCGAACGATATTAAACCAACGACAAGGTGCATCCTGTAATGCATAACATTGCGCAGACCTTTACCCTTTTGAAAGAGAAAGGCCGTAAGGCACTCATGCCTTATGTAACGCTGGGTTATCCGGCGTTGACCAGTGCCCTGGACATCGTCCCGGCGCTGGCCGAGGCGGGAGCGGATCTGGTGGAACTGGGGGTGCCGTTCAGCGATCCCCTGGCCGATGGGGCGACGATCCAGGCAGCGGCGCAGCGGGCGCTGGAAAACGGCATGTCGTTGGCGTTGTGTCTGGAGCAGGCCGCGGCCTTGCGCGCGCGCGGCGTCACTATCCCCTTTGTGCTGATGGGCTACTACAATCCCATCATGCAGTTCGGCATTGAGCATTTCGTGGAACAGGCCGTGGCCGCCGGCATTGACGGCCTCATTGTCCCTGACCTGCCGCCAGAAGAGGCCGGGGACCTGTACACAGCGGCAACGGCGCGTGGGCTGGATGTTATCTTCCTGTTGGCCCCCACATCGGACGCGGCGCGGGTGCAGACGGTCGCGGCGCGATCCGGCGGTTTCATCTACCTGGTGTCACTTGTCGGCGTGACGGGCGCGCGGGAGAGCCTACCGCCCGATCTGGCGGAATTCGTCGCCCGCGTGCGTGCGGTCACAGAGAAACCGCTTGCCGTGGGATTCGGCATCGCCACACCGGAGCAAGCCGCGCAGGTGGCACGCCTAGCAGACGGTGTCATCGTCGGCAGCGCGCTCGTCAAAGTCATTGGGGCGGCAGACCACCCCGCCGAAGCCGCACGGACATTCGTGGCGGCGCTGCGTATGGGGATAGACATACAATCTTGCAAAGATAGCATGGATTGAAGCTGCACCTTTCAATCCAATCTGTATAGTTGACCATAATAGGAGTAAACAAAGAGCGTTTGCTCACGGACGTCACCGTTATTGCGTTTCAGGTCAGGTGAATGTGCCAGTTTGACAATTTCTCCAAATGGAGTATGATGGGTTGTAATATGATGAATGACTGGATAATTTGGTCGAAAGTCACATGAAATCACAAATCTGGTTTACCTACTATTACTTTTATTTTAGCTGTCCCTGACAGGGTCGGCTCCTTGGCGTTGTAAAGGGTAAGAGTAAAAGGTAAACCCAAAAATGCAAAAAAAGACGTGGAGCGACCCGCTCCACGTCTTTTTTGTACCGGATCTATCAACCGATCGAACAGTCGCTAACGGATTTTCAACTTTATGGAGAAAGACTATGGCATGTCGAGGCATTCGAGGAGCAATTACCGTCACCGAAAACACTGCCGCAGCCATCAAAGCGGCGACGCGAGCGTTGTTAGAACACATAGTCACAGCTAATGCCGTGAATATAGCTGACATCGCCAGCGTCATTTTCACCGCCACGCCCGATCTGAACGCGGCTTATCCCGCCCTCGCCGCCCGCGAGATGGGATGGAACCACACACCGTTGCTGTGTATGCAGGAAATGGCCGTTCTGGGAAGCCTGCCCCGCTGTATTCGTGTCTTATTGCACTGGAACACCGACCGCGCACAAACGGACATCCATCACATCTACCTGGGCGAAGCGCAAGCCCTCAGACCGGATATAACGAATCACGAATAGCGGATGGCGAATTAAAAATAGCGAATTACGAATAGCGAATTACAACTCGTAACTCGTGATTCGTAATTCGTAACTCGTAATTCGTAATTCTTTAAGGGGGGGGAATCTTATGGTCAGAGTAGCTTTTCAAGGAGTTGCCGGAGCATATTCGGAAGAGGCCGTGCGGCAGTATTTTGGGCCAACGGTGGAGAGCGTGCCATGTCGCACACTGGATGAGATGTTTCCACTTGTGGAGAACGGCGCAGCCGATTATGCCATGCTGCCGGTGGAGAATGCCGTCGCCGGGTCGGTGGCCGGTGCTTATGAGCTGCTGTTGGAACGCGATTTGCGCATCAACGCCGAGGTCATCCTGCACGTCCATCACATGCTGATGACCTTACCGGGGACAAAGCGTGAAGACATCAAGCGCGTGCGCTCGCATCCACAGGCATTGGCACAGTGCCAGCGTTATCTCGATCGTTACGGCCTCATCGGCGAACCGGCCTTCGACACGGCAGGCAGTGCACGTGATCTGGCGAATCATCCCGAACCGGATGTCGCCGTCATCGCCAGCGCGTTAGCGGCGGAACTGTACAATCTGGAAATCCTGGATCGAAACATCGAAGACTATCGCTTCAACTACACACGCTTTTTTGTGATGGGGCTTGAGGATCCGCCCCGTGCGCAACGCCCTAAAACCTCTATCGTCTTCTCCACACGACACACGCCCGGCGCGCTGTACAAATCTATGGGCGAGTTTGCGATACGCGGCATCAACCTCACCAAAATCGAATCGCGCCCGCGTTTGAATCAACCCTGGCGCTACATTTTTTACCTGGACTTTGAGGGCCATTGTCAGGACGTGGCCTGTGAGGCCGCTTTGATGGGACTATTACGTCATTCTTCATTCGTCAAATTGTTGGGTTCATATCCGGCAGCCACAACGCCGGTGATAGAAGAGGAGGAAAAGCGATGATCGTCATTATGAAACACGGTGCGACAGCAGCACAAATTGCCAATGTGACGGCCCGTATCGAGGGTATGGGCTGTACGACGCACCTCTCACAAGGAGAGGAGCGCACCATTATCGGGGTCATCGGCAACGGCCGGCCGATTGACCGGGAACAGATCGAACGAATGTCCGGCGTGGATCGCGTGGTGGCAGTGTTGCGGCCCTTCAAACTCGCCAGCCGCGAATTCCATCCGCAGGACACCGTCGTTCCGATCAACGGCGTCAGTGTCGGAGGCAAGGCATTGACCATTATGGCCGGGCCATGCTCGGTGGAGAGCCGTGCGCAGTTGTTAGAAACAGCGTATGCCGTGAAACAAGCCGGCGCGCATATCCTGCGGGGCGGCGCCTACAAACCGCGCAGTTCCCCGTACAGCTTCCAGGGATTGGGTGAAGAGGCCCTGCGGCTCCTGGCCGAAGCGCGCAGCGTCACCGGCCTGCCCATCGTCACCGAGGTCATCGCGCCGGAGCTGGTGCCGTTGGTCGCCACCTATGCCGACATTTTGCAGGTGGGCGCGCGCAACATGCAGAACTTCGCCTTGCTACACGCCGTCGGCGAGTCGCAACGTCCGGTGTTGCTCAAGCGCGGCATGATGGCGACGATGGAGGAATTGCTGATGGCCGCCGAGTACATCCTCTCACATGGCAACCATCGCGTCATCCTCTGCGAACGCGGCATCCGCACCTTCGAGAACTACACGCGCAACACCCTCGACCTGAGTGCCGTGCCCATGCTCAAACAACTCAGCCACCTGCCCGTCATCGTGGATCCGAGCCACGGCACCGGTAAATGGGAACTGGTCGAACCGATGTCACGGGCTGCCATTGCCGCCGGCGCCGACGGTCTTATCATCGAAGTCCACCCGCGCCCGGAAGAAGCCCTTTCCGACGGCGCACAGTCGCTCAAACCGACGCGCTTTGCCGCACTGGTCGAATCGCTCAAGCCCATCGCCGAAGCGGTAGGACGAACACTATAGAATCTCAGAATCAGCGAATCAGCAAATTGGCGAATCGGCGGGCCTGCTCGAATTGCGAATTTCGGGACAGGTGTGACGCACCTTGCATGGTCTGAAGAGATTTTCAGGGTCAGAAAGGCTTTATAGACATTCGGCCTTCCTGTTAATCCCCTCCAAAGAAATGCACCGCGTAATGACCGTCGCAATTCGCAATTCGTAATTCGCAATTCGCAATTCGACAAGGAGACGAGAGAAATGAAATCACTTTCTGATTGTATTGTCTCGGTTGTCGGCCTGGGCCTGATGGGGGCATCGCTGGCAGGGGCGCTGCGCGGAAAGTGTGCGCGCGTTGTGGGTGTGGCGCGGCGGGCGGAGGTCATCGAAACGGCGCTGGCGCGTGGGTTCGTGGATGAGGGGACGACCGACCTGAGCGCCGGCGTGCATGACGCCAATATAGTGGTGCTGTCAACGCCGGTGCGTGTGATCATACAACAGCTGGCCGAGATTGCGCCGCACCTGCGCCCCGGCTGCGTGGTGATGGACCTGGGCAGCACCAAAAAGGACATCATTGACGCGATGGAACGTTTGCTGCCGGAACACATTCAACCACTTGGCGCACACCCGATGTGCGGCAAAGAAACCTCCGGCATCGAAGTCGCCGAAATCACGCTGTACCGGGAGCGCACGTTCATCCTCACGCCGTCGCCTCGCACGACGCCGGAGACACTGGCACTCGGCACGGCGCTTGCCGAAGCCGTCGGCGCGAAGCCGCTGGTGCTCGACGCCGACCGACAGGACTACATCGTCGGCACGGTGAGCCATCTGCCGTACCTGCTGGCCTGCGCGCTGGTCGCCACCGCAGACGCCACCACATCCAAAGACCCGGCGGCGTGGAAGATCGTCGCGGGCGGCTTCCGCGATACATCGCGCGTGGCAGGCAGTGATGTCACGATGATGCTGGATATCCTGATGACCAACCAGACCCATGTTTTAGAAGCCGTGCGTGTCTTTGAAGAACAATTGCGCTCGCTGACCGCCATGATCGCCGCCGGCGATGAAGATGCCCTGCGCGCCAGGCTCACCCATATCCGCAACACCCGCAAGGAGATGTTCCCATGAGCCGATTGATCGTTTCTCCGGGGTCGCCGCTCCGCGGACAGGCGCGCGTCCCCGGCGACAAATCCATCTCGCACCGTGCGTTGATGCTCGGTGCCCTGGCCGACGGCGTCAGCCACATCGCAGGCTTCCTGCCCGGCGGTGATTGCCTGGCGACATTAGGGTGTATGCGCGCACTGGGGGTCGAGATAGAGGTCAACGGCTTGAACGGAAATCTATCCGTTTCATCCGTTGAATCCGTTGACATCATTATCCACGGACGCGGATTGCGCGGCCTGCATGCGCCGGGCGCACCCCTGGACTGCGTCCGCTCCGGTACAACCATGCGCTTGCTGGCAGGGATTCTGGCCGGGCAGGATTTCGACAGCATACTCAGCGGCGATCCCCAACTACTGCGCCGCCCCATGCGCCGCGTCGTTGAACCGCTGCGCGCGCTCGGTGCGGACATCCACGATACCGACGGCCACGGCCCGCTTGTCATCCACGGGAAACAATTGCATGGTGGGGAGCTTACACTGACCGTCGCCAGCGCTCAGGTGAAGAGTGCGCTTTTGCTGGCGGGCCTGTTTGCCGACATGCCGGTGACCGTCCACCAACCCGGCCCCAGCCGTGACCATACCGAGAGGATGCTTAAAGCGCAGGTAAATGGCAAATGGCAAATGGCAAATGGCGAATCGGCGAATCAGCGAATCGGCGAATCAGCGCTTGTCATCAACGGGCTTACTGTGATGTTGAACCCGTCCGCTATTGAGCATCTGGCACCTTTGAACATGACCGTTCCTGGCGACATTTCTTCGGCGGCGTTTCCCCTTGTGGCGGCGCTGCTCGTGCCGGACTCGGAGATCACGCTGACCGGCATCAACATCAACTGGACACGCACAGGCTTGTTAGATGTGCTCGCTGCGATGGGCGCGGAGATCACGCTGACGAACGAAGACACGCAAGGCGGCGAGCCGGTGGCCGATCTGACCGTGCGCACGGCGTCGCTGAGGGGAACGGAAATCGGCGGTGACATAGTGGTGCGGATGATTGACGAATTTCCCATCCTGGCGGTCGCGGCGACACAGGCGCGTGGCACAACGCTGGTACGCGATGCCCATGAACTGCGGGTCAAGGAGACCGACCGCATTGCCACGGTCGTGGAAGAATTGCGCAAGCTTGGCGCAAGCATCGAACCACGTGAAGACGGCTTCATCGTCAACGGACCGACCCAACTGCGCGGGGCCGTTGTAGATAGCCACGGTGACCACCGCCTGGGGATGGCGCTCGCTGTAGCGGGACTGATCGCGGAGGGTGAAACGGTGATCGAAGGTGCGGAGCGCATCACAGATTCATTTCCAGGTTTTGTGAGTATAATGCAAGGGTTAGGAGGTCACTTAACATTTCAGGAGGCCCAATGGCTTTATCAGGAATTAATGGACACACCACCCTGGTCGGACTGATCGCGTGGCCGGTGGGCCACAGCGTCTCACCGCCGATGCATAACGCAGCCTTCGAGGCTCTCGGCTTGAACTGGTGTTACGTTCCGCTGCCGGTTGCGCCGTCGCAGGTGGAAAACGCGGTGCGCGGCGTGGCGGCGCTTGGATTCCGGGGGGTCAACGTGACTGTGCCGCACAAACAGGCGGTGCTTCCGGCGTTGGATGTGATCGCGCCAGACGCAGCGCGGTTCGGCGCGGTGAACACTATCGTCATCGAACGCGATACAGACGGACGGCCGGTGATCACCGGGCACAACACGGACTACCAGGGTTTCCTTGGTTCGCTGCGACAGGGAGGCTTCGAGCCGGCGGGTAAGTCTGCGGTCGTTGTCGGGGCCGGAGGGGCAGGACGTGCCGTGGTCTTTGGATTGTTGCAGGCAAACGCGCGCGACGTGTTGGTACTCGACACACAGCCGCGGCAGGTACAGTCGTTGTTGGCCGACCTGGGCGGAAATGGCGTGCCGTTGCGCACTGCCCCGCTATCCACCGAGATTTTGGTGGAATCGGCGCGCGCGGCGGATCTGCTGGTCAACGCGACGCCCGTGGGGATGTCGCCCCAGATCCACGCCTCCATCTGGCCCGATGCGGCGTCCTTCCCGGCGCACCTGACCGTCTTCGATCTCGTCTACAATCCACAAGAAACGCAGCTTTTGCGCCAGGCACGCGCGGCGGGCGCGCTGGCTATTGACGGGCTGGATATGCTCGTGCGACAAGGGGCGATTGCCTTCGAGTTGTGGACCGGCCAGCAAGCCCCGTTCGACGTGATGCGCGACGCCTGTGAGCGTGCATTAGGACAGCGGTAGGTTGCCGGTGAGCGTTTTTGAGGTGATGATGTTAGTCTGCTTCGGCGTCAGTTGGCCGATTTCGATAGCCAAGGCGCTGCGCACGAAGAAGGTGGAAGGCAAAAGCCCGGTGTTTATGGCGGTAATTTGCCTGGGCTATCTGAGCGGCATCCTGCACAAATTGCTGTTTTCGTTGGATTGGGTCATTGTCCTGTATGCGATCAACCTGGTGATGGTGGCGACGGATTTGTGCTTGTATTACCGATATTTGCCTTCGGCTGGTGGGATATGGAAAGTTTTAGTACAACGTGTCAACAAGGAGTAGAAAGTAAGGAGTAGGGAGTATGGGGCTAAATGCCCATACTTCATACTCCGTACTCTATACTCTTCATCAATATCCTGAGGAGACATTATGACAAACGTATTCGATGAGTTTCAGTGGCGTGGGTTAATCCACAGCTTTACAGAGGGGACGTCGGAGGTGTTGGCGACGGAGAAGGTAACGGTCTACATCGGCTTCGACCCCACGTCCGACAGCCTGCAAATCGGCAACCTGTTGACATTGATGGGTCTGGCGCGGATGCAACGCTTCGGCCATTCACCGATCGCGCTGGCGGGTGGCGGCACGGGCCTGATCGGCGATCCAAGCGGCAAAACCAGTGAGCGTCAACTGTTGAGCCATGAGCAGGTAGAAGCCAACGTTGAGGCGATTAAACCGCAACTGGCGCGCTTCCTGGATTTCGAGGTCAAAAGCAACCCGGCGCGCCTCGTCAACAACGCCGACTGGCTGTGCCAGATTTCGATGATGGATTTCCTGCGCGATGTGGGCAAGTACTTCAGCGTGAACTCCATGATAGCGAAGGACTCGGTTAAGTCACGGCTGGACCGCGAGGAGGGCATTTCGTACACCGAGTTCAGCTACATGTTGCTCCAGGCCTACGACTTCCTGCAACTCTACGACCGTTACGGCTGCACCATGCAATCGGGCGGCAGCGATCAATGGGGCAACATCACCGCCGGCGTAGATTTGATCCGCCGCACGCGCAACATCCGCGCCTATGGGTTGGTCTATCCCCTGCTCACCAATGCTGACGGCTCAAAGCTCGGCAAGTCGGTACATGGGACGATTTACCTGGACGCCAGGCGCACCTCGCCCTACCGCTTCTACCAGTACTGGCTCAACCGCGACGACGCCGATGTGATTGACGACCTCAAGCACTTCACCTGGATGACCCGGGATGAGATCGCCGCGCTGGCGCACAAGGTAGCGACCCAGCCGGAGCTGCGCGAGGCACAACGCACCCTGGCGCGCACAATGACGGCGATGGTTCACGGTGAGACGGCGCTGGCGAAGGCCGAACAGGCATCGCAAGTGTTGTTTGGCGGCGAGATTGCCGGCCTGAGTGCGGAGGACATCCACGACATCTTCAGCGACGTACCCTCCAGCCAGATCGCCAAAAATGCCATCGAAGGGCCGGGGATGCCCCTCGTGGATATGCTGGTCGCTGTCGGGCTGACCAAATCCAAAGGCGAGGCGCGCCGTCTGATCGAGAGCGGCGGCGTCTATGTCAACAACATCCAGATCACGGGTGTGGATCAGGCAATCACCCTGGCGGATACGATTGAAGGGCAGTTCATTGTCCTGCGCAAGGGGAAGAAGAGCTACCATCTGGTGCAGGTGAGAGCGTAATACCGAAGCCGTGCCGCGTCAGTCTTAGAGCTATCGCACATAGTCACTTCCGGCAACTGAATACGGCCTAAAGGCCAGGGAAAAAGGGGGGCTTTGTGGCGGGGCTTCGTCTCGCCACAAAGATTCCCCCTAGAGATGCCGCTTTAGCAGCACAACCGACAGCACGACGGGACAAAGTTTCCCAAATGCGACAGCCCTACCCTCCATTGACGCAGGGCCTTATCATTCTTGCTCCGACGGGAACGCCAGTTCCCCGTTTTTGAAGCAACGCGGATCTGGCGATCCGCTCATAGCCAGGAAGTCACTGTAACGAGGGTGTCAAAGCCCTGTCCATTGACGTCGTTTCATATCTATGGTATATCTGAGATAACAGTGAAGAGGGAGGTCAGCCATGACGACTGAAATTACAGTGCAGAGAACACCGCAGGGTGTGCTCATTCCATACACAGCATTAGAAGAATGGCAAGATATGGAGCTAGAGGTAATTCAGGAAAAACATCGGATCGTGATTCGTCCTAAAGCGGCGCCGATAACACGCGATGATGTGCGTGACATGTTGCGTGAGGTGGGTCTATTATATGAGATAGATGCGCCTGCTATTGAACCAGTTTCACAAGCAGAACGCGAACGTTTGGCAAAAAAGCTCGCGGAGGGTCCGCCGCTGTCAGAGTTAATCATTGCCGAGCGTGAAGATCGAATATGAGATATTATTATCTGGATGCCAGCGCGTTGATAAAACGCTATATTGATGAAATCGGAAGCGATTGGGTCCGCACGCTTCTCGATATGCCAGAAGCTTCTTTTTTTGTGGCGCACTTTTTTGTGGTTGAAGTGACCAGCGCTTTCACACGGCGTATACGTGAAGGATTGCTAACTCTCACAGACTATCACGAGCTGCAAAATATATTCCAGGCGGATTGTGTTGATAGCTACAACGCGATCACTGCTGTCGGAGAAATCATTGATACAGCAAAAACTCTGCTCGAAAAGCATTTATTGCGTGCATTGGATGCGATGCACCTGGCAACCGCCTTGATCGTGAATCAATGGTTGCTTGCCAATAACCAACCGCCTTTGACCTTTCTCTGCGCCGACGAGCGTCTGCTCGCTGCGGCTGCCGCCGAAGGGCTGGCCGTAGATAACCCCAACAATCACCCCTGATTGATATGGAACTCCTCGGTGGGCCTCTCTTTGCGGTGGCCGGGGCGGGGGAATCCCATGGGCCGGGCTATACCACCATCGTGCTCGGCTGTCCCCCCGGCCTGTGGCTGACGCGGGCCGACATTCAACGCCATTTGGACCGCCGCCGCCCCGGCGGCAACATCCACGGGACGCCGCGCAGTGAGGCAGACAAGGTCGTGCTGCTTTCCGGCTTATATACGGATGATCTGGATACCCTGCTCGCCGGGCCGGACGTGCGAACCGTTGCCGATGGCGTAGAAAGCATCACCCGCACCTATGAGGCCGGTTACACCACCGGCGAACCCATCGCCGCCGTGGTGCTCTCTGCCGCCAAACGCTCCGGCGATTACAGTCAGTTCGCCGGGCCAGAAGGTGAGGTGCGCCCCGGGCACGCCGACCTGGTGAAGTATCACCAATCGCGCGGCTTCAACGATCCGCGCGGCGGCGGGCGGGCCAGCTATCGCGCGACCGTTTCCGACGTAATCGGTGGTTCGATTGCGCGGTTGTACCTGGAGCGGCAGTTTGGGACGGTGTTCCTCTCGTCGCTGGTGCAGGTGGGGGCACTCAAGGCGTCCGCCACCCTGGCGGAGACGGTAGAACGGCTGGCTTTGCAGCACACGCAGGCACATCCCGTTCCGGCGGATGATTTGCGTCAACTCGAAGCGATGCTCGCTGCTGCCGAACTGCCCACGCTCGACGCCGATTTCGCCCGCGAGGCCGCCGCGTTGATCGAAACCGTGCGCGCGGACGGCGACTCCATCGGTGCGGTGGTGGAGGTCGTCGCGGTGAACGTCCCAGCGTTGGCCGGCGCACCGCTCTACGAGAGCCTCAAGCTGCGGCTGATGGGGACGCTCGGCGGGCTGCACGCAGCGCAAGGCGTCGAGGTCGGTTCCGGCTTCGACGTGGTTGCGCGGCGCGGCAGCGAGAACAACGACCCGATCCGTGCGACGGGCTACCAGAGCAATCACCACGGCGGGTTGCTCGGCGGCATCACCACGGGGATGCCGTTGGTGTGCCGCGTCGCCTTCAAGCCGACGGCCTCGATCCAGACGCCGCAGCTTTCCGTGCGTCAGAATCTCGCAGAGATCAACTTCGCGCTCAAGCGAGGTCGCCACGATCCCTGCGTTGGCGTGCGTGCAGGCGTGACATTGGAATCACGGATGGCGATTGAGTTATTGAATGCCGTGTTGATGCAGCAGAGCCGGCAGCCGTCAACGATTAGCTTTCAGCTTTTCAGCAGGGATGAAAGGAATTTCCTATGAACCTGTGTTCACCGAGGAACTTGAACCTGATTCTTACCGGCTTCATGGGCACCGGGAAAACCACCGTCGGGCGTGAAGTGGCGCGGCGGTTGGGGCGTGCGTTTGTGGATATGGACGACGTCATCGTGGCGCGGGCGGGCAAGCCGATTCCACACATCTTTGCGGAGGATGGGGAGGCGGCGTTCCGCGCGCTCGAGGCGGCGGTGTGCATCGAGTTGAGCGCGCAGGACGGGCTGGTGATTGCGACGGGCGGCGGCGCGCTGGTAAATCCGGCGAACCGCATCACGATGGAGCGCAGCGGCGTCGTGGTTTGTCTGGATGCGAGTCCTGACGAAATTCTGCGGCGCGTCGGCGGCAACGCCGACCGTCCGCTGCTCAACGTGCCCGACCCTGCGGCTCGCGTCGCCGAGTTGCTGACGGCCCGCCGCGACGCTTACGGCGCGCTTCCCTGGCACGTGGCGACGACCGGGCGCAGCGTGGACGATGTCACCGCGCAAGTCCTGGCGCTGGCGGAAACTATCACACTGCCTGTGCGGCATCCCGGCGGCGAGTACCCCATCCATATCGGGCGTGGATTGTTGGCGTACCTGGGCGGGGCGTTGCGGGCGGTGGGCGTGCGCGAAGGGACGGCGGTGGCGATTGTCACCAACACTGTGGTTGGGCCGTTATACGCGGGACGAGTGGAGACGGCGTTGCGCGAGGCGGGCTACCGGCCTTTCGTCTGTACGATTCCCGATGGCGAGCAGCACAAGACATTGGATACGGTGCGCGCCCTGTACGAGCAGTTTCTCGCGGGGCAGCTCGATCGCAGCGGTGTGGTGCTCGCGCTTGGCGGCGGCGTGACCGGCGACATCGCCGGCTTTGCCGCAGCGACATTCATGCGTGGCGTGCGCTTTGTGCAGGTACCCACGACCTTGCTCGCGATGACGGATGCCAGTGTGGGGGGCAAGACGGGCGTGGATCTACCGCAGGGCAAGAATCTCGTCGGCGCGTTCAAGCAGCCGGAGATGGTGTTGATTGACCTGAATGTGCTCGACACGCTCCCCGAAGCCGAATTCCGTTCCGGGATGGCGGAGTTGCTAAAGCATGGGGTGATTGGGGCGCCGGAGTTAGTCCAAAGTCCAAAGTCCAAAGTCCATAGTCGAGAATCGGCGAATCGGCGAATCGGCGAATTACGAATCACGAATCACGAATCACAAATCACCAATTACCAGTTACCGGTTACCGATCTAGCGCGGTCGTTGCGGGTGAAGATTGACATTGTGGAGGAAGATCCGTTCGAGCAGGGGCGGCGGGCGGTACTGAATTTGGGTCACACGACGGCGCACGGGTTGGAACAGGTGAGCGCGTTCACGCTGCGCCACGGCGATGCGGTGAGCATCGGGATGGTGACGGCAGCGCGGATCGCGGAGGCGTTGGGGCGTGCAGAACCGGGATTGGCGGCGCACATCGCGGATGTTTTGGCGGCGTGGGGCTTGCCGGTGACCTGTCCCCCCTACCCTGTGGATGCCATCTGGCAAGCGATGACACACGACAAGAAAAAGCAAGGCAAGGGCCTGCGCTGGATTCTGCCGCGCGCCATCGGTGATGTGACGATTGCCGACGACGTGCCGGAAACCCTGGTCAGGCAAATTCTGATGGAGATGGGAGCGAAGGAATGAAGGACGAATGGCAAATGGCAAATGGCGAATTGGCGAATCATGAATCACGAATCATGAATCGTAAATCAATCTCCAAAATCGAAAATCAAAAATCTAAAATCCTCGTGTTGCACGGGCCGAACTTGAATTTGTTGGGGCGGCGGGAGCCGGAAACGTATGGGCGGGTGACGTTGGACGAAATCAATGCGGCATTGTTGCAAGCCGCGGAGGGGCGTGCCGAGCTGCGTATCCTGCAATCCAACAGCGAGGGCGCATTGATTGACGCCCTGCATGCGGCTATGGACTGGGCCGACGGCGTGTTGATCAATCCCGGCGGCTACACCCATACCAGCGTCGCGCTGCGGGATGCGATTGCCGGGACGGGGCTCCCCACGGTCGAGGTGCATCTCTCCAACATCCATGCCCGCGAAGAATTCCGCCACAAATCCCTGCTCGCGCCGGTCTGCGTCGGCCAGATCTGCGGCTTTGGCTGGCGGAGCTATGTGTTGGGATTGGAGGCGTTGTTGGAGCGAATGGCAAATAGCAAATGGCAAATGGCGAATGGCGAATCGGCGAATCACGAATCACGAATCACGAATCACAAATCATCTGTCCCGCAACCTGCAACCTGTAACCTGCAACCTGCACAACGTCTGCGCAATTTGCCGCCGTATCCGTTTGCGCGATGGGAGAAGGTAGTGGCGGATGCACGCCGCGGTGACAGAACGATGATCCGGCTGGACATCGGCAACCCGGATATGCCGCCGGATGATGCTGTGATTGAAGCACTGTACGCTTCGGCGAAGAAACCCGACGTGCACGGATACTCCGGTTATCGCGGGCTGCCCGAATTTCGCCGCGCCCTTGCCGACTATTATGCCCGCCGCTTTGGCGTCATGCTCGATCCCGATAAGCATGTTGTGCCATTGCTCGGCTCAAAAGAAGGCATCGTCAACATGGCGCTGGCCTGGCTGGATGCAGGCGACCTGGCCCTCATCCCTGATCCCGGCTATGCACCCTACGCCGCCGGCGCGCGGCTGGCCGGTGCGGATTTCGTGATGTTCCCCTTGCTGGCGGAAAACAATTTTCTACCCGATTTCGATGCCATCCCTACCGATGTGGCCGACCGCGCAAAGTTGATATGGCTCAACTACCCCAACAACCCTACAGGCGCCGTCGCCGACCTGGATTTTCTGGCGCGGGCCGTGGACTTCGCCCGTCGGCACGGCATCCTGCTGTGCTACGATGCGCCGTACTGCGACATCACCTACGGTGACTATGTCGCGCCGAGCATCCTGCAGGTGGAAGGCGCATTGGATGTGGCAGTGGAGTTCAACTCGCTTTCCAAGACGTTCAACATGGCCGGCTGGCGTATGGGAATGGCCGTAGGCAATCCGGCCGCGTTGGCGGCCCTGGCGCAGGTGAAATCGAACATGGATTCGGGGCTATTTCAGCCCTTGCAAGAAGCCGCCATCGTCGCCATCACACAGACGCGACCGACGTGGTTTGCCGCGCGCAACGCCCTCTACCGTGAACGGTTCGATATTCTCATCGAAGGGCTACAGGCACTGGGCATCACCGCGCAATGTCCGCAGGCCGCGCTTTACCTCTGGGCAGCGATTCCGGAGGGATGGGACTCCTCAGAGACTTTCGCGCGAGCGGTGATGGAGCGGACCGGCGTGGTCTTCGCGCCCGGATCGTTCTTCGGTCCGGCGGGCGAGGGGTACGTGCGTATCTCGGTGACGGCGTCTACGGAGCAGATACGGGAAGCGATGGAGAGATTGAAGAGCGGAGATTAGGGATTGGGGATAAGGCGTTGAGGATCGGGACGCCAGTGATAGAAAGCTATGGTAGGATGTGGGATTTCGACGGCCAGGGCGGCAATGTACCCTGAAGCCGGGACAAAACTCAGCAGCGTCCACGTTTCGGGGTGATGAGGATGGCGGCGGTCGGCGAGCAAGTGGGGCGGGGCATCCGGGTCCATCGTCACATCGAACTGATCGAGAGGCAGGGAAACCCCCATCCCCAGGGCTTTGACGTATGCCTCCTTGCGCGTCCAGCCGGCAAAAAACGCGGCGGCGCGCTTGCTTTCGGGCAAAGCGCGAAAGGCCGCGTTTTCGTTTGTGGAAAAGAACTGCTCCACAAGCCGTGAGAAATTGTCCGGCGGGATGATCTGCTCCACATCAATACCGACCGGCCGATCGCAGGTCACGGCCAAAAGAATCAAGGCACCGGAATGGGAAAGGTTGAATTGCAACCGGGTGTGATCGGGCGCCGCCAGCGCCGGTTTCCCATAATCGTTTGTCACAAACGTCAGTTGATCAGCAGGAATGTCCAGATAACGGCTGAGAATGTCACGCAACCCGCCATGGGCCACCACAAAGCGTTCGCGGTGTTCCGGCAAGCGAAACCGGTCGGCGCGAGCGCGTTCCCCGGCAGAGAGCGTAGCTTCGAGATGTCGCAAGTAAGTCGGCGCGACGGGCAGATCCATCCGCCAGACGTGAACGGCGTCGGCGGTGGGAACAGAGAGGTCAGCAGGGCTACACCACATTTCTCTTATCTCCTCAGCAAGTAGTTGTTGACAACTTTTTAACTTATGCTAGACTAGTTACAGTTGTTGGAGTTACATACTCTATTTTTGGGGCAGGAGTTTAGGTCAGAGAAGCCTGAGGACGTTTCTATGGTTAATCCTGCAGACTTGCTCTGAAGAACAAAACTGTAACGGTTCAATGTATCCAAAACAATCTCACTGGAGGGGAGTATGCGTGGAAAAAAGGCACTTGTTACTATTCTTATCATCATCATCATTATTGGCATACTCTTTATAGGCTATTTCTTATTAACCAGAACAAAAAAGGGAGCTGAACAAGAACCTCAGATTGTTACAACTGAGACACCACCTCCCACCTACAATATTGTAGTTTCGGCCCAAGATCCAATCCCGCGCGGATGGCGTTTCCAAAGCGGTGATAACGCAGCAACCGTACAACAATGGCCAGCTGAGGCTTTGCCTCCCTCCGGTTATTTAACTTCACTGGACCAACTCAACAATAAATATGCAGCCACCGACATCCCCATAGGCACGCCAATCCTGGAAAATATGCTGTCAGAAGCCCCCATTGCGCCTTTTCCGGCAGGACGTGTAGCGTATGGGATCCCTATGGACGTTCAAGGCGGCGTGGGCTGGCACATTCAAGAAGGTGATCATGTTGATGTTTTAGCAGCCATTGAGCTGGTGAATGTGGATCCCGAATTCCAGAGCAAGATGCCCAATTTGTTCCAAACGCTACCTGAGCCTAACGTTGAAAATCCTACACCCTCCCTTAGCGGTGTATATGGGCGTTTCGGGACTTTGCCTAACGGCATGGCCAGCATGATTCTTCCCAATGGCGATCCTTATCCCCAGGTATTTGTGCAGATGACTGTACAAGATGCCATCGTATGGCGTATTGGCGCACAGTACACTATTGAAGAGACCCCTGCAGCTCCCCAAGAGGCCGCGGCAGCCCCTACGCCGGCGAGCGGTGGTGGAATCGTAATGCAGTCACAAGGTGCTGCTGCCACGCCGGTAGCGCAAACTCTGACAAACCAACGGGGAGATATTGAATTGGTAACGTTGCTTGTCGCGCCACAAGACGCGCTTATCTTAAAGTACCTTTATGAAATCGGTGCTGACTTAGACCTGGTGATCCGCGCTCCCAACGACACCGCAACCTGGCGCACCAGTCCGGTATGGAGTCGCTATGTTTTAGAGTTCTACCAAATCCCGCAGACCGGCTCCGATCTGCCGGTGGCTACCACCCCCCTGCGGACTCCCCTGGAGCTAACACCAGTGGCCACTCCCCCGCCGGCGCAGCAATAAAAACAAAACGCAACGAGCAGCAACAATCCCGTCCCTGTTGATCCCAGGGACGGGATTGTTGTTCTATACGACCTGAGCCACCACGTTGAGTCTGGTCAAAGACCAACTTAAACCAGGACAAGGCTCAAGTATCCAGGCCCTTACATAAACCGGTGAAACCTGATAATCTCTCCGTTGAGTGTCGCCGGGCTGTCTTTAACCACAGTCCCATGCTCCTGGGAAGCACCATAAACATGAAAATACCGGCTATTTTCAGACCAGACGTAGCTTTTACTCCCCTTACTCAACCAGACGCAAGAAGATGCGGTTGTATAGTTCATCGAAGATCGGGTCGAGTTGTTCAGGACGGGGCGCGTGGCGATGAACGCCACCGGTCATCTCAGCAATAAACTGCATCAACTCAACATCTGCCGACGCACCCAACGTGATCGTGAAAAGAACGATTCCATTATCACGTGCCTGCCGCGCATAGAAGACGACACAGTCTTTAGCCTGATCATTACTAGTATTGCCACTATTGTGAGGCCAGAAATCCTGAGCATAACAGGCCGGGTCCAGCCCACCCACCTGATTTGCCTCACCATCGGTCATTAAAATCATAATATGCGCGGCCCCCGGTCGTCCATAATGGCCACTTTGATGGCTCAAGACCTGTATCCCAAACAGAATCGCTTGACCAATATTCGTCGAACCGCCAGCGTGTAAACTGTCCAGTGAAGCGATAACCGTGTTATTGATCACCGACTGGTTACAATTGGCCACGCCACGCTTACGCACACACTCCAATTCGTTGCGAATTGTGGCATTGGTGTTATACGATACCAACCCAATCTGGTCATACTGGGGGTCCATACGTAACACAAAACGCTTGGCAGCTTCCACAGCACCACGAATAGGTTGTTCGTCATCATAAATATCGTCGGTATAGCGATAGTTCTGTGGGGCTTCTGGTGGGAACCCCGGCAGTACACAATGAGGAGGTTGGTTGCCCCCCGGCCCACCGGGATAACCACCAAAGCGCGCATCACAGGGGTCGCAAGCCGAACCAGTACGGTTATTATCAAGTGCTGAGGAATTCAGCACTTGCGTTGCGAATGCCGTATCTGCGTTCTGAGCATTTTGGGGTGTACGGCTATCGGTAGTCACAATAATCCGGTCCACATCGAACCCCGACGATCCGGCCCACAAATGAAGAGTATGGGAGCTGCCGGCCATCAAAGTTCCCAATGAACCCAGGCGCACCCAACGCCAGTCGCCAGAGTTTGCACCATTGTAAGTATTGCTGGCGCCGGTAAAACTTTGGGTACCATCTCCGGTCACCGAAGCTGGTGCGTTATTATCCAATCCCCACATCACCATTCCCCCCTGCCCACGCAGCCACACATACCATGTCGCCGATGAAGGGGAAGAGGGCATCGTGAAATCATAATCCACCCGTGGGGCAGGGAAGGGGCCACCGTTATTGAGCACCCAGGCTGCACGTGAACACATTCCCCCATTTGTGAGATCGGCCAACGTACAGCTGACACCCGTACCATAACTGGTGTAGTTATAATAGGGAAAATGGGAGATATAGGCCCCGTAGGCATCGCGGCCAAGTGCACCGGCACCACCGCTAGCATTCTTATGCCAGCTTGGCGCCTGACTGCCGTTGCGTTGCATAACCCAATATGTCATACCCTGCGAATACCCTTCTCGGTCATAGGGTACATTGTTATTGCTGTATTCCTCCGCCTCAATGATGATATATTTATTGCCACTGTAAGTCAATGGTGCATTGCCACTGCAATGCGCCGGAGGGCCGCTGGCCGGCCCGTTCCACGGTAGCGGCCAACGATTGCCGTCCGGATAGGCGACACCCGTCCGGGGTGACCAGCATCCATAGCACAACGTGTCAAATTCCATAGAGCCGGAATTATCATACACCAACACCACATCCAGGTTGTTGATGTTTTCGGCCACAGCACGCCCACTAACACGTAAGTCGCGAAAGCCCAAGACACGCATAAAGAAAACCGGAGAGGCCTGTTGCACAATGACCTCAATACGACTGGCGGTGTCAGGGTTAAAAACATTATCACGATAGGGTACCGTATTGATGACGATAACACGCTGCGCGTCCTCAGCTCCCGGCCCAGCCACATAGCTTTCAGGGTAACCGGAATTGATTTCAACACGCGTTTCAGGATTACTACAACTATAAAGCAAAACACCATTCACCCTTTGTACCTGCAGGCCACATGGATAGCCGTTCGCCTCAAGATACTCCAAGGCCCGTACCTGAGCCGCCGCTTCCAAAGGCAATTCACTGGCAGCCGCCAAAGCAGCGGCATCTGCGGCACGGCGTGCCCTTACACGGTCCACATACGATAGGCCAACATCTACTGCAATCCCGGCAAATCCTATCAACACAAAAATGGAAAAGGCAAGCAGGACGAGACTTTGTCCTTTCTCGCTCTCTGCCTTTCGATGCCAGTTTATCCTTTTCATCTTCTTCATCTTCGTCCTCCTAAAACCACCACTTACAATAATAATCGTTTCCAATATCCTCGATCATGTCCGCCCCCCGACCCAGACTTAATTTCCCCCCACCGTATCCCGCGAGTCACGTAACACACGCATAGTAGAATAGAAGCGAAGGGTCGTCGCCTTACCAAAAAGAGGAATGTATGATGAAAGCCACTGATGTGTCAGAAAAGTTTCAACAATTACCAGCTCTTCAGGGATGCGATCATACGCTAAAGCCTCACGGTGGGTATTGATCTGCCCTGTAGACAAAGTACTGTTCTCAAGCAATGTCTGCAATTCTTCGGCTGTGAACTTAGTATCAGAAGGCGTGATAAACCGTGGCGTACCATCTGCCCCCAAAATGGTTCCCGAGACATACGTCGAACTACTGAGAAAAACCCCATTGGTATCTACGGCGATGTGGGTGATAATCACCCCCAGGTTGGCGTCGCTACCGCTCAGTTTCATCGCCGGCGCAAATGTACCGTCAGGCTGCTGAACCAATCCACCACTGCTAGAAATGAGGCTGGCGGTTGACTCATCGGTAAACCGGGCACGCGAAGCCAGACGCACGCCCTCACGGTTCGCCGTCGCCAGAGTCAAATAATCATAGAACGCAAATCCTACCTCTGCAATGCCGATAATCAGCAAGAGAAAAAACGGCAATATCAATGCAAATTCAACTAAGCTTTGCCCACATGCATTCTTCTGCAAACAAATGCGTAATCGTTTCATCGCTGTCCTCCCGCAACATGTTCTAACACAACTCCCGTATCTGCACGGATTTCCCAGTATTCCGCCGTGCCGGCTTCTTCCAGGGTAAACTGCCATACGGGAATATTATCCGCCCTCATTCCCAAACGCAATGCCAGGGTAGATTTCGGTGTTTTGTTCCACGCTGTTGCGCCGCCGGCACGCCACCATATATTCAAAACATCCCGGCTATCTTGCGTCCATGCCACCGCCGACAGAACTGCTGGCGGATAGAGTGCCACGATGTCACGCAAGATACGCACTCCATGATCCTGAACCAGAGCCACCAACAGGTGATTCTTCTGAGCAGAATAGACTTGAAAAGTCCAGTTGGCCTCAACAGAAGCCTGGTGTGACAAAGTTAATGTACAGGCTACAATCGCCCCGTCTGTTGCCCAATTCTCCTTAAGCCAGGCCTGCAAAATCTGTGCCGCTTCGCCCGCCGATTGCGCTATGGGAGGCATAGATGCCATATTTCTCCCCCCATCTAATGGTGTCCCCAGTTGCCAGGCGATCACAAATAAACCTATGACCAGAAACACCAGCATGGCGATCAAGCCATAAGAATACCTGCGTTGTTTCATAGAAACACCCATATTATTTCGCCCGCTGCACCAGCGGTAAATAAACACGCGAGTACGGCCAGATTAGTGAGGAAAAGGCCAATCGCGTCGCCAGATTACCGCAGGTAGCTTCTGGGCTATCTATATGGGATTCCAGGCGATACAGCCCAGCCACGCTGAAGGGAACCTGCACCGGCACCATTTTTTCAAGTTCATCTTCCGGCGTTTCCACAGGCACATCATTAGCAACACGTTGCGCAATATACTTGCCGCTTTGAGTACACCACCACACATCGTAAACGCCATTCCCATGATAGCGCAAACTCGCTACTAGAGTACCGCCTGGATAAGGACGCTCTGCCGGAACAGTGATGAGTGGAACCGGCGGATAAGCAGAAGTTGCCGTAAGCACCTGCGACGCTGCGAACAGCGTCGCAGAATTATCACACGGATCACCGGAAGAATCGGTATGAGTTTCCAAGCGGTAGGTTCCGGTAACATCGGCGGGGACTTGCAGGACCAGTGCATGATCCCAAGTGTTAATGTCTACATAGAAACCATCCCCTATTTGCTGCGAGGGAGGGGTTTCCGGTGCATTGATCCGACACCACCACAGGTAATAAGGCAACGGCTCGCCCCCCCTCTCAAAATCGCTTAAATCCGTATAAGGATGGTCCACCACCGTGGCTGTAATCCATTCTCCCCCCATCACAGGCCCCGGAGAGGCCAACAAGGACGGGGTACCGGTAAAAACCCACGTTTGCGTCAACACGGCGTCCGGTTCCCCAACATCCCACTGCGAATTAGATATTGAATCCACCCAGGCGTGGACCAGTGCCGTACCTGTCTGGTTGCTATACAGCGTCAACGTCGCCCTACCCTGAGCGTCGGTCAAGAGCTGAGCCTGTGAAGAGCCATAGCCGGCAGGGAGAAAACTTCCCAACGTAGTAGTGAAGATGACCGGCATATTGCCCACCCCAACGCTGTTTTCCTGTTCGACATAGGCAGTAATCACCTGCGCCCGTTCCTGAGGCAGAGAGCTGGTACGTTCTGTATAGTTTAGACGCAACGTAGGCCGTGCAGGACTGGCCACATCATAGAAGATCTGCGAACGGCCCCAGTCCTCTTCACGCCATGTCAGCATATAGATCAGATGATGCGCCCATGTCTCTTCAGCCGGCATCAAAACCAAAGACGGGTAGACGCGGTTATCGCTGCCATCGCCAAACTGTGGACTCGGTCCCTGAAACCAGCTAAAGTTTTCGTTAGTCGCCGTGATGGCCCAGGTGGTGGTGAGTACGTAACCGTTGTCCTGCTTCATCTGCCAGGCAAAATGGGGCATTCCATCAGGGTCAAGGGACACCTTAGCATTGAGATGTGTGGCATACTCCCCAGCCGTTGTATCTGTCGCATCCGTTCCAGCATAGTATCTTACCGAAAGGCTGATATAACGCAATTCTGTCTCTGTTCCCACCTCTAATGGTTGCGCAAAAAAGCTTGTTCCGTTATTATTGGAACGTGCATACACCAGGTAAAATTTTTCGCATGGGGGATTATTATCAACATCCGCACACACATTCCAGGTTAGGATGACACGATCGTCGCGGGCCGCAATGCTGGGAACAGGATAGGTAGTCTCTGATAAGTTGGTCGGACTGGGGTATCCCATAATCATGCCACATGTCCCGGCTTCTGCACAGTAACGATAGCGCACATCCCCATTCTGACGCAAGCGGCCAAGCCCATCCACATAGTCACGATGGTTTTCCCACACAAAGTGAATCCGCCCATTGGAAGCAGCTATGGATGGACGATAGGAGGTTTCGGTATTCGAAGAAATCTGCAAAGGCGCTTCCCATCCACTGCCCAGATCGCGGGTATAGAAAATTTTGCTTTGTGCCAGTGAGTGTTCACCACGGCCATAGACGATATGTGGTCGGTTCTGACTATCGAGCGCAATTCGCACGTCAGAGAAACGCAAGTTTGCCGAACCGGCCTGGGCCACCACTACCGTCGCCGCCGAACATGTGCCGGCGGATAGATCACAGGTGTAATACGCGATGGCACTGTCTGCGTCTGTTTGATCACAAGGTGACCACACCGTTGTTGCCAGATGGGCAAGATTACCGTTAAGAGCCACGTCGGCATGGACAAAGCAACCACTGACATAGCCTGCCGGAAGCGGCAACAGGGTAGGATTGCTCCAACCGGTTTGCGCCTCCTCTGTCGTCGCCCAGCGCAACACTGCTGCACCCCGATTCACACAGCCTTTGTTGACCCGGCGTCCCTGAATCCACACGCTCGCCAACCAACTGCCATCGGAACTCAGCGCCGAACGCGGTTCGAAATCACAAACGGAAGTTGACGCCGATAGCCTTACAGGTAAGTGCACCCACGCCGTTAACGCTGCTGTAGCCCCCGAAATCCACCCAGCAATCAACAGCACAATCAGCCATCCCCACCAATGTTTCCTCATCACACCTCATCCATAGCCAATGTCAGAATAAGCAACGTCCCAGGTGTCCCCTACATAAGGCATCAACCGTCCTCGCTTTTATTGCAACAACAAGTTGACATTGTAGTTCCGTTCATCGGCCGCCACGGTTACTTGGGTCGTCGCCGTGCGCAACTGACCACTCATCAAGGCTTCTGCATAGACAACATAGGTTCCCGGTGGGATGTTATAGAAGTGATAGGTACCATCTTGAATCGAGCGAGTGTGATAGACCTCTCCCCCTTGCGTATAAGCCCATACATCAGCGCCGGGCAACAGGACCGGGATATTGTTTTGTCCACGGGTTTTGACCTGTCCTCCAATCGAGGCCGTCCCCGGTTGATCCGGCGGTATGGGCCAGGTAGTACATACCTGGGCTTTGAGCTCATCAAGGTAAAAGAAAGTACCATTAATATCGGTATCATTGTAGCCATTCCATTGCAAACGCACCGTCTGCCCCGCATAAGCGGTAATGTCAGGCATAGCATCACTCAACATAATACTAATTGGGTACCACGTGTTTGAGGCACTGCCACCATTGATCACGGATTGTGCAGTAAGCAACGGCGTCCCACCCGTTGAGTAAAGATTCAAAAACAACTTATCATCAGGGTCGGCCTCAATTCCAAGGCTACAATTCAAATTGCTCTTGTCTACATAGTAATAGCCGGAGACATTGAATGTCGAGAAAGTGTATATCTTCGTAGGAAATTGCACCGTCTGATACAGATAAGGTTGCAACTGGTTGGATGCACAAGGGATGGCGCCATTAGAAGCATGGAGACGGATTGAGAAACTTCCTCGATAAAACTGCGCTGATGTTCTTTGATAGGCCCCGGTCAGCCCATTAAGGTCGCCGGCCTTCCAATACGTGAAGAGCACCTCCGGGTTACCCTCAAATCCCCCCATCGAAAGTAATTCCGTACATTCCACCTTACCGGGCGGGTTAACTGCCGGATCCTCAGGCTCCTCCGGCAAATTCGACGCGTCATAAAGTGTACACGCCTCGAAGTCATCATAAATGGCCGGCCCCACAGCACCGTTATCGGCGCTAGTCGCCAGGCCGATATACAATGTAGAGGGGAAACCTGCCAGAGTATCCGTCCTACGCAGAGTCCAGTTCACCCCATCACCCGAAGAATAGGCTTTGAATACATCGCCAAGACGCGTGATCTGGAGATACTGAGGCGCACTGGCAGTGTTACTATTCACCGTGGCATTGCCGCCAGTCGCAGTTCGGTACTCGCGCGAAACAGCCCCGCCTTTAGTCTGAAAGAGGGAATAATGTGCCGCATCCGGCGACAAAGACGCCCGCGCCATCAAACCGGCATTGGCATCGTTATCGGCCGATTGCAAGCTTTGCACCTTCACGGTCATGCTGAAGTTGCCACTCACAGGAGATTGATACAGGTAGCGGAAGCTATCGTAGTTTGCCGGTACACTGATATCACCCCACCCCGGTGTAACGGCAAGCGTCCCTCCACTTGCGCTCTGAGACCCCCCAAGTAATACCGCTGCAGACCATTGTGCCCCCAGGCCACTATTGAAGTTGTCGTTGCGCCCGGTGATGGGCGAAATCGAGAAATCATCAAAAAACGCCGGACCGGGGATGTTGGTATTATCGCTATTAGCCACGATACCCACGTACACGGCTCCCATTGTAATCGTGCGTCCCGAACCCCGCTCTGTCCAGGTAGACCCATTGGTGGAGAAATAGGAACGGAACACATTGCCTGTCCGGGTAATCCGCACCCACAAAGGCAAGCTGGCAGTCGCACTAGATTCCGAAGCGGTACCACCGGTGGTAGTGCGATAATCTTGATAAACACTTAAATTGGCCTTGACCAATGTAGCAATGTAGCGGCTGTTGAGAGCCATAGATTCACGCACCATTAACCCCGCCTCGGCATCGGAGTCGGTCGAACCGATACTGATCACGCGCAATCTCATGTCAAAATCGCCACTTACAGGTGCCTGATAAACGTAGTAACCGCCGTCATAATTGGTACCGGTACCGCCGATCCGGCCACGGTTGGGCATAATACGCAATTGTCCTCCCACCACATCGTGCGAAGCTACGGGGAAATCCATGCCTGCCCATTGTCCTCCTAACCCAGCATTGAAGTCATCATTGCGCCCTGGCAAAGGCACACATGATAAGGCATGGACCGCAAGTGGGCCGAAAACATTGTTATCCTCCCCCCCGACATTACCTTCATCCACGTAGTTAGTCGTATCAATTTGAAACCACAGGTTATGCGGATCCAAATCGTACAAGGTGAGGCTCATCGTCACGATGTCATTCCCAAACGCAGCAAAGTTGCTCACCCATTGCTTGCTCTGCCCAAATTGCATTGTACCAGGAGGCGAGGACAAATCCATATACATATCCACGTCCACCGGCTGCGACACCGGTACCGGTGCCAGATTGGCAACACGGATTTGTATGGTCACCGGGGCCCCGGGGGCAATACCGGTTTGGGAAATAACCTGCACACTGGTAATCACCAAATCGGGAGGCACCTCCGCGATTTCAATCGCACCCGACCAGGCTACCAGAGTGGCCGCCTCATTGCAGCCATTACTTCCACCATCACCACGGTGCGACTCGATACGATACTGCCCGGCGACCCCCAAAGGCACCTGAACCGGGACATCCTCATAATCCCAGGTTGCGCCGTCCACCATAACCGGATAGGCCAAACGCGCCGTCACTTGGGTCGAAGTGATCAGAGTCGGACACCACCACAGCGAATAAGGTGCGTCACCCGGCACATGATCCATCACCGACACCCCTAACCAGGCGGCAGGGGGTGGGTTATGATCAGACACCACCAGATATGGGCCGGTCGCATGCCAGGTCTTTTCTCCTATATCTACCGGTTCAATGGCATCTACAACACCATCACTATCATAGTCCAACCATGCCGTCACCGTAGAAACACCAGGGCGATTGGCGTACAGGGTGGTTCGTGCTATACCGTTGGCATCGGTAGACAAAATCACCGCCGGTGTTCCTACACCGGAAAAACTAAAGCTGCCGAGGTCAGTTTGGAATGTTACGCGAGCGCCGGCCACATTACGCCCAGCCTCATCTGTCACCCGCGCAGCAAGCCGATGGATACGATCATCTGGCAACTCATTCATCGCCGTCTCGAAATCCAGGGTGATATAATAAACGGGGATAGGGGTTGATGTAGGCGTTGGCCCCGGCGTGACAGACGGGACAGGCGTAGTGGTCGGTACCGCCGTTCCCGGCGGGGCAATCGGCGGTACTGCCCCAAAAGTGGGCGGCGGGAGATTGCCAAACCCCACTTGTACACCTTCATTGATCCCACCGACAGCACTGCGCACCTGAATATGCGCATTGGGTAATACGGTGCCAAAGACAATTAAGGGAACATTGTGGACAACTTGTACTCGCACCGGAAGCCCTTGCAGACCGGGCATATCTTGTTGTTCAGCTCCATCGAAACTTTGAAATCCCCAAATGCGTACCCCCAGCATCCCAGGCTCATTATTGTGGGCCAAAATACAAGCGGCGCTGTCCGCCCCACTACAGATTGTCGTTGTGCGCAACCCCACCACCGCCTGAACCGAGGCCCTCTTGATCAGCAGGACGCGCCGTGCGTAATAAGCGGCATCGCTTTCATTGGGATTCTCAGCATAGTCTATCGGACAATCAGGATATGGCTCAGGGATGGGATTGCCGGAAATATCACGATGCAAGCACTGACCCTGGTTAGGCTGATAGGAAACGGCAAAACGCAGCCCCTCACGCGAGGCATGCGCTACGGTCAAGTAGCCTTGAAAAATAAATGCCACATCAATCAAGCCAAAGATCGCAACCAATAGTAACGGTAAGATCAAAGCAAACTCAACCAGGCTTTGTGCTCGAGTAGGTGCATGTTTCATACGGCCTCCATAAAAGATGCTTCTGCGAAAACAGTTATGGTACCTTTGTCTTGTAGTCCACCATTTTCATGCTCGCAGGAGCGTGAGTTGCATCATCGTCTCTTCTGAAAATCCGTTTGAACATTGAAACGTTATTTTCATCCAACCGCTGGCGCATCAATACCAATGGTTCATAAAGACTTTCTTCCAGGTTATCTGGAAATTTCTTGACGCTCATACCAGCAAAAGAACCAAGGGATTATACTAGCCGATGAGTATGTGGAGTAGAGAAGAACGTAGCTTCAATTTACTACGAGCGTCAATCATTTCTTACATAATTCTCACTTTTAATTATACGGATAGCGACTCAAAAGTCAAGGGGACTTTAGTAAGGGCTGGCTGCGTTCTTCATCAATTTGCTGATCGTAATACCAACTCCAATTCAAGGTTTTCAGGAAAAGATAATTTTCAGTTGCTCATCAGGAACAAATACGCTATCATAGGAATTCAGGATCAACCGGCAATCACCGACGTTCCAGCGAGAATCTGTCAATAGTTCGACTGATTTTATAGTTCACAACCCTATCCGGATGTACAGGACAAATTGATCGTGGAAGAGATAGGCCGCTCTTATCAAACCGACGTTGAAATAACCCCATCTCACCCTGTCGCGCCGGGCCATATCGGCGGGTTATTCTGCCTCTCCGTCGCCACGCTGACATTTGAAATCAACCTCACCCGCCTCTTCTCCGTCGCGCAGTTCTACCATTTCGCTTTTATGATCATCAGCCTGGCGATGTTGGGATTCGGCGCGAGTGGGACATGGCTGGCGCTTGCCCCACGCCCGGGGCGGCGACATCCCCGCCGCACGCTTGCCTGGCTTGCGCTCGGCTATGGCGTCGCCTGCCCGGCGGCCTATTTGCTCATCAATTGGCTCCCCTTCGATTCATTCAGCATCGCCTGGGACCGCCGCCAGGCAGTGATCCTGATCGTGCAATACGTGGCGCTGGCGATCCCTTTCTTTTGCAGTGGCGCGGTGCTGGGGTTGTTGTTCGTCGGTCACCCGCAGGCGATAGGGCGTCTGTATGCGACAAATCTGACCGGTTCGGCGTTGGGATGTGTCCTCGCTCTCGTCCTCCCCGGCTGGGTGGGCGGTGAAGGCGTCGTATGGCTGAGCGGCCTCGCTGGAGGAATCGCGGCGTTGGGCTTTGCCCTTTCCCTACAAAAGGAAGCCGTGCGCGTTGACAATTCGCCCTGCGCCTGGGCTGCCGGTTTGCTCATCACCGGTTGTGTCGTGGTGCTTATGCTACGGCCTGCTGCACTGGAACTGCGCCTCTCGCCGTACAAGAGCCTCAGCTACGCGCTGCAATTCCCCGGCGCGCGCGTGATCTGGCAACGCTGGAACAGTTTCTCGCGCGTGGATGTCGTCGAGAGTGCGGGGATTCGCTCTTTGCCGGGCCTCAGCTACCGTTACATGGCGCCGCTGCCGCCACAGGACGGCCTGCTCGTGGATGGCGATGACCTCAACCCGATCCTGCGGCCATCCGCCCCCCATGCCGCCGACCTGGCCTTCACCGATTATTTGCCCACTGCCGTCGCCTATCAACTGCGGCCGGGTGCGCATGCGTTGGTGGTGGAACCCGGCGGCGGGCTGGAAATCTGGGTTGCGCGGGCGCAGGGCGCGGTATCCGTCACCGCCATCGCGGCCAACCCGCTCATCGTCGCGGCGGCCGGTGAGAGCTACCGTGCGCCCGGGGTCAACGCCGTCATCGAAGACGCGCGCAGCTTCATCCGCCGCACCACCGACCGCTACGACGTGCTCACCCTGGCGCTGACGACGCCCTATCGCCCGATCCGTTCCGGCGCGTACAGCCTGGCAGAGGATTACCATTACACCGTCGAAGCCTTCGGCGATGATCTGCATGCACTCGCGCCCGACGGTTTGCTCGTCGTCACCCGCTGGCTGCAAATGCCGCCGAGCGAGTCGCTGCGCGCGTTTGCTCTGGCAGTTACGGCGGTGGAGCAGAACGGCGGCGAACCAGCACAACAGATTGTCGCCTTTCGCGGTTACGCCGTGATGACGCTGTTGGTCAAAAATTCGCCGTTCACAGCGATGGAACTGGCGCACATCCGCCGTTTCACTGCCCAAAACGCCTTCGATATGGTCTACGCCCCCGACATTCAACCGGATGAGGTCAACCGCTACAATGTGCTGGCGGAGCCGCTGTATTTCCAGACCTTCACCGCCCTGTTGGCGGCCAAAGATCGCGCGGCCTGGTATGCAGCCTATCCCTTCGATGTGACGCCCCCCACCGATGCACACCCGTTCTTCGGGCACTTCTTCAAGTGGTCACAGGCACAACAGGTGCTGGCGGAACTGGGGAAAACCTGGCAACCCTTCGGTGGCGCGGGGTATTTCGTGCTGGCAGCGTTGTTGATATTGGCGCTCGCCGCCGCCGGGGTGATTATCCTCCTGCCGGTGGTCGTCGCCCGGCGGCGTATCGGCAAAGTGACGACGCCGGTGTACTTTGGGCTGTTGGGATTGGGCTTCATGCTCGTGGAGATTCCGCTGATGCAGCGATTCATCCTCTTTCTGGGGCATCCGGCCTACGCGATGACGACCGTGCTCTTTGCAATGCTGTTCTTTTCCGGCATCGGCAGTATGCTGGCACAGCGCGTCCCACTGCACGTGGCGTTGGGCTTGCTGGTGGGGTTGATCGGCGTTTATGCGGTAGGACTGCCGACGCTTTTCGCCCGGACGTTGGCCTTGCCGTTGGGTGGGCGGATGGCCGTCGCGGTGCTGACGCTCGTGCCGGCCGGTCTGTTGATAGGGATGCCGTTCCCGCAGGGGCTACGCCGCCTCGCAGCAACGCCGCGCTCCATCCCCTGGGCGTGGGGCGTCAACGGAGCGCTGTCGGTGGTGGCTTCGGTGCTGGCGGCATTGCTGGCGCTCGCCAGCGGTTTCGACGTGGTGTTGCTGGGCGGAGCGCTGTGCTATGCCGGCGCGTGGCTCACGGCGGGTCAGGGATGCCGTGTGGGCGCGCTCGCGGTCCCCGCGCCGGTGAACGGGACAAAGATAACACCGCCCAAATTGTAAGCCTTCAGGTCGTCGCCTTCTTTCACGAACTGCCACAGGCTCTGGTAGCCGCCCGGCGGACCGATGGGGATGACGAGCCGTCCGCCATCTTTGAGCTGCGCGACCAGCGGCGGCGGCAGGTGATCCGGCGCAGCGGTGACGATGATGGCATCGAAGGGCGCGTGTTCTTCCCAACCGTAGTAACCATCGCCCTGCTTGACCTGCACGTTGGTATAGCCCAAATCGCGCAGTCGGGCGGCCGCATGTTCGGCCAGTTCAGGGATGATTTCGACGCTGTAGACTTCGATGTCCCCCAGCTCGGCGAGCACCGCCGCCTGGTAGCCTGACCCTGTGCCGATTTCCAGCACCTTCTCCCCCGGTTGCAACGACAGCAGCTCCGTCATCCAGGCGACGATGTAGGGTTGGGAGATGGTCTGCCCATAGCCGATGGGCAGGGGATGATCGGCATACGCCAGGGATATGTAATCCGCCGGCACAAAGCGATGGCGCGGCACGGTGCGCATAGCGCGTAGCACGGCGGGGTCGGTCACATTGCGACTGACGATGGTTTCGGACACCATTTGCAGACGTTCTTGCGTCAGCGCCGCTTCGTCAAAGGTGGGCGTCACCGTAGGCGATGGCGACGGCATGAAAGCCGGCGACGGCGCCAATACTGTCCGAGGTTGGGTTAGCCATGCATAGATGACGGCCACAAGCACAACGCCCCCGATGACACCTACAAACCCATACCGCCCTATATGCAGGTGTTTCATGGGAAGCCTCCCTATCGTTGAAACGTTGGCACGTTATCGCATTGGCATGTTATCGCGCTGGAACGTTATTCCTAATTCCTACTCCCTCACATGCATATCCCCATACACAATCCACTTGTACGTTGTCAAAGCCTCCAATCCCATCGGGCCGCGCGCGTGGAGCTTCTGGGTGCTGACGGCAACTTCGGCACCCAGGCCAAACTGCCCCCCATCATTAAAGCGCGTGCTGGCATTGACGAACACTGCCGCCGAGTTGATGGCATTGACGAAGCGTGTAGCGTTGTGCCAGTCGTTGGTGAGAATGCCGTCGGAGTGTTCGGTGCTGTGCGCCTGAATATGCGCGATAGCTTCGTCAAGCGAGTCCACGATCTTCACGCCGAGGATCAGCGCCAGCCATTCCTGATCGAAGTCCTCCGGCCCGGCGGGGACGACCTTTGCGCCGCCGGCGTTGTCGCGCAAGATTGCCAGCGCGTCCGGCGTGGCCCGCAATTCGACGCCACTGCGTGCCAGCCGCCCGGCCAGTGCCGGGAGAAACGTCGCGGCGACGGCGCGGTGGACGAGAAGCGTGTCCAGGGCATTGCAGACACTTGGACGCTGCACTTTCGCGTTCTCGATCACGTCCAGGGCGCGCGTCAGGTCGGCGCTGGCATCCACAAACAGATGGCAAATGCCGATCCCGCCGGTGATCACGGGGATCGTGCTCTGTTCGCGGCACAGACGGTGCAGGCTTGCGCCGCCGCGCGGGATGATCATATCCACGTATTCATCCAGGCGCAGCAGTTCGGTCACGAGAGCACGATCGGGGTTGGCAATGAGCTGCACGGCAGCGGATGGCAGACCCACTTTCTGTAACGCGGCCTGGATCACCGCGACGAGCGCCAGATTGCTGCGCAGGGTCTCACTGCCGCCGCGCAGGATGACGGCATTGCCGGTTTTGAGGGACAGGGTGGCGATGTCAATGGTGACGTTGGGGCGCGCTTCGTAGATCACACCGAGCACGCCGATGGGGATGCGGCGACGGCTCAACCGGATACCGTTGGGCAGCACACGGCCTTCAATCTCCATACCGACGGGATCGGGCAGTGCCGCGACTTTACGTGTATCGGCAGCCAATGCCGCGATGCGCTTCTCGTTCAACAGCAGGCGATCCAGCAGAGCGTCGCCTACGCCCTTCGTGCGCGCCTCGGCAATGTCGAGGATATTCTGCTCCAGCACGGTTGCGGCCTGCGCCTCCAGCTCGGCGGCAATCGCCAGCAGCGACGTGTCCTTCTGCGCCGTCGTCAACAGTGCCAGTTCGCGGCTTGCGGCCTTTGCAGCGCGGCCCATGGCGGTCAAGTCTACGTATATTTCGTTCATTAGCTCCCTCATTTCAGTCATGTAGTCGGATAGTCATGTAGTCGGATAGTCGTGTAGTCGGATAGTTGCGTAGTCAGATAGTCACGTAGTCGGGTAGTCGTGTAGTTGGATAGTCACGTAGTTGGATAGTCATGTAGTCGGATAGTCACATAGTTGGATAGTCACATAGTCAGATAGTCGTGTAGTCGGATAGTCACGTAGTCGGATAGTCACGTAGTCGGATAGTCATGTAGTCGGATGGTCACGTAGTTGGATAGTCATGTAGTCGGATAGTCACGTAGTCGGATAGTCGTGTAGTCGGATAGTCACGTAGTCGGATAGTTGCGTAGTCGGATAGTCACATAGTCAGATAGTCGTGTAGTCGGATAGTCACGTAGTTGGATAGTCACGTAGTCGGATAGTCACGTAGTCAGGTAGTCGTGTAGTTGGATAGTCGTGTAGTCGGATAGTCACGTAGTCGGATAGTCACGTAGTTGGATAGTTGCGTAGTCAGATAGTCCTGCGACTAACGACTACCTGACTAACGACCATACGACTAACGACTAACGACTACCTGACTAACGACCATACGACTAACGACTACCTGACTAACGACTACCTGACTAACGACCATACGACTAATGACTAACGACTAACGACTACCTGACTAACGACTAACGACTATACGACTACCTGACTAACGCTTACAAGACGATCATGTCATTCCGATGTACGACGACCGCGCCATAGGTGTAGCCCAGACGCTCGGCGATGCTCTCGGAATGGCAACCCTTGATTTGCTTCAGGTCTTCGCTGGTGTAGCGGACGATGCCGCGCGCGATTTCGCCATTATGCTCGTTGTAAATGGCGACGGTGTCGCCACGGTCAAAGCTGCCGTGGACGGCAGTGATGCCCGCCGGCAACAGGCTGCTGCCGCGCCGACTAAGCGCGTCCGCCGCCCCCTTATCCACAACCAGGCGACCGGTGTGCGTGACGCCGGCCAGAATCCAGCGTTTGCGGTTCTCCGGCGGCGTATCCAGCGCCGGGAAGCGCGTCCCCAGAGCCTCTCCCCCGACGATGCGCGTGATGACGTTCGGCTCCGTCCCCGCTGCAATCACCGTATCCGCGCCGGCGCGCCGTGCAACGGCGGCGGCTTGCAACTTCGTGGTCATGCCCCCCACCCCCAATCCGCTGCGGCTGCCGCCCGCCAGCGCGAGCAGATTTTCGTCAATCACGTTGACCTCGTGGATGAGCTGGGCGTCGGGATGCTCACGTGGGTCAGCGGTGAATAGCCCCGGCAGGTCCGTGAGCATGATCAGCAAGTCGGCGTTTGCCAACACCGCCACAAGCGCCGAGAGATTATCGTTGTCACCGATCTTGATCTCATCGGTAGCGACGGCATCATTTTCGTTGATGACCGGGATGATGCGATGTTCAAGGAGGGTGTTGAGTGTGTCCTGCGCATTGAGAAAGCGGTGGCGACTCTCCACATCACCGTAGGTCAGCAGAATTTGCCCGATGTGGATGCCGTAGATCTCGAAAAATCGCTCCCAGGTGAGCATCAGACGGCTCTGCCCGACGGCAGCGAGCATCTGCTTGTTGGCGACCGTGGCGGGCAGGTCGGGGAAACCGAGTCTTGCCCGGCCCACGGCCACCGCGCCCGACGTGCAAATGATGACATCGTGGCCACGATGGTGCAGCTCGGCGCATTGCCGCACCAACTCGACCATGTGCGGAAGGCTCAACTGGCGCGTCCCGCCGGTCAAAACACTCGTACCGACTTTAATAACAATTCGTTTGCGGGATGGGACATCTGATTTCATGCGCGCTGGTCAATCGGGATGTAGGGACGATCAACAGGGCCGACGTACAGGGCATTAGGACGGATCAGGCGATTGTTGGCGTATTGCTCCATAATGTGCGCCGTCCAACCGGCGATCCGGCACATAGCAAAGAACGGCGTCAGCAAGTCCACGGGGATGCCGAGCATGTGCAGCAGTGGCGCCATATAGAAATCTACGTTGGGGAACAGCCGTTTGCGCTCCCAAACCGCCTCGGCGACGGCGTTCGCCAGCTCGTACAAGTGGAAATCCCCCGCTTGCGCGCACAACTGATAGAGCATGTCCTTGATGTACGGCACGCGCGAGTCGCCGGCCTTGCGGTAAATGCGGTGGCCGAAACCGAGGATGCGCTGTTTTGCGGCCAGGGCTTTGTCAATGTACGGCTCGACGTTGTCCAGCGTTCCGATCTCGAACAGCATTTCCAGCGCGCCCTGGTTCGCCCCGCCGTGCAATGGGCCTTTGAGCGTACCCATCGCCGACGTGATCGCCGCACCCATATCCGACAGTGCGGAAGCCGTCACCCGCGCTGCGAACGTCGAGGCGTTGAAGCTGTGTTCGGCCATCAACAGCATCGTCAGGTCCATCGCGTGGGCTTCCAGGGGCGTGGGACGTTTCCCATGCATCATATACAGGAAGTTCTCCGCATGCCCCAGCTTGGGGTCCGGGTGAACCCACATTTTCCCCTGCGATTCACGACAATAGTAAGCGACCAAAGTGGGCAGTTTGGCCGTCAGATAGATGGCCTTCATCAAGCGCGATTCGGGGCGGGTGTTATCCTCGCCGGGATTGTCGGAGGCCAGGGCCGAGACCGCTGTGCGCAGCGCGTCCATCGGCTTCATATAATGGGAAAGGAAGCGCAGGATTTCATAAATGCCTGCATCCACCTCGCGTTCCGCAGCCAGCGCGGCCTTGAACGCCTCCAATTGGCTGTGGGTGGGCAGTTCGTTCGTCCACAGCAAATAGACGACTTCCTCAAAAGTGGAATGGGCGGCCAGCTCGCGGATGTCAATGCCGCGATATTGGAGCGCGCCGATGTCGCCGTTGACATCCGAGATGGCGCTGCGTGCCACGAGGACCCCCTCAAGTCCTTCGTGGACCTGCTGGTCCACCGGATACTCGCCCAAAAACATGGGCAAGCGATTATCCATCACCAGCAAGCTCTCAACTTTGAAACCCGTTCTTGTCTCCATCGCTCCTCCTTGTGTAGAATTTGAAAATCAGCCAATCGGCAAACCAATGAATCTGCTGATATAAAAAATCAGCCTACCGAGAACCGGTAGGCTGATTTTGTGGGCTTTGATTGATTCCAGATAGCGCTAACCGGCCCTCCATACGGTGCAGGGCTTAGGCTGCTGGCGAGCCGGAATCACGATGATGCTATGTGTTACCATACTGTGACCACTCTGGACAATCGAATCATCTACTAATCTATATTAGCCGAAATGCTAAACTTGTCAAGGTGAAACCAGGGCCTTATCATTCTTGCTCTTGAGAAACGCGGAGCTGACGATCCAACGCGGATCTGACGATCCGCTCGAAGCGGTTGAGAGACGCGGAGCTGGAAACGCGGATCTGACGATCCGCTCGAAGCGGTTGAGAGACGCGGAGCTGGAAACGCGGATCTGACGATCCGCTCGAAGCAGTTGAGAAACGCGGATCTGACGATCCGCTCGAAGCGGTTGAGAGACGCGGAGCTGGAAACGCGGAGCTGGCGATCCGCTTGAAGCTCAAGAAACGCGGATCTGACGATCCGCTCGAAGCAGTTGAGAAACGCGGATCTGGAAACGCGGAGCTGACGATCTGCTTGAAGCCAGATGAAGTCATCGTAACGAGAATGGTAAAGCCCTGAGGTGTTCACTCGCTCCGGGCGACGAACTTCAACGTCACCATCCCCTTGGTCAGCGCCTTAAACGTCTCGCGGGTGGTTTCGGCTAACTGCCCGGTCTCCAACCATTCGCGGATGCGCTCGTTGGGGGCCTCGACCGTCAAGACGCCATCCTCCAACGCGATGCCCACCGTGGACTCAAAAAATTTGAATTTACTGCTGCGCATCTTAGTACGCAACTCGTTCAACGTGGCTTCCCACAGTTCGGCAGCGGAAAGGGCGCGCTCTTCCGTTGAAGCCGGCGCAGTGCCTTCTGGGGTTTCCTCCAATTCTTCGGGCGCGAGCATGCTCAATGGCAGCGGGGGAACGCCTTGCAACAGCCGTTCCAGCACCGTCTTGAAGCGCGCCGGCGGTTCCAGATGCGTCATCACCCGCCCTACCGCGATCCAGTCGGCGACGGCGTCGGCGCCGTTTTCGACCACGGCGCGACGCACCAACGTCAAATCGGGGACGGCGCCCATCTCCCGCGCAAAGCTGACCAATGCCTGGAAGGCACTCTCAAGGCCGGGACGGAGTGGCGGGAGTTTTTCGGCAGCCTCGGCCCCCGGAACAAGCGGTTTGATCTCGCAGCGGAGGTTCAGCACAAAGTCGGTCATGGGATCGCCGGATTGATCCAGTAGCAAATAACCGGCATCCACACATTCACGGAGCGCCCGGCCCAGCGCACCGGGCGCCTTGATGCCGGTTTTTTCTTCAAATTGCGTGAGGGTGATATGAATGGGAATCGCCCGCCCCGTTTCGATGTCGCCACCCCATGTCTGACGCAGCGCTACACACAACACCTTCCAGGCGTCCGAGGAGAGCGAAGGCATGACCTGGTCGAAAAGGATGTTACGAACAACTGTAAAGTCTGAGTATGGATTGCAGAACGGTCTGTCACTCACGGCGTACCTCCACATTGTCAAGAACTTGCAGAACCTACATTTGCCCATCAGCGATTGAAGGCTTTGGAAGCCATAATAAGTATACGGCAACTTGGTAAGTCGGTCAATCGGGGTCTTATCATTCTTGCTCTCTGGAAACGCGGAGCTGGCGATCCAACGCGGATCTGACGATCCAACGCGGATCTGACGATCCGCTTGAAGCAGTTGAGAAACGCGGAGCTGGCAATCCAACGCGGATCTGACGATCCGCTCGAAGCAGTCGAGAAACGCGGATCTGGAAACGCGGAGCTGGCAATCCAACGCGGATCTGACGATCCGCTCGAAGCAGTTAAGAAACGGGCGATCCGCTTGAAGCAGTTGAGAAACGCGGAGCTGGCGATCCAACGCGGATCTGACGATCCGCTTGAAGCGGTTGAGAAACGCGGAGCTGGAAACGCGGATCTGGCGATCCAACGCGGATTTGACGATCCGCTCGAAGCAGTTAAGAAACGGGCGATCCGCTTGAAGTGGTTGAGAAACGCGGATCTGGAAACGCGGATCTGACGATCCGCTTGAAGCGGTTGAGAAACGCGGAGCTGACGATCCGCTCGAAGCCAAATGAAGTTGCTGTAACGAGAATGATAAAGGCCTGTGGGTCAGTGGGCCTGATAGTCGTGAGTCAGATGGTCAAGCATAGCAAATGGGGAATTCACCCGAAAATACGGTATAATGGTATCCAGATGGCACGCTACACTAACCGGACTTACGCAAACCGGCAGGATTTTACCGCAGAGCGCGCAGAGATCGTTGAGATTTTGTTGTCCTCGGCGGCCTGTGGTGAAAAACGGACACAATTGCATAAATCCCAACTAAATTGACCGATGTTCACCAGCGAGAGAGGGGAAGTAACGTTCAAACGTTTCAACGGGTTTTTCAAGGAGAAACAATTAAAATGGGAAATAGTTCTAAAAGCAGCTCTGGAATAAAAAGCATGCGTGTTGTGCTATCCGTGCTTGTGGGAGTTATCCTGACGTTGGGGGTCAGTGCAGCGATGTCGGCGCCATCTTTCGAAGCACCGCCGTTCGTCTACAACAACGGGCGATTTGGCTTCGGGTTGACCAAGTCGGCGGCCACGGCGCTGAGTCATGGCTGGCCCACGTACCTCAACGCCGGGTGGTACTGGGATTGGGCCGCGCGGGGCGCGACACAATTACCGCCACTCCAGTATATACAAACCGTGCATCTCACGCCGGTCAAGAGCAACAATGTCCAGGTCGGTTATACGGCCTCGCCCACCGGTACCGCTTTGCTCAGCGCGATCAATAAACAGCCAGGAGCAACATGGTTCATCGGCAACGAGCCGGACTGTAGTACGATGGACAACATGCGTTCAGATTGGTACGCGCGCGCTTATCACGACATGTACTATCTCATCAAAGCTGCCGATCCCACCGCCAAAGTCGCCGCCGGCAACATCGTGCAACCCACACCCCAACGCTTTATGTACCTGGACCGCATCCTGGCGGCTTATCAGAGTTACTACGGCGAACCGCTGCCGGCAGATTTATGGAGCATTCACAGTTATATCCTCTGCGAGAAGTGCTATCCCTACAACATCCCTTCTGAGCCGTTTGCCTGGGGGGCCTGTTGGGTTCCCGACTGGCCAAGCCGCTCCGCATCGGAATCCATCGCCACATTTTACTCCGTGTACGATCACTGGGACATTAACATTTTCAAAGAGCGGATTCAAACTTTCCGTCAATGGATGTACAACAACGGTTACCGCAACCATCCGCTGCTTATCCCCGAATACGGCATCCTGTTCTATGAAGGATTGGTCTACAGCGGCGCCACTTACGACGCCAAGAGCCGGGAGTTTATGTACGCCGGTTTCGACTGGATGCAATCGGCCCGCGATGCTACCTTCGGCTACCGTATGGATGACAATCGGCTGGTGCAAGGTTGGGCGTGGTACAGTCTCGATCACGGGGATTTTCCGGGCGGCACCCTCTTTGATCCCTATACCTACCAGCCAACGGCGATGGGGCGGGACTATGCCGCCTATACGCGGCAGGTCACCCCTACGGTGCAACTTCTGACATTCGATCCCTACGTTGCTACGCCGGTCACAGAGACGGGCGCGGTAGTGACAGCCACCGTTTATTTTACCGTTTCTAATGCAGGAAACATTGCCAGTGGAGGGACAAGCGTAGCAAAGGTGATCAGTAACTCGGTGGTCAGCCCTACATACTACACCGTCATCGGCGGAACAACGATAGGAAGCCTGACATGCTGTGGCGATCACGAAACCGTCACTATTCCCTGGCCGGGCTATGTTGTCGGTGCCAATTACGACTTCTATATAACCATCCTGGATATAGATTTGAAAGTGGAACGTCTCTGGTCACCGATCCAACGGAGAGTTACCACACCCACCACGGCGACACTCTATGCCACACTCAGCAACAGAGGATATTCCAATATGTATGAACCGCTAACGGTTACGTTTTACTACAGCGGCAGCATTCAGGTGCCACTAGGGAATGTTGTGATCCCGGAGCTAGGATGCTGTGGAAACCGTCAAACCGTCTCGATGACGTGGCCCAATCTCACCGACGGCATTTATCCCTTCTGTATGACGGCATCAACGACCTACATTCAAACGGAGCCGGTATGTGCCGATGTATGGATCAATCCACCTTATACCCATTACTTGCCAATCGTCGTTATGAACAGTCCATAGGCACGGACAGGAATGGAGAAGGCTCACACCGCGGTAGAGAGTTTTTAACTATACCCGTGATAAGGTTTGAACAGTTTGCCTACGCTGTGCCCGCTATGCACACGTTGGATGACGCCGGCCAGCAAGGGAGCAACCGATAGGACCGTCAGGTTGGGCAGGTTTTCCCGGGCGCCGGGCCGCAACGGCACAGAGTTGGTCGTCACGATTTCTTTGATCGGCTGGGCGCGTAGCAGGTCAACGGCGTGACCGGAAAATATGGCGTGGACGAAACAGCAGTACACATCCCGCGCGCCGGCCCGTTTCATCGCCTGAACATCATCGCACATTGTCCCGGCGGTGTCTACTTCATCATCCACGATGATGACATCTTTCCCCTGCACGTCCCCGATGACGGTGAGCACCTTCGTATGATCCTCGATGCGGCGTTTCTCCACAAAAGCCACGGGTAAATCGAGTTCCTCGGCAAAAGACCGCGCCTTTTTGGCAAAGCCCAGGTCGGCGGAGACGACCACGGCGTTCCGCAAGTCTTTCTGGCGCATATAATCGGCTAACAGGGGGAACGCCGTCAGCGCGTCACCGGGGATGCTGAAGAAGCCCTGAATCTGCCCGGCATGCAGGTCCAGGGTGATGTAACGGTCGGCGCCGGCGATCTGAATCATGTCGGCAACCAGACGCGCCGTAATCGGCACACGAGGCTGATCTTTTTTGTCGGAGCGGCCATAGGCAAGATAAGGGATAACGGCCGTGACACGGCCGGCGGAGGCACGCTTCAACGTGTCAATGAAGATGAGCAATTCCATCAGGTTGTCGTTGACCGGCGCCGAAGTCGTTTGAATCACAAAAGCGTCCTGGCCCCGGACGCTTTGATGAAGTTTCACAAACGTATTGTCGTTGGCGAATTTGTAGGCTTCGCGGCTTCCCAGCGGTACCCCCAATTGAGCACTGATCTCCGCCGCAAGGTCGGGACAGCCGGTGCCGCTGTAGAGAACGATTTTCCCGTATCCCCTAGACTGTGCCATACTCCCCCCTGACTGACAACTGACGACTAACAACCAAGGTGACAGGTATCGTTCATTTTGAGCAACTTGTAGTTCTCACCATCGAACTCGATGAGGTTGATAGCGCAAGTATCCTGTCCCAGATGCCAGAAACGCTCGTTGCCGAGGCCCAGGATGCCCAACAACAGCAGGCGGTTGACCACCGTATGCGCCACGATCACCACTGTGCCGCCTGCATGTCGTTCCATAATCTCATTCAGGGCGCCCATCGCGCGTAGCCGCACCGTTTGAAGCGTTTCGCCGCCGGGGATGGGGGCATCTTGCGGGCGGGTGTACCACAGTTCCAGTGCCTGTTCCCAGTGCTGCGCACGCAGCTCCTCGACAGTACGGCCTTCCCACGCGCCGAAGTTAATATCCAACAGCCCCGGATGGGCGCGCTCGTGGAGCTGAAAACACTCCGCGATCTTCTCTGCCGTCTGCCGCGCCCGCAGGAGGGGACTGCAATACACGGCGTCCGGTTTCCAATGCGCAGCAATGTGACGCGCCGTCAATTCGGCCTGCGCCATACCGGTAGCATCCAGAGAGATGTTGGCGCGACCGCGAAAACGGTCCCCTATATTCCATTCCGTCTGTCCATGTCGAACCAGGATCAATGTCGTGCAAGCCATATCATCGCCTCAAATGGATGCGTGTCCCGCAATTCACACACAACGACGCTTCCGGCTCATTGAGGAAGCCGCAGTTTGGACATACGGTCGGCTGGACCTCGGCGAGTGGTCCGCCACAGGCCTGGCAAATGTACGCGCCAATGGGATTCGGGGTGTCGCAATAGGGACACAGCACCGTTTGGAAAGCCGCTGCTGTTCCGCGCCCGCTGCCCTGACTGCGACAGTACTCGTCCACGGCCCGCCAGACCTCCGCGCGCAGCCCCAACCAGCGGACGTTGCGCGCGATGTCATCCAGTTCGTCCAGCAAACGCAGTGGGTTAAGCCAGCCCTTTACGCCGGTCTTCGCCAGATCGGCGGCCACACCGAGCCACTGTTGCTCGCTGACCGCAACCGTGACGCCGGTTGACGTGGGCGTGATATGCACCGTCACGGCCGTATTGGGATCGCCCCGTTCCACACTGCGGTTTTGGATTTGCAGCACGGCGCGTCCACCTTCGCCACGGACCCACTGGGCGCGGGTTTCACCTTGATCGAAACGCAGCACCAGCGCGCGGGCCATATCCTCAGCATTGATTTTGCCGTGGTACAATCGCTGCTCGACTTTGTCTGCCATGATCTCGCTCCCTGCCCGACAGGCACACTATGAATCCCTTATCCGTGAAATGCTTGCACTCAGGCAAGAAAATGGACAGGATTTATGAAGGCCGACGTCTGTGTCCTGTGTGCCGTTTAACCGAGTTGCACAAAATCCTCTGCGGGAATGACGAAAATCGTTGCCTTGTGTTCCCCTGGATGTTCAGGGGCATGACACGTCTTCTCGATGAGCGCGAAGACTTTGTCTATATCATCCTCGTTTACGCCGATAAGGAGGGTGACGCGACCGCGCCGCAAAAAACCACCGGTGCTGGCAACGCGCGTAACGCGGAAATTGTTCTCGACCAGCGCGTCCGAGACATCCATCGCATCAGAGTCTTTGACAATCGCAATGACCAGTTTCATGACGTTCACCTCACAATTGCACAAAGCGTTCAACCGGAAGGATGAAGACCGTCGCCCCGCCGACAGAGGCTTCGATCATCATCGGATAGCCGGGCGTCATCGAGAGTTCAACGCCCATGGGGACATACCGTGTGCGCCGCGGACATTGTTCACGTGCCACGGCAAAGAACCGGGATAGGCGGCTGTGTGGCAAGCCGATCAACAACGTCACCAACGCTTCATGGAGGAATCCTCCTACGGCATCCACGATGGTCACCGGGAAGCCTTCTTTGTTCAGCGCTTGAATCAGGTCCCGCGACTGACTCCCATCCACGATGATAATCGCTAAACGATCAATGGTTTCTGGTTCCATAATCTTCTCCCCAAGCCGTCAGTCTTTAGTCTGGAAGTCGGGCCCTTGTTTCATCCGACTCCTGGTGCACCGGAGGTTTATGCTACCCACCTCTTCCGAATCAGTCTCAGCACAGATTTGCCGCCAACTTCTCTTTAGATTATAATCGGTTTGTCGTCACAGGAAAAGTAAGCTCAGTAACTCCTATCAGATCACACGCCAAGAAAATGCAGGATATATCGTGGACAATTCAACAGAAACGCTTAATGTTCAACCTGGTGATATTGTACTCCTGGTCGGCAAAGACCGCAAGGAATTTATTATCTCGGTAGAGCCGGGGCGCGAACATCAGACCCACCACGGCGTACTGCCACATGACGTGATCATCGGCAAACGCTGGGGCGAAACCGTCACCACGCATCTGGGGTACGCCTATCTGATTTTGCCGCCATCGCTTGAACAACTGGTGCGTTCCATCCGCCGCGCCACCCAGATCGTCTACCCGAAGGAAATCGGCTACTTGTTGATGAAAATGAACATCGGACCGGGGACGCGCGTGATCGAGGCCGGGACCGGCAGCGGCGGCCTCACCCTCGCCCTGGCGCGTATGGTGATGCCGCACGGCCACGTCTACAGCTACGAGGTCCGCCCGGAGACGCAAGCTCTGGCACAAAAGAACCTGGCAGCTTTGGGATTGTTGCCCTACGTGACCCTCAAATTGCGTGATGTTGCCGAGGGGTTCGATGAGCGTGGGGTAGATGCCGTGTTCCTCGATGTGCGCGAGCCGTGGGATTACCTGCATCACGTGCATGCGGCGCTCAAGGGTGGCGGGTTCTTCGGCAGCCTGTTGCCCACAACCAATCAGGTCGCGGCGCTGCTGCGTCACCTGCAACAGCCCACCTTCGGCTATATCGAGGTTGAAGAACTGATCCTGCGACCTTACAAAGCCGTGCCGGGCCGCTTGCGCCCCTTCGACCGCATCATCGCGCATACCGGCTATCTCGTCTTCGCACGCGCCTTGCCCGGCGAGTTCAATCCCGCCCTGGATACCCGCCCGGAGAGTTTTGGGGATCCTGATCTTACGGACGACGCCGAGCTTATAGACGATTCAGAATAGCCCGCGCCGCCACCACGCCAGAAGCCGACGCCTGGATCAGGCCGCGCGTCACGCCGGCGCCGTCACCACAGGCAAACAATCCCGCGACTTCCGTTTCCATCGCCGGCGTCAATTGCAGGCGGTTGGAATAGAATTTGGCCTCCACGCCGTAGAGCAGCGTATGCCGCGAAGCCACCCCAGGCGCGATCTCATCCAGGGCATGCAGCATCTCCAGAATGTCAATCACGTAGCGATAAGGCAGTACCAGGTTGAGGTCGCCGGGCGTCGCGCTGGGGAGTGTGGGGCGCACGATGGAGCGCGACAACCGTTCCGGCGTGGAACGTCGTCCGGCTTCCAAATCGCCCAGACGCTGCACGAGGATGCCGCCGCTGAGCAGGTTCGCCAACCGCGCCACGCTTTTGCCATAGGCGATGGGGTCGTTGAACGGCTCGGTGAAATTCTTGCTCACCAGCAAGGCAAAGTTGGTGTTGGCGGTGCGATGTTCCGCGAACGAGTGGCCGTTCACGGTCATCACGTCGCCGGCGAACTCGGTACTGACCTCGCCGTAGGGGCACATGCAGAAGGTACGGATCTGGTCATCGAAGGCGGTGGAATAGTAGATGAACTTGGATTCGTAAACCAGGCGCGTGATCGGTTCCAAAACCGGCGCGGGCACTTCCACACGCACTCCTAAATCCACGGGATTGCGGGCCAGCGTCAATTTCAAGTGCTTCGCCGTCTTTTCAAGCCAGGTCGCGCCCTCGCGGCCGGGAGCCAGAATCACGGCGGGGGCTTCGATGCGTTCCCCTTTGCGGGTCTCGATGCCGCGCACTTGCCCGTTGTCGGTCAGGACGGTGGCCACGTCGGTACGGGTGCGGATGGTGACGCCGCGCGCCAGCAACGCATCGCGCATCGCGCGCATCAAATCCACACAGCGTTCCGTCCCAATGTGGCGGATGGGGACGAAGACGAAGTGCAGACCGGCCAGGGAAGCACGCTTTTCCAGGTCTTCGATTTCGTCGGTATAGATGCCGTGAATTTTCTCCGGTGCGCCGAACTGACGATAGAGGTCATCCACATAGCGGATCAAGGCTGCGGCCTGCGTCTCGCCCAGGATTTCGGCGAGGTGGCCGCCCACGGCCGGTGAGAGGGTGAGCTTGCCATCGGAGAAGGCGCCCGCGCCGCCCCAACCGTCCAAAATAGCGCAGGGCTGGCAATGGCGGCACGTTCCGCCGAGTTCGCGCAGGGGACAGGTACGGCGGTCAATATCATCGCCCTTGTCAAGGATGGCGACGCGCAACTGAGGATGCTGGCTTAGTTCCAGGGCCGCGAAGATGCCGGCGGGACCGGCACCCACGATCACCACGTCAAAACCGTTCGTGTGCATAGAGGTCCTTAAAAAATAAAAGTACCCCCGTCAGGACTTGAACCTGAAACCTTTTGGTCCGCAACCAAACGCTCTGTCCAGTTGAGCCACGGGGGCGCGTAATGCATCTACTATATGCTTACATTCAAAGAAGGCCAATGGCTGGCCTTCTTGAGTACCCCCGTCAGGACTTGAACCTGAAACCTTTTGGTCCGCAACCAAACGCTCTGTCCAGTTGAGCCACGGGGGCATGAGAATTCAATAAAACCAGGCGGGGAGGCAGGGATTCGAACCCTGGAGGGAATCATTCGACCCCCTAACTGCTTAGCAGGCAGCCCCAATCGGCCTCTCTGGCACCTCCCCTAAAAGTAATGTACCGTTTTGTACGAGCGGAGGGAGTGGGATTCGAACCCACGGTGACTTGCGCCACAACGGTTTTCAAGACCGTCGCCATCGGCCGCTCGGCCATCCCTCCAGCAGAGGGGGTCACCCACTCCTCGCGTCGAAAAGTATACCACGCAACGCCGCCTTGTCAACAAAAAAGACAGGGCTATCGCATTTGGTCGCTTCCGGCAGTAGAATACGGCCTGAAGGCCGGGGGAAGAGAGGATGTGGCGGGGCTTCGCCACCCTAAAGATGCCACTTTAGCGGCACAGAAGACAACACGATGGGACAAAGTTTCCCAAATGCGATAGCCCTAACAAAAAGACCTGACAGATCTGATGTTTACCGTCGAATGACGTCAATCCCTCCCATCCAGGGGCGCAGCACCTCAGGAATCACGATGGAACCGTCGGCCTGTTGGTAGTTTTCCATAATAGCGATCATCAGGCGCGGCATGGCCAGCCCCGAACCGTTGAGCGTGTGGACAAAACGCGGCCTGGCGTCGGGTTCGGGGCGGTAGCGGACGTTGGCGCGTCGCGCCTGAAAGTCGGTGACGTTGCTGCACGAGCTGACTTCCAGCCACGCATCCTGACCCGGCGCCCACACTTCGAGGTCAAAGCCTTTGGCCGCGCCAAAGCTGATGTCACCCGTGCACAGTTCCACGACGCGGTAGGGGATCTTCAACATCTGCAACAGGCCCTCAGCGTTCTTGACCATGGCTTCCAGCTCGTCGAAGCTGGTTTCAGGTGTGGTGAATTTATACATTTCCACCTTGTCGAACTGATGCCCGCGCTTGATGCCGCGCACGTCGCGCCCCGCGCTCATCTTTTCACGGCGGAAACACGGCGTATAGGCCACGTAGTTCAACGGCAATTGTTCGGCACTGAGAATCTCATCACGGTGCAGGTTGGTGATGGCGACTTCGGCAGTGGGCAACAACCACAGGTCGTCCTCAACATCGTGATAGAGGTTGTCTTCAAATTTGGGCAGTTGTCCGGCGCCGACCAGCATCTCGCGCTTGACGACGAACGGAAGGTAAACCTCGGTATAACCGTTCTGGCGGGTCTGCACATCCAGCATCCAGAAGAGCGTCGCCCGCTGCAACCGCGCCCCGGCCCCTTTGAGAATGTAGAAACGACTGCCGGCGAGCTTGACCCCGCGCTCGAAATCGAGGATGTCCAATGCCGGCCCTAGATCCCAGTGAGGGAGCGGGGTGAAGCCCTCTGCGGCAAAGTCACGCCGTTCGCCCCAATAGCGCACCACCACATTGGCGCTCTCGTCCGGCCCGACAGGCACGCTCTCATGGGGGATGTTGGGAAGCCACATTTGCTGCGCTTCAAAAGCGGCTTCGACTTCACGCAGTTTTTCTTCCAAAGCCGCCAGCCGTTCTCCCAATGCGCGCATTTCGGCGATACGTGCCTGGCGCGCGTCTTTATCCTTCATCTGCCCGATCTCTTTGGAGACGCGGTTGCGCTCTGCGCGCAGGGTTTCGACTTCCTGCAACATTTGGCGGCGTTGCACATCCAGCGCGTAGACTTTATCTACCAGTGTCGGATCATCATTGCGCTTGCGCAGCGCCTCACGAACACGCTCGATGTCGTTACGGATCAGTTCAATGTCAAGCATACGTTTTCCTCCTTGGGCGTAGTCGGATAGTCGTTAGTCGGATAGTCGTTAGTCTGGTCGTCAGGCTTCTCTGCTCACAGATTATGCCACCAACCTTCAACTTTGTCCAGTATAGCTAATTCAATCTGCCGACCGAATTCGCCCCTATGGTAAGATGAAGCTTCCCAAACACGATAAGCCCCCCCTTGCACGAACCGACAACTTTTGGCAAATATATGGTACAATGAGATTTGTTACGCGCGTCAAGCAGATGCGCGAATCAAAAGCAAAACCAACAAATTCAGGAGGGTAACAATGAGACGTCAATGGGTTGTATGGATCACCGTATTGTTTGTGCTGTCACTGGGATGTTCGCTCTTTAGCGGCAAGACAACTCCCACGCCAGCCCCCACCGCGCAGCCGACCGCGGTTCAGGAAGATAAACCTCAAGAAGATAAACCTCAAGAGGATAAAGGGGAATCGCCGACGGCAACCCAAGCGCCCGCGGCAACATCGGCCCCGGCAACGGCAGAACCGGAAGACGAAGGGACTCTGAATATTGACCCGGAGGCGCTCAAAGACCTCAACAGCTACCGGATGAAGATGGTGTGGAATTTCACCGCCGAAGATGGAACGGTTGAGGAATTCAACATTGAGGAAGAAGCCATTCGCGATCCGCTTGCCCAGCACTATACGATGAACTCCGCCGAGGGAAGCATGGAGTTCGTCCTGATCGGCGATACCCAATGGTCGCGCTTCGGTGATGAATGGATGCAAACCACGGCCGGTGAAGGCGAATCTCTGGGGCAGTTTGGGCAGTCGTTGGTGCAGCCGGATGAGATGCTCAGCGGTGCAAATAAGGATGCCTTTAAGTATGTGGGCAAAGAGACCGTCAAGGGCTTGAATACCCGGCATTATCAGCTCAAGGACAACAGCTGGGATGCAGCCTGGGGCTTCAATGTCACAGATGTTGAAGATGCCCGTATGGATATATGGATCGTGGACGAGAAGAACCTTCCTCAGGTTATGACCCGCTTTGAAATGACCGTCAAAGGCACTTTTGAAGATGAGCGTAAGGGCACACTGGCCCTGACCTGGGAAATCTTCGACTTTAATGTACCCTTCACCATCGAGCCGCCGGCCGGCGCGGCGAATATAGGTCTCCCCGCAGGGTTGGAGCTTTGCCCAAATGCCGCCGACGTAACGGTGATGGGCAAGATTTCCATGTTCACATGCCCGGCCTCGGTCAAAGACACGGCAACGTTCTACACCGAGGCACTGGATAAAGCCGGCTGGACGGCCGGTGACGTGACCGACATGGAAGGTCTGCTCATGGGAAGCTGGACTAAGGGGGATGAAACCCTGAACCTCACCATCACCGCTAATGAGGAAAAAGGCGGATCGAACGTCATGATTTCAATCGGCGAATAAGGGGTGCGTACCGAAGCCCATACTTTTGAGCTTTTGACCGCAGATTTGACGATTGCAGCGGTCGGCGTGGCCCAGGTTGGTTCCACACCAACCTGGGCCGCTTATCAAGACTGGCTGACGCACGGCTACGCCGCCGAGATGGCTTACCTGGCGCGTCCCGACGCCGTCACACGACGCTCCGATCCCCGCTACGTGCTCCCCGAAGCACGCACCGTGTTAGTCGTTGCAGCGCCTTACGCAAGCGCCCCTCATCCCGTACTTCCTCCCTTGCATGGGCGCGTCTCACGCTATGCCTGGGGGGCGGATTATCATCACTGGCTGTTGCATGACCTGAAAACGCTTGTCCGTCGCCTGGGCGAAAAGTACGGCACGTTCCCTTCCCGTTGTGAAGTGGATACCGGTCCGATCCTGGAAAGGGCATGGGCACAGGCTGCGGGTCTGGGTTGGGTGGGAAAGAACACCAATCTGATCCATCCACGCCTGGGATCATATCTTTTTCTGGGTGTAGCGCTCCTGGGTCTTGACCTGGAACCGCTGCCCGCGCCGCAGCTCCCTAATTGTGGCAATTGCACGCGCTGCCTGGAAGTCTGCCCTACCGGCGCGCTAGTTGCGCCGGGGGTGCTGGATGCGCGGCGTTGCATCGCCTATCTCACAATAGAACATCGCGGCGCGATTCCGACGGAGCTGCGCCCGTTGCTTGGTGAATGGGTTTTCGGCTGCGATATGTGCCAGGAGGTGTGCCCGTGGAATCGTAAACCCCTGGCGGGTCATGGGGCCATGCCGGCACCGCCCACCGCTACACTTGACCTTGTGGACGTGTTGACCATGCGCGAGACCGATTTCCGCACGCGCTTTCGTCACACGCCACTCTGGCGCGCGACATGGCGGGGATTGGCACGCAATGCAGCGGTGGTGCTGGGCAATCTCCATGATCCGGTGGCGCGTCCGGCATTGCAGCAAGCCGCCGAAAATCATCCCGACGCACTGACCCGCGAGCATGCAGCCTGGGCGCTCGATCAACTGTCCTGACAACAAACAACAGGCCGAAAACTCTCCGGCCTGTTGCGCCTGGAACTCACCCTCCGAAAACGAGAAGCTGAAAGCTGATGGCAGACAGCCAAAAGCTGACCGCTAAATCACCCCCAACTCTTTCCCCACCTTCTCGAAGACGTAAAGCACTTTCTCCAATTGCTCATCGGTATGCGTCGCTATGTAGCTGGTGCGCAGCAAGGTTTGATCCTGGGGGACGGCCGGTGGCAGCACGACGTTGGTGTAAACGCCATTGTCGAAGAGCGCCTTCCAGAACTGCAGCGCCTTGAAGTCCTCGCCGATCACCACGGGGATGATGGGCGTTTGGGTCGCGCCGATGTTAAAGCCCAGTTCGCGGAAGCGGCGCCGCATGTATGCACCGATTTCATTCAACCGCTGAATACGCTCCGGCTCCTCTTGCATGATCTCCAAAGCGGCCATCGCGGCAGCAGCATTGGCCGGGGGGATGCTGGCGCTGAAGATCAACGAGCGCGCGTGATGCTGGATGTAGTCAATGACACGGTCATCCCCGGCAATGAAACCGCCGAGCGAGGCAAACGACTTGCTGAACGTGCCCATAATCAGGTCCACGTCTTTGGTCACACCGAACTCCGCGGCCGTCCCGCGACCGCCGCCAAGAATGCCGATGGAGTGCGCGTCGTCCACCATCAGCCGCGCGCCGTACTTCTTGCACACTTCGATCAATTCAGGCAATGGTGCAATATCGCCCCCCATGCTGTACACGCCGTCCACGATAACCAGCCGCCCGCCCCTTTCAGGCAGTGAAGCCAGCACGCGCTCCAGGCCCTCAAGGTCGTTGTGGGGAAAGCGTTTCATCGTTCCAAAAGAGAGCCGGCATCCATCCACAATGCTGGCGTGATCGTCCTTGTCGGTGATGGCGAAATCGTCCCGCGCCACCAGCGCCGAAATCGTGCCCACGTTGACCTGGTAGCCGGTGCTGAACACGAGCGCGCGTTCTTTGCCCACCCATTCGGCCAGCCGGCGTTCCAGCTCCAGGTGCATCTCCAGCGTGCCGTTGAGGAAGCGCGACCCCGTGCAACTGGTGCCATACATTCTGATGGCATCCAGCGCGGCCTGGCGGACTTTGGGGTGCGTCGTCAATCCCAGGTAGTTGTTCGAGCCGATCATAATGAGATGGTGATCGCCGATGCGTGCTTCAGAGCCTTCGTTGTTAGTCAGGGGGATGAAATAAGGATAAAGTCCACTTTTGCGCACATCGTTGGCTGCCGTAAACAATCCACACTTCTCAAAAATGTCCATGTGCTCCTCCTTGATGAATGATGGATGAATACTTCCCCATTCTAAAGGCTTAGAACTTCCTGTCAAGCGCCTGCCACAAACAGTTCTGCGACCTTGCCGATGTGAAATGCTCCCTCTGCCACGATCCACACCGCCACTTCAACGCGTACGGCGTAAAGGTTGATATTCAGGACTTACGCAAACCGGCGGAACTTTACCGCAGAGCACGCCGAGAGCGCGGAGATTTTCTCATTTCTCGGCGTTCTCAGCGGCCTCGGCGGTGAAAAATGGATACATTTGCGTAAGTCCTGATATTGAAACGCCGATGCAGGGCAATGCGGGCATTCAGGTTGACATCGGTGCGGTACTGTTAGCAAAGCATAGAGAGATTCATGATGTCATGACGTCCTCAACTCCAGCAAATCCCATCGGTTCCCGTAGAGGTCAACGAAAACGGCGACCGTGCCGTAAGGTTCCCGGCGCGGTTCTTCGGTGAACTGAAGGCCGCGCGCCCGCAGTGCGTGATAGTCGCGCCAAAAATCGTCCGTGTGCAGGAAAAGGAACACGCGCCCGCCGGTCTGATCGCCGATGCGGGCCACTTGCTCAGGCGTCATCGCTTTGGCGAGCAGCAGACACGTTCCGGCGTTTCCCGGCGGCGCGACGAGCACCCAGCGCTTGCCGTCTCCCAACGCAGTGTCCTCGATCAAGTTGAAACCGAGGACACCGGTATAAAAGGCCAACGCTTCGTCGTAGTCCCGGACCAAAAGAGCGACGTAACCGATTTTCTGGTTCATCCACCCAAAAGCGATTTAGCTTTATCAATCTGCGCCTTCACCGCCACCGTCGCCGTGCCGCCGGACACGGAACGCTGCTCGATGGCGCGGCGGAAGTCCAGCACGTCATGCACATCGTCGCCAAAATAGGGGGAGAGGGTGCGGTAGTCGTCTACGGTGAGGTCACGCAGGCCACAGCCCCGCTCGCCGGCAAGCCGCACGGCCTGCCCGACGATGTGGTGTCCCTGGCGGAACGGCAAACCCTGGCGCACCAGGTAATCTGCCAGTTCCGTCGCCAGCAGGTCATCGCGCAGCGCGGACGCCATCCGCTCCGGGTGGATGCGCAGTGTGCGGATCACGCCGGCCACGATTGGCAGCTCGAGTTCCAGCGTGTCCAGCATATCGAAGAGCGGCTCTTTGTCTTCCTGCAAGTCCTTGTCGTAGGAGCTGGGCAGCCCCTTGAGCGTCGTCAGCAGCGCGATGAGATTGCCCACCACGCGCCCGGTCTTGCCCCGCGCCAGTTCCAGGGAATCGGGGTTCTTTTTCTGCGGCATGATGCTTGAGCCGGTGCTGTAAGCATCGTCCAATTCTACGAAGCCGAACTCCGCCGTCGCGTAGAGGATGAGGTCTTCCGCCAGACGGCTGAGGTGCGTTTGCAGCAGCGCGGCCCAGAAGAGCATCTCGGCGATGAAATCGCGGTCGGAGACAGCATCGAGGCTGTTCTCACTGATGCGCGCGAAGCCCAGATCGGCGGCCAGCGCATCGCGGTCAATGCCGAAGGTATTGCCCGCCAGCGCCGCGCTCCCCAACGGCATGACGGAGACGCGGCGCGTCAGGTCGTCCAGGCGTTCAAGATCGCGCTGCAACATCCAGAAGAAGCTCATCAGCCAGTGGGAGAAAAGGATAGGCTGCGCGGGCTGCAGGTGCGTGTAGCCGGGCATCATCACGTCGAGGTGGGCCTCAGCTTTGTCCACGATGGCGCGCTGGAGCGCCCGGACGTGTTCGCGCAACACGGGAATCCGGTAAAGCAGGTACAGCCGCACGTCCGTGGCGATCTGGTCGTTACGACTGCGACCCGTGTGCAGCTTGCCCGCCGCCTCGCCGATGATCTCGCCCAGGCGGCGCTCGACGGCGGTGTGGATGTCTTCGTCGGAGGGCAGCGCCACGAAGGTTCCGGCGTCGAACTCCGCGCGCACCTGCTCCAGACCCCGCACAATCGCGTCCAGTTCTGCATCCGTCAAAATACCGACGTCGCGGATACTCCGCGCGTAGGCGATGCTGCCGGCGATATCCGCCGCGTACAGCCGCCAATCGAAACCGATGGAAGCGTTGAAACGCTCCAAAAGCGTGTCGGTGGCTTTGTCGAATCGGCCACCCCAGAGTTTGCTCATGGTCTTCATTCTCCTTGCACCGTGGACTGGAAACAACAGCCCTTCCATTCTAAGGCCAAACCCCACAAGGTCAAAAATGTCTGGTGATTATTCATTACAATTTTATCTTGCTTTCATGAAAAATTCACATACAATGGAGATAAACATCTGGCTCAGATTGCCTTAAGAATCTATCCTAAAATTCGCTCCAGGCTCTGTCGCGGGGCAATTCTCACCCTTGCGCGACAGGGATTAGAGCTATGGGTGGATAGGTCCTAAAGAAGATTGCCAAGCCATAGGCTAACCTGCTGCGCCCACCCAAACATATACGTTTATTCCCTCCGTTTCCTCGATTGAGTGGGCTAAAAGGTAGGGCTATCGCATCTGGGGAACTTTGTCCCGTCGTGCTGTTTGTTGTGCCGCTAAAGCAAAATCTTTAGGCCGTATTCGATTGCCGGAAGCAGCCAAATGCGATAGCCCCAGACTAAAAGGTTAATCTTTGGTTAATTTGTGGTATAATAATAAAGATGATACAGATAATATATATAGAACAAATTGATGGTAATGTAGTCGTAGAGGATCAAAAATGAAGAAGTGTAATATGAGGATTATACGTCAATGGATGCTCAAAAGCTTGCTCTCGCTGATGATTGTGATCAGTATGCTGCTTCCAAACGGCATCATTGATACGACGCAACCCGTTGCGGCGCACAATCTGGACGCCAGCGCCGTCTATATTTTCTTCGACCCGGACACGCAGGCAATGTTGGACGCGCGCATTGCCGGCGGCTGGACGCCCGGCACGCCGCTGATTCAGGTCGGCGACGAAATCGGCCTGATTATCAAGGCCGTGCCGGATAACGGCACCACCACCGGCGTGGGCGGCTATACCACCTTCTACATCCCCAACGGCGCGCAGGTGATAGACGCGGCTTTCCTGGTACCCGGCGACATGGCCGCCGACGGCATCACCGGCTACGACAAAATCCCCGCCAAGGGTCAGGCGTTGATGCCCAACGTGGGTGCGGGCGGCGGTCCGACGGTGGATTTGACCGGCATCAGCCGCGGCCCCAACATCGCCGGCGTGACCGCCAACCTGGTCAACGCCGCCAACGTCAACAACGGCACGCTGCCCGCGGTCTACGGCGACCTGGGCATTTTCTACTCCACCGCGCCGGAGACGACCTATGGGATATAATGCGTGTAATAATTGAGTAAGAAATGCTACGCTATCCAGCGCGTGGAGATTGCTTCGGGACTGGATACGCCTTGCATCGCCATCCATGAACCATGACCCACATCAAACCCATCTACCAGGAAACGGCGCGAGGGCAACAAGCCTGGAGCGCAAGTAAAAGATAAAGGATCTCGAGAAATGAAAACGAAACATATTTTTTCCAAAATCATTCTGTCGCTGGTAATGCTGTTGTCCCTGTTCGGCGCCTTGCCCATGGGAATCCCCGGCCCGGTCTACGCGGCTAGCAACCCTGCCGCGGTGCAAATCTACTACGTTACCCTGCCCGAGGCCGACGCGCTGACCGTGCTCAGTGCCATCAACGCCGCCGCCGTCACGCCCGTCACGACCTACTTCTCCATCGCCATCGGCGTGAGCGGGACGTACATCTACTACGACCAGTGGGAGAACGGCTACGACTCGGACATCGCCAACCCCGATAACCTGTACAGCAGCAGCAACCCCGGCGGCACGCAGATCTGGGGCAATGGCAAAGCCGCGGACGGGTGCGCGCCCAATAAGAACGGCGTCCCCATCACCTGTACCGACGGGAACGACGTCTTTGTCGCCGGCGACGTCATCCTCCCGAGCAACAGCATCCCCATTCCGAGGAACAGCAGCGTCATTCTCTTTGACGCCAGGGACAAGGTCGGCGCCACCAGCTCGATCGCCATGGCCCGCGCCACCTGGGCGGCCGGCTCCGGCACGCTGAACGCCTTCGCGCACGAGATGTACGCCACGGCGGAATGGGGCACAGCCTACGAGTCGCCGGTGGGTACGAACACCGCCACGCCGGCCCAGGGCTATTCCGGCGAAAAGATGTTCGAGTATAGCGCGCTGTCGGTCATGGCCTCGCAGAACAGCACGACGGTGCAGATCGACAAGGACGCGAACGGCAGCTACGAGACCACCATCACCCTGCAGGAAGGCGGTGCCACCCTGGTCACGGGCATTTACCAAGGCGCCCGCGTGCAGACCACAGACGCGGCCAAACCGATCCAGGTCGTGCTGGTGACAGGCGATGTCGGCTCCAACTACGAATCGCGCGACATGAACCTGCTGCCGGTCAGCGCCTACGGCAGCAGCTACTGGAGCCCGGTGGGCGTGAACAAGGGGCTGTATTATACCCCTGGCCCGACCCGCCTGTTCCTGTACAATCCCAGCATCAACGGCAGCATCTACATCACCTGCAAGCGGCGCACCCCGACCCCTACGACCGTGACTCAAGGCCCGGTGGCCGCGCGCGGTATCGTGTACCTAGACCTGAACGACAATTCGGGCGCGAACTGCTTCGCCTCGACCAGCGGCGGAGTTCAGACTACTGACAAGATCTTTGGCATCGGAACGGTCGACACAGCAGTCAGCGGCGTGAGCGCCGGCCAGGCCGGGGACTGGAGCTTTACCCTCTACCCCGACAGCTTCCTCTCGACCGATGCGCTGGTGGGGATGGGGCTCGGCCGGGACCCCACTTCTGGAACCAACCCCACCGAGGACGGCAGCCCGCTGTGGGTGACGCCGGCCTGCGATACCTACATTTACGTGGACTGGAACAACGACGGCACAGCCGACCCGGTGGACTTTAGTGGCAACGGGAACACCACTGAGACCAATGTCGATGGACTCAACGAGACGACTTCGGCCTCGGGCTTCCTCGTGACCCAGCTCAAATCGGTGCGCCTCTACAAGCCGGCCAGCGGGAGGAATGACCCTTACGACCAGAGCGGCGCGCGGGTTTGGAGTCGCACGGCAGCGGGAGTCGGCCGCGGCGGTACCCCCGGCTGTAACCTGGCGCTGGCCTGGGGCCAGGATCCGCGCCGGGCCAGCGCGGCGGCGCCGGGCCTGGACGTGGGCACCTCGGTTCCACCGCTGCGGCTGATGGAGGGCACCAAAAGCATGGCGCTCAAGACCGACGGCGACGGCGACGGCGTGCTCAGCCCGGGCGACACAGCCACCACCAACATCACAATCAAGAATACCGGGTCGAGCACGGTGAACGATGTAAAAATCTACGATGCGGGGGTGCCCGCCAACACGGCCTATGTGAACGATACTACATATTGGAGTGCTGATGGTACGAACTGGACCAAGATCCCGACGGGCAGCGACGGTGGCGACTTCCCGCTGGACGTGACGGGCGGCGTCCTGCTGGGCAACCTGGCAGCGGGCGCGACCTTCTACGTCCGGTTTGACGTCACGCTGAACAACACTGGCGTCATCTACGAAGAGGTTTCGAACTGCGACATCGCCTACACGGGCGGCGGCAACGTGACGAGTTGCACCACCAACCTCGTGGCGTCGAACGACTGGGGCGACCTGCCCGACACCTACGGCACGTCGCTGGCGGCGAATGGCCCGCGACACTCCCCCAGCGTGCTGAGCCTGGGCAGCGCCTTTGACCGTGACCTGCAAGGCCAACCGTCAACCGGCGCCGACGGCGATGACCTGAACCAGACAACCCCTCCCAAGGCGGACGACGAGGATGGCATCGTCATCGCCGGCGCCCAACCTGCCTGGCAGAGCGGCGGCACAGGCCACATCCAGGTGACGGTTGCGGGTGGTGACGGCTGCCTGAACGCCTGGATGGACTTTACCAACGACAGCGGCACCACGCCCCCATCTCCTGACGGGAACTTTACCAAGTCTGGAGGCTATGACACTACAACCATCGCCTCGACGACCTACTCTGAGTACATCGTCCAGAACGTGCTGGTGAGTGAAGGGACCTCGACGATCAATGTGACGGTACCGCCGGGGGCAATCGGGGCGGCTGGCGCCTACTTCCGCTTCCGCCTCAGCCCGCGCGACGGCTCCAATACCTGTACAACGGCCGTCGGGCCCACCGGTTTCGTGTCCGGCGGCGAGGTGGAAGACTATCGCATTGTGCCCGCCGACCTGTCCGTCACCAAGACCGACGGAGCGACCACGGTCGCCCCGGGGTCCACTATCATCTACACGCTGGTGGTCAAGAACAACGGCTCCAGCACGGCCACCGGCGTGACGCTGGCGGATACGATTGGGAGCAATCTCACCTATCAGAGCAGTACGTGCGGCACCCCGACCATCAATGGGTCCACCTATACCTGGGCGCTGGCAGACCTGCCTGCCGGTCAGAGCACGAGCTGCACTGTGCAGGTCTATGTCGCTACCCCTCTGGCGGATGGCACGCAACTGACCAACTACGCTCACGTCAGCACGACGGCGCTGGAGGTGAACGTCACGGATAACGAGGTCTCTGACATCGACACGGCCCTGAACCCAGCCCTCCCGGACCTGTGGGTGACGAAGAGCGACGGGAACACGCAGGTCCTGGCAGGCGACACGCTGGTCTACACCATCCAGTACGGAAACGCAGGGACCGGCGGCGCTACAGGCGTCTCCATCGTGGATGTGCTTCCGGCGAACGTGACGTACCAATCCTCGAGTCCTACAGGCAGTCTGGTGGGGTCAACGCTCACCTGGTCGATAGGCAACGTGGCGGCGAGCGGGTCCGGCTCCGTCCAAGTCACGGTCAGGGTGGATACTGACCAGTTGGCTGGCGCCATCGTGCTGAACCACGTTAGCATCAGTGAAAATGAGAGCGACAAGAACCCGACGGACAACGCTGCCTCTGACAGCGACACAGTCATTGCGCCGTACGTGGTGACGGAAAAGAGCGCGTCCGGGCCAGACCCTGTGACCGGCGAGGTCACCTACTCGATCTATTGGTACAACAACAGCACGGCCACGGCCGCCAACGTGCAGATCCAGGATACCCTGCCTGCCAACACGACCCTGGTCGCCGGCAGCATCAGCGGCGGCGGGACGTTGAGCGGCGGCGTAATCACCTGGAACCTAGGCAGCCAGCCGGCCGGCGCAAGCGGCACGGTCAGCTTCCGGGCGACCCTGGGCACGGGCGCCGGCAGCGCGACGCAGACGGCCCCGACCCTCTCGACAGAGACAGGCTCGGGCAGCGTGACGGTGACCAGCCAGACCACGGCCTACTCCTCGTTGCCGTGGTGCGATTCGGCTTTCAGCAGCGGCAGGTGCCTCCGCTACAGCGGGCTCTACCAGGACGCCAACGGCGTCGGGCCGGCCGGCTGGAACGAGAACCCCCGCGCCACCGACTATGACGACACGGCGGGGAATTGGGGCCAGCCTTTCGCGGCCTATCAAGAGTCATTCTACTGGCTGCCCGAGTCGACCCTCAACGCCCAGTGGACTTCGAGAAACGCTGACCCTGCGGGCGTCGCCTATCCGAACTATACCTTCTTCCGGCAGGGATTCTGCCTGCCGCTCAACGCCAACACCCTGGCTGCCAACCTGGACCTGTCCAGCGACGATGTCTCCACCGTCTATCTCAACGGCGTTAGCGTAGGGCAGCACACGGGCGCCGGCGGCTACTCCACCCTGAACGCAACCGCTGGCGTCCAATCCGGCATCAACATCCTGGCGGTCCGCTTGTGGAACAACAATCACGGCGGCCACACGGCATACAGCGGGGCTGACCACAGCGGCCTGCTCTTCAACCTCCAGGCCAGCTACGGCAGCTTGCGCCCCTTTGCCTCCGGGCCGGCGATGACCCTGGCCGGCCAGAGCGTGGCCCTGTCGGTAGACGAGAATGCGCTGGGCGGCCGCAAGCCGTATAGCTACAAATTCGATTTCGGCGATGGCACCGTTGTGGACTTTCAGGGCTTAACCAGTCAATCGCACACCTACAGCACGCCGGGCACGTATGTGGCCACCGTGACGGCGCGTGCCGCCTACGGCTGCACCGGCGCCGACCAGGTCACGATCCAGGTGCTGCCGGCCGGTAGCAACCTGCTGGCGAACGCGGCGACCGTGAGCTACCAGAGCACGACAGGCACGAGCTTCAGCGGCCAGACCGGCGCCGGGCTTTTGCTGGCGGGAGCGGTCGGCGATCGGGTCTGGCTGGACGAGGACGGCGACGGCGTCCATGATGCCGGCGAGTCTGGCATCGCCAACGTGAAGGTGACGCTCAGCAATGGATCGCAGACCTACACCACCTACACCGACGCCAACGGCAACTATGTCTTTACCAACGTGCCTGTCGGCGTCTACACCGTCAGTATTGACCCATCGTCCATGCCAGCCGGGCTGGCGGAGAACCCAACCTACGACGAGGACGGCGGGACGACGAACCAGGCGTCGGTGACGGTGACATCCGGCGGCGAGCACATGACCGCCGACTTTGGCTACAACTGGGCGACGACAAGCGACGTCACCGGCAACACCGGCACGGGCGCCATCGGCGACCGCGTCTGGATTGACGCGGACGGTGACGGCGTGCAGGATGCCGAGGAGATGGGACTCAGCGGCGTGACGGTGGAGCTGGTCACAGCCGGCGCCGACGGACTTTTCGGCACCGCCGACGACGTGGTCGCAGCCTCGACGACCACAAACGCCACCGGCAACTATATCTTTGATGGGCTGTCGGCGGGGGTCTATGTGGTGCGCATCCCGACCGCACCGACTGGCTACACGCTCACCGGCGACCCCGATCAAGCAGGCGCGCCCTGCACGACCTGCGACGCCCGGACGACAGCGCCGATCATCCTGGCGCCGGGCGACGTCTACGTCAACGCCGACTTTGGCTACAAGCCGAACACCGGCGTGGGCGCGACGGTTGGTGGCCAGCTCTGGCTGGATGCGGACGCCAACGGCGCGCTCGGCGGCGCCGACAGCGGCCTCGCCGGGGTGACGGTGGCCTTGATCAGGGACAGCAACGGCAATGGCACATGGGATCCTGGCGAGCCGATTGTCGCCACCGACGTCACCAACCCCGCCGGCTACTACCAGTTCGATGGCGTGCCGGTGGGCGACGGCACGCTCGATTACCTGGTATGGGTGAACGACATCGCCAACGTCCTGCCCGGCCTGAGACTGACGTACGACAGCAACGGCATTGCCACCGCCAACATCAGCGCCGTCACCGACTTGACGCCCGACGGCAACCAGCTTCAGAACCTAGCCTACGCACCCGCCGCGCAGGCGACCGGCAAGGGGCTGATCGGCGACAAGATCTTCCTGGACATGGACGGGAATGGCGCCTACACCCCCGGCGAGGGGCTAGAGGGGGTGACGGTTCGCCTATACGCCGACAGCAACAGCAACGGCATCTACGACGCCGGCGAGGCGGCGCTCGCGCAGGCGACCACCAACGAGATGGGTACCTACACCTTCGCCAACCTTCCTGCGGGCAAGTATGTGGTAGTCGTGGACATGACGACGCTGTCCGGGGGAGTGACCAACACGGCCGATCCCGACGGTGGCGACGACAACAAGTCTGGCGTGTCCCTGGCGGCCGGTCAGGTCAACCTGGGCCAGGACTTTGGCTACCAGGGCGCCAATACCATCTCCGGCACGATCTGGAACGACGCCAACGCCGACGGTGTGCTGGCAAGCGAGACGGGCTGGCTGGCCGGGGTGACGGTGGCGCTGTACGACAGTCACGGCAACCTGGTGGCGACGACGATCACGGACGCCGATGGCAACTACAGCTTTGCCTATCTGCCCGACGGCACGTACAAGGTGGATGTCACCGATGAGGCCAACGTGCTGGACGGCTACTGGAAGTCCCACTGTCCGTCTGCCCATTGCGGTCAAGATGGCTACAGCCAGGCCACCCCGTACCAGGTCACGGTGAGCGGCGGCCAGACGAATACCACAGCCGACTTTGGCTACTACGTCCAGCCGGCGGCCTTGGGTAACTGGGTGTGGTACGACGCGAACAAGAACGGCATCCAGGACCTCGGCGAGTCGGGTATCGCCGGCGCGGTAGTCAAGCTGACCGTGACCTACCCCAATGGAACCACGACGGTTGTCTCGACTTTGACCGACGACGACGGTTACTACAGCTTTGCCAACTTGTTGCTGGATGAGGATTATGACGTGGCAGGCAGTAACAGGCCGTCGTACTCAATCTCAGTGACGCCGCCGACCCAATATCCCTATTCCACCTGGGCGGGCGTGGGCTCGAATCGCGACGTAGACTCGGGCCTGGCCAGCGGCGAGACGATCTCGACCACGCGCGGGTTCTTGAACGCCACATACGACTTTGGCTTCTCCGACACGCCGACCGCGGTAGAGCTGCTCTCTTTCTCCGCTGCTCCACAAGGCGACGCCATCCTCCTCACCTGGGAAACCGCCGCCGAGCTGGACAACGTCGGCTTCAACCTCTACCGCAGCGAGACCACGGATGGGCCGTATATGTTGTTGAACAGCGCGCTCATCCCGCCGCAGTTCCCCGGCGAGGTCATCGGCGGCGTCTACGATTGGCTCGATACCGATGTGCAGCCCGGCGTGATCTATTACTACAAGCTGGAGGACATTGATGTGAAGGGCGTGAGCACCTTCCACGGGCCGGTGACGGCAACGGCAATGGCATCTTCCACACCAACCCGGCGCGACTTCACCATCTTCTTGCCCCTGGTCTTCAGGCAAGAGTAAGCGCACTACGCCACAACACAATGGGGGGACGGCTAGCCGTCCCCCCATTCTTTTTCCCAAAAATCCGTTCAAATCCGTTAAATCCGTTGACAAACACTCAATCCGTGGAAATAGAACCGTCTGATAGAAACCTCTCCGAAATCCGTTCAAATCCGTTGACAAACACTCAATCCCGTTTGAACGTCCGTTGACAAACCTCAGTCCGTGGAAATAGAACCGTCTGATAGAAACCTCTCCGAAATCCGTTCAAATCCGTTAAATCCGTTGACAAACACTCAATCCCGCTTGAACGTCCCAAAATCCGGCTGCGCATAGCTGGATTTGCCCAACCCCTCAATATCAAGCAGCGCCTTCACCTTGAGTGGCAGGCCGAAGAGGTGAATGAAGCCCTCGGCATCACTCTGCTTGTAGACGTCGTCCTGCCCGAAGGTGGCGTAATCCTCACGGTAGAGCGAGTACGGCGACTTGCGCCCGACGACGGTGCAACTGCCCTTGTAGAGCTTCAGGCGTACTGTGCCGGTGGCGTTCTCCATCAGACTATTCACAAAGGCATCCAATGCCGTGCGCAGCGGCGTGAACCACTGCCCGTAGTACACCATTTCGGCGTATTTTTCGGCGACCAGGTCTTTGTAATGCAGCGATTCGCGGTCGAGGCACAACGTCTCCAGGGCGCGCAGGGCTGTGTAAAGGATCGTGCCGCCGGGCGTCTCGTAGACGCCACGCGATTTGATGCCCACCAGCCGGTTTTCCACCATATCCAGCCGTCCGACGCCATGCGCGCCGCCGAGTTTGTTGAGCCGTGTGACCAGTTCCACCGGCCCGTGTGAGACGCCATCCACGCGCACCGGAATGCCAGACTTGAAGTCAATTTCGACGTAGCAGGGTTGATCCGGGGCCTTTTCCGGCGCGACGGTCAACTGAAACATCGCCTCTTCCGGCTCCATCCACGGATTCTCCAGGATGTGGCCTTCATGGCTGAGGTGCCAGAGGTTGCGGTCGCGGCTGTAGACGGACTTGCCCGTGGACGTAACCGGGACGCCGTGCGCGGTGGCGTAGGCCAGCGCATCCTCCCGTGAGCGGATCTCCCACTCACGCCACGGGGCGATGACGGTCAGACGCGGATTGAGCGCCATCACGGCTAACTCGAAGCGCACCTGATCGTTGCCCTTGCCGGTCGCGCCATGGGCCACAGCATCCGCGCCTTCCAGTTCGGCGATCTCCACCATGCGCTTGGAGATGAGCGGGCGCGCGAACGATGTGCCGAGCAAATATTGCCGCTCGTAGATCGCGCCGGCCCGCAGCGTGGGGAACACGAAGTCGGTGACGAACTCGTTGCGCAAGTCCTCTATGTAGGACTTCACCGCACCGCTGATGCGCGCTTTCTCCGGCAGGCCGCTCAGCTCCTCTTCCTGCCCCAAATCTGCCGTGAAGGTGATCACCTCGCATCCGTAGTTCTCGATCAGCCACGGCACAATACACGACGTATCCAGCCCTCCCGAATACGCCAAAATCACTTTGGAAACCTTTTTCTTTGCTGCCATCTCTCCTCCGAAATTAGTCGCATAGTCATTAGTTTTGTAGTCGAATCGCCAATTTTCGCCCTCGTTGATGTGGCTTGCCCCATGGCGACTCTTCGGAATAATATCTCAACGGACATTAAACGGATTGAACGGAGTAAAGAGATAGAAATCGGCTTAATCCGTTCAATCCATCGCTCTCGATATGAATTTCCGGCATTATCACCAGGAACGGTCGTCGCTCACGCCACCGTATCGGTGATGGGGAAGCCCAACGATCCCAGTTCGGGCACGTTCACCTGCATCACAATCGTGTGCTCGCCGGGTTCCAGCGGGCCGGGCACGTAGATCGTCAGCACGGCGCCATAACTCACATACAGTGACTTTGCCCACGTGATCTCCGTCACCGGGCGGACTTTGCCGTTCAGCTCAACGGTGGCGCCTTCGAGCGGGCGCGCCTCGCCATCCACCGTGAATTTGGTGATGCCGCTGATCGAGCCGGAATCAATGAGATTCTTAACCTGGAAAACGAACCCTTCGCCTTGATTCTTCAAACTTCCTGCGACGTAGAGTTTTTTGAGTGCATCTGGTGACATATTGTACATAGAACACCTCCTCTAACTGGTTGCTGGATACTGGTTGCTGGATACTGGTTGCTGGATACTGGTTGCTGGATACTGGTTGCTGGATACTGGTTGCTGGATACTGGATACAGAGCAGTATATGCAAGGGCGACGAATAGACAAGGTTATGATCCAGAGTCGCAGGCCAGAATCTCCAGAGCACGTGCCAATACCGCCACGCCCCGCCGGAACTCGGTGATGTCCA
>Ga0208197_1000128_pt1 | contig 99826 bp, 90 predicted proteins | sample AD_JPNNA4_MetaG_FD_184444 | JGI IMG/M metagenome (GOLD analysis project Ga0208197, IMG submission 184444) | Active sludge microbial communities of municipal wastewater-treating anaerobic digesters from Japan - AD_JPNNA4_MetaG (SPAdes) (version 2) | ecosystem: Engineered > Bioreactor > Anaerobic...
CGGCGATTGCGCAGTTGGGCCTGGGCTGGACGGCGTTTGACGTGGACGATAGGGAGACCGCGCAGCAGCACGCGGAGGCCAGCCTGACCGGATTGCGCCAGGCCAGCGACCCGCTCCGCGCGGGACAAGCTGAATACCTGTTAGGGCGCGTCGCGCAGGCGCGCGGGGAAATCAAGACTGCCGCAGCGCGATTTTCCGCCGCGCTGGAATTGTGGCGCAAGGCCAATCAGGCCGGGCACATCACACTGGGCGCAAGCGCGCTGGCGCACGCCTGCGCGGAGCAGGGGCAAAGCGATCAGGCGTATTCGCTGCTTGACCAAGCCCTGGCTGCTTTGGAACGCGAACCGTTGCCGGCTGGCGTGGTGCGTCCCTCGCGCGTGCATTTGCACTGCTACCAGACCTTGCGCGCTCTGGGCGATCCGCGCGCCCAAACGATATTGTCACGCGCGCAGACATTTTTACAGACACAAGCGGCCTGGTTGCCCACGCCCGTAGCAGAACAATTTTTGCATCAAATTCCCGAACATCGCGCTCTGTTAGCCGCCAGCTTGCCAATTCCCGAAACTGACGACTGAGGCGTTACGAAATCATCAAGGTAATCAGCAAAAATCACTAGAAGCCGTTGTTTGCGATCACCTGCCGGTACCACAAAGCGCTATCCTTCAAAATCCGCTGCTGTGTCTGATAATCCACCCACACGATGCCAAAACGCTGCGTGTACCCCGCCGCCCACTCAAAGTTATCCAGCAATGACCAGACGAAATACCCCGCCAGCGGCACGCCATCTTGAATCGCACGGTGCGCCGCCGTAAAGTAGTGCCGCAGATATTCCAACCGGCGCGCGTCGTGCACCTGGCCGTCGGGGCCGGGCGCGTCGCTGTAGCTGGCGCCGTTTTCGGTGATGTAAATTTTGCACGGTCCGTACTCGCGCGAGATGCGCAGCAGAACCGTATACAATCCGTTGGGATAGACCTCCCACCCTATATCGGTTTTGTTGCCCGCCACCACCGTCGGCGGCAGATTATCCGGCGCATCGTGATCGCGCACGACGTTGCGCGAGTAGTGATTGATCCCCAGGAAATCCAGCGGGACAGCAATCGCCGCCAGGTCGCCATCTTTCACGAAGTCATCCGCGCCTTCCGGCCAATATCCCAGGCGGCGATAATGTGCCTCCAGTTCCGCCGGATAGCCGCGTCCGAAAATTACATCCAGGAAGCGGCGATTGGCGAGGCAGTCTCGCCACTGGCTCAAACGGGCGTCGGCATTGCTGCCCGATGCCGGTTCCTGCGGCCAGATATCCAACGCGATGCCCACTTCCGCGCCGGGCGCCGTGCTGCGTAACACAGATGTCGACCAGCCATGGGCCAGCATCATGTGATGCGCCACCACCGGCACACTCGCCGGGTCGTTCAAGCCGGGCGCGTGCCAGGCGTGCTCGTGCCCCGCGCCTAACACGGCCTGCGGCTCATTGAGCGTCATCCAGCGCTTCACCCGGTCGCCCAACGCGCGCCCGGCGACATCGGTATACTCGGCGAAAGCCTCGGCGGTGGCCCGATTACACCAACCGCCCGCATCCTGCAACACCTGCGGCAAATCCCAGTGGAAGAGCGTCGCAAACGGCTGAATCCCGACCTCCAACAGTGCATCCACCAGACGGCTGTAGAAGTCCACGCCCTTTTGGTTCACCGCCCCCCGGCCGGTGGGCAACAGGCGCGGCCAACTGATCGAGAAGCGATAGGCGTGCAGGCCCAGATCGCGCATCAAGCCCACATCCTCGCGCCAGCGGTGATAGTGCTCGCACGCCACGTCGCCGGTATGCCCGTGCAACACCCGCCCCGGCGTGTGCGCAAAGCGATCCCACACCGACTCGCCGCGCCCGTCCTCATCCCACGCCCCCTCAATCTGGTACGCCGCCGTCGCCGCGCCCCAGACGAAATCCTGCGGAAAAACGATACGCTCTTCGGTCATCATCAGCCTCCTTGCAGTCTGATAGTCGTTAGTCAAGTTGTCGGATAGTCAGTCATGAAACGTTCGAACGTCGGAACGTTCCAACGTTTAGACGTCCTCGCGCCAGAACATCGTCATCCCCGCGCCCAGCCGCTCGGTAGGGCGGCGGGTGAAGCCGTATTTCTCGTAGAACGGCTCCTTACCACACGCAGCCATCAAACCAATGATCGTGTTGTGGCTGGCGTGAGCGCGGATGTAGGTCATCACCCGGCCCATCATCTGCGTGCCGATCCCCTGATGCTGGTACGCGGGCAGCACGATCACATCCTGGATGTAGTACACCATCCCGCCATCCCCGATGACGCGCGCCATTCCCACCAGGTCGCCATCTACGAATGCACACAGGCAATACAGCGTGTTGGGCAACGACTGCTCAATAACCGCTTCTTCGTACTCGCCCCACCCAACCGCCGCGCGCAACTGGTTATACTGCGCCGCGCTCGGCAATTGTTCAGCAACAAGAACTTCTCCCATAGCCCACCCTTGAGAAAGCAACGCAGTTATTGTACACGGATTTTACGGATTCTACGGATTTTTTCCTTTAGAAAATCCGTGTGTTCCGTGTTCATCCGTGTGCCCTGATGTTTTGATCTGATACTCGTAGTTCAAATGGCACAGCTCCAGCAGTTCTTGTTCAACGCCAGTGATGGGAACGCGCAACCGTCTTTTGTCCGTCTGAGCAACGAACGCAGCCGCCACCTCGCCCGGCGCATTGCAAAGCACTTCCTCCGGCCCGGAACGGCCATAACGCGCCAGCAGAAAATCGCGGCAGGCCTGGTGATACGCAGCCAGCGCATCCAGAGGACAGAGTGCCACACCGAGCAGCGCCCCCTTGCGGATCGTCGCCACGAGTGTATAACGCGCCGCGTCTGGCCCAAAGTACACCACGTCCTGGTCATACTCGACATCGCGCTCCACGATTTGCGGCTGCAGCGTGGCTTCCAACGCGAGCATTTGCTCCTTGATGCGCTGCGCCCGCTCGAACTCCAACCGTTCCGCGCAGGCCGCCATCTCCGCGCGCATATCGGCGACCAGATCTGCGTGAGGACGCGCCAAAAAAGCGAGCGCCTCTTGTACAGCGGCGGCGTATTCGTCCACCGATACGCGTTTTTCGCAGATGCCGCCGCACGCCTTCAAATGATAGCGCAGACAGATGCGCGTCGCCAATGGCTGGCACGTCCGCAAGCCGAAGTGATCCGCCACATACGTCAACAACCCATCGCGGGATTCGCGGCTCAGATACGGACCGAGGCGTTGCTCAACCTCCTGGCCGGCGAGCGCCTTGTTGACGCGCTGCTTGCGGTAGGGCAGCAAGCGCGGCAGCGGCTCGTTGGTCAACACGATGTAGTGATAGCCGGTATCCTCCGGCATCAACATCCGGTTGAAGCGCGGATGATGATGCTTGATGAGATTGTTTTCGAGCACCAGGCTCTCCATTTCGTTGTTGACCAGAATCACGTCAATCGCCGCGACCACCGCAACGAGCCGATCCATCCGGTGATCGCGCCACGTCTTGCGGCGCTGGTTGGGGCGGAAGTACGACGCCAACCGGCGGCGCAGGTTCTTGGCTTTGCCTACGTAGATGACGCGCCCTCCCGCATCCCGCATCAGGTAACAGCCAGGCGTGATCGGATAGCGTTGGGGATCGAAGTCGAATGGCATGGTTCTGATTTTACCCAGGAAAGATAAACACACTAACAACGCTTCCGTAACCCAAACACCGTCGTCTGATCGGGCATCAACGTCGGGCCGCTGACGATGTGGTAGCCGCGCTGTTGCCAGAATTGGATGGCTGCCGGATTGTTCACCTGGACGCCCGCCAGAATCGCCGTTATCTGCGCGTCTTTCGTGATCTCCTGCTCAATCGCTTCGACAACAGCCTTCCCCACCCCCTGCTGGCGAAAAGGCGCAGCAATCATAAGCAGCGAAAGATGCGCCAGATGCGGGTCGCCCTCAAAACCGCGTGGAACGTAGTCCACCACCCCGATCATTTTCCCATCCGTGGTTTCAGCCGTGGTTTCATCCGTGGTATAGATGCCACAGAAGATGCCGCCCTCATGTTGCGAGATTTCGATGTCCTGCACCACCATCGCCATCGAGGCGGTCGCCACCGGCCCCAACGCCAGGAAATCCTCGCACTGCCGGTACACGTCGAGGACAGCGTCCAGTTCATCATGCGTGATGGGACAGATGTAGAAGCGGTTGTCGAGAATAGCGAGGTTCATCGCACGCCAATGCCCGGCAGGTCGGGCAAGCACAGCCGCGCGCCGTCGTAAGTCACGCCGGTGAAGGGGTCGTTGCGCACCAGCAGCGGCCCATCAAGGTCGGCCAGCTCGCACAGGGGCGCCAGGTGCGCCGCCGCCGTCACGCCGACCGCGCTCTCGACCATGCAGCTCAGCATCACCTGCATCCCCAGCGCGTGGGCTGTGTGGATCGCGCGCAGCGCCTCGCGGAGGCCGCCGGTCTTCATTAGCTTGACGACCACGCCATCCACGGCCCCCGCGTGCGCCGCCACATCCCGCGCCGTCTTGATGCTCTCGTCGGCAAAGATCGGGAGGCCGAGGCCCTGCGCCTTCAGCCAGCGCAGCCCTTCGATATCGCCCACGGGCAACGGCTGTTCCACCAGTTCCAGGTCGTATGCAGCCAGTTGAGGGATGAGCGCGGCGGCCTGTTCGCGGCTCCAGCCGGCGTTCGCGTCCACCCGTAGGCGCGCGGACGTGACGGCGCGGATCGCCGCTACTGCCGCCAGGTCTTGCGTGCCGCCCACCTTGATTTTGTAGATGGGCAGCCCGGCTTCGCGCGCCTGCTCCGCCATCGCCTCTGGCGCAGCCATCGCAATGGTGAACGAGGTGAGCGGCGCGCGGGCCGGGTTCAGGCCGAACAGGCAGTAGAGCGGTTGCTCCAGGCGTTTCCCCCACAAATCGTGCAGCGCGATGTCAATCGCCGCGCGCGCCGCCGCCGACCCGGGCGGCAGTCGCGCCAACACGTCTTCCAACAGGCACGGATCGTCGCCCCACATATCGCCCACGGCAGAAAGATACGCCATAATGCCGGCTTGCGTCTCGCCGTGATACGCCACCGCCGCGGCCTCGCCCAGGCCCTCGTCCAGGCGCACCAGCACGTTGTCGCGCCGGTCGCTGGCCCCGTGCGCGATGCGGAAGGTGACGCGCAAATCCAACGGCAACGGTTCCCAACTCAGCTTCATCGAAACCTCCTGACGCCCAGGCAGTGGGTGTGCAGCCATTCGTTGTAATCCGGCGCATCCGGCGCAAAGTGGTTAATGGTGACGCACCACGTCCGCCCGGTGGAATGGATGAATCCGCCGTCGCCCAGAGCGATGCCGACGTGGGTGACGCGCGGGCGCTCTTCGCCCGGCTGCCCGAAGAAGTACAGGTCGCCCGCCTCCGGCGTCCCCGCGACCGGTCCCCCGGCGTAGAACTGCTGGTCGGCGTCGCGGGGGATGCGGATCCCCAGCAGCCCGTAGAACGTCTGCGACAGCCCGGAACAGTCGAGGCCGAACGGCGTGCGCCCACCCCACAGATATGGCACGCCGATCAGGACGTGGAGCAGGTCCAGGGCGGCGGCAATCCCGGCGGCGTCCGGGGCAAGGCGTTCCTCCGGCGGCGCAACATCGCCGACGAGCGCGTAGGCCACCCTGCCATCGGGCAAACGCAGCGCCGTGAAGCCGCCGGTTTCTCCGGCAGCGGGCAGCGTCACGCCGAGCGGCGCGTAACCGAGCAGCGGCGCATCGGTAGCCGGCGCCGCATAGAGCCGCGCCAGGGGCGCTTTGACCCACGTGCCACAGTGCGCCAGGTAATCCTGCACCGTCGCCGCATCGCCGCGCCAGAGCGCCGCCTGGTGCAACCAGCCCAGGTAGCCGTCGTGGCCCATCTGCACGTAAGACCAGCCGTCTTTTTCTTCCAGGATGCGCACCGCTTCACCCAGGCGCGCCTGCGACACTCGTTCGATGTTATCGTCGGGGGCGCGGCGCAGGTCGGTCACGGCGCGGTTGACGAGCGCCCACGGCGTATCGGCGGTGAGCAGCACGTGAATGGCGTCCTGCGGCGCGACGTCCTCGTGCGGCGCGACCGCTTCCAAAGCCGCGGCACGTTGCGCTTCGTCCAAAACGCGACCGGCGATACGCGGCGTTCCCGCTTCCCGCGTCACCCGCACGGCGAAGACCGTCGCGCGCGCGTCACGATAACGCGCTTGCTGGAGGCGATAGAGGGCGTCGTTGGCGTCGTCGCCGCGCCGCGCCAGGAAATCCAGCACGCGCTCCCACCAAAAGAAAGGCAAATCGTGATGAACGTTGTGCGCCACGCCGGCCGGCGTCCACAGTTCCGCATCAGGGATGGCGCGGGCGATGAAGCGACCGTGCTGCGGCGGGGCGTTCACCGGATCGTCCGCACCCTCGATGACGAGAACCGGCCGCTGCACCCGCGCCAGGTCGGCGGCGGCGTAATTGGGCGCGGCGAGGGTTTCGGCCAGCGTGAGGCTGAGCAGCTCGCGCCAATACTCCGAGCCGAGCGCGGTGTGATACGTGGTGAGCGCGCGAAACCAGGCCGGGTCTTCGCGGGCGATGCGCTCCGGATCGAAGACGCCCGGCTCGCGGGCACGCAGGTGAGCGGTGACACAGGCATTGGCCGCCTGCAACACGGCGCATTGCACCACATCGGGATGTTCCAGCAGCAACGTCAACGCCACGTTGCCGCCATTGCTGTGGCCGATGATGTGTGCGCGCTCATATCCCAGCGCGCGGATCAGCGCGGCGAGATCATCCGCCATTTCGGCGAAGCGGTAGGTGTGTTGGGGATTAGGGCTGTGTCCGTGTCCCCGGCAGTCGGGGACGATGACATAATAATCGCGGGCGAGCAAGGGGGCGATGTGCCCCCATTCCGCCGCCCCTGTGCTGGTTGCGCCGTGGATCAACAACAGCGGAGGCCGGTCGGAGCGCGCCGCGCCGAAGGTTTCGTAATACAAGGACGTTTCGTTGACTTCGCAGTAGGGCATAGGTCCTCCGAAAAATGTGAGTGGTATTTTCTCAACGGCTCAAGTATAAGAGAAGGTAGGGAAAAGAGCAAGAAAGTTGAAGCGTTCATCGTGCGCAACACGGCACTAGCCACCCGCATTGAGGGACTGCAACAAACCGACCGCCCACAATATCCACGCCCGGCGCTGCGTGAAGCCTTAGTCAACGCAGTGGCGCACCGGGATTACAGCCTGGAAGGCGCGCAAATTTTGCTCTACGTCTTCGACGACCGCGTCGAAATCCGCAGTCCCGGCGGATTGCCCAACAGCGTCACCCTGGAAAACATCCGCGCCCATTATAGCAAACCACGTAACGAGACGATTGCGCGGGTGCTCTTCAACTTGGGTTACGTCAACACACTCGGCTCCGGTGTACCGCGTATGATCCGCTTGATGCGTGAATATGTGGGACGAGAGCCAGACTTCGAGACGCACGCCCATCAATTTCTAGTACGACTGTGGGGAATGTCGCCAGGGGGGAGCAAGCGTTAGCGCCTGCCTTAGCTTTCTGCTCGATACGCCGCCAGCAGCGGCTCCACGCGCCCGGCGAGCGCCTCGTCGCGCAGCAGCACGGTCAGCGCGCCGACGAGCAACGGCTCATAGCGGCTGCGATCTGCGAGAAAACGCGCCCAGATTTGCGCGTACAGCCGATCCCGTGTCAGCGCCGCCACGACCACGCCCTCCACGTTTTTCGCCGCCGCGCGCAATTCCGCCGACCCGCCATCCACCATCTCGTGATTGAGCGCGTCCACAATTTCCGATACAGGCAAGGGTTTCATCATCAGCCTCCAAGAGCGGTAATCAGTAATCAGTAATCAGGGATTGGGGATTAGGGATTAGGGATTAGGGATTGGGGGAACAAACCCCTTACCAATCCCCAGTTACCGATTCCCAGTTACCAATCCCCAGTTACCGATTCCCAATTACCAGTTACCAATCCCCAGTTACCGATCCCCACTCACTCGTCACGCCGCTTGCGCGGGATGACCAACCAGAGGATCAGATAGGGCACCAGCCCCGGCAACCCGCCCGGCACCATCAGAATCAGGAAAAGCAGCCGAAACCAGAAGGCCGGAATGCCGTAGAACGCCCCCAATCCACCACAGACCCCCGCGAGAATCCCATTTTGCCGCCGCAATTTGTTGTTAGCCATTGTTTCACCTCCGTCGTGTAATGTACTTACTGTATTACGACCCGCGCCTCGCAAAGTTGCACAAATTTGGGATCAGGTCACTTGCCATCCCTCTCTTTCGTGTTAAACTTTTCCGATGCACAAAGGTAACCATTTTCGTGAAGAGACGCCTGACGCTTGCACGCCCCATCCGAGCATGGGGATTTTGCCGCCAGGCGCGCCAAGTTTCTCTTGACTTGCGACTTTGGACTTTTGACTTTGGGCTATTTCGAGGAGTTGGTATGCGACGAATAAAGTTACTGCGCTATGGCATCATCCTATCCATCCTCGTCCTGCTGGCCGGTGTGGGCCAGGGATGGGCGGCCCCGCTGCCCCAGGACCGCGTGTGGGTCATCACTTCCCCTGCCGAAGGGAGCGTGCTCAACGGCACAGTGGCCGTTCAGGGGACGGCGACCCATCCGAATTTCACCTCCTACGCCGTCCTCTACGCGCCGGGGGATCGTGTGACCGGCTCGACCGCCTGGGATCAGCAGAATCCGATTGCCTGGGGCGTCACCAGCATGGTCGTCAATGGGACGCTGGGGACGTGGGATACCACACGCCTGCCCAACGGGAAGTACGTGCTCGCGCTCGCCGTGTGGAACTCGACGAGCGACACGCCCGACGTCTATTTCATCAACAACCTCACCATCCAGAATGAAGCGGCCACACCAACGCCCTCGCCAACGCCTGAAGCCACGCCCACCGAAATCGGCGTAGTCGCCCCCACTGCGGAAGGCGCGGCCCCCATCGCCCCCACGATCCAACAGCCGCCGACCGCCACGCCGCGTCCCACGCCCACGCTGGGGCCGAACGCCACCCCGAACGCGACCGACGACGACGGCGAGAAACCCAAAATTGACATCTCCCTGGATTCAGTGAAGGAAACCTTCGCTACCGGCGTGAAACTGGCCGTGATGCTGTACGTCCTCGGCGGCATTTACGTCGCCACCAAAGCCGCCGTGCGCTATTTCCTGCGCCTCCAACGGAGAAAACCGCGCCCGTGAGCGAGTTCTTTCTCATCGCTGGCCTGGGCAACCCCGGCCCGCGCTACACGCGCAACCGTCACAACATCGGTTTTCAGGCCGTGGATGCATTGGCGCGCGCGCACCGGCTTGAGTTCACACGGACGGAACACCGCGCGCACACCGCGCACGGTGTCATCGGCGAGCGGCGCGTGATCCTGGCCAAGCCGCAAACGTGGATGAACGAAAGCGGCAAAGCGATTGCCCCGCTCAGCCGGTTCTACAAAATCGATCCTGAGCGCATTCTGGTGATCTACGACGACCTCGACATCCCGCTGGGTGTGATACGCTACCGTCCGGATGGCACCAGCGGCGGACACCGGGGCGTGCAGTCCATCATGCAACTTTTGGGGACGCAGCGCCTGCCACGCCTCCGCCTGGGCATCGGGCGACCGCCGGGGCAGATGGACCCCGCCGCCTACGTGCTCCAGGACTTCTCCGAGGCTGAGGTTCCCGATGTGGAGGATGTGTTGCGGCTGGCGCGCACTCTGGTGGAGAACTGGCTCAACGCCGATCCCGATTTCGAGCGCCAGGGCATGACCTGGCGCATCGCTGCTGCTGCGAATCCTTGAGGTTGATGTGAGCACCCTCCTGCACGGACTGCTGGCCTGGGTCCAGGAACATCCCGCCTACCAAACGCTGCGCGACGCGCTCAAGGCCGGGCTGGAGCTGCCCGCTGCGTCGCTGATGCCGCGCGCCCGCCCGCCCCTGATCGCCAGCCTGTGCGAGGAACTCAACGTCCCCACCGTCATCATCATGCCCACCGTGGATGAAAGCCGGCGGCTGGTGGAGGCGCTCAAGCTGTGGCTCGACGATCCCACACGGCTGCGGCACTTCCCGGAGCCGCCCGTCCTCTTCTACGAGCGCGCTCCGTGGACGCCAGAAGCCATCACCGACCGGCTGGACGTGCTCTCCAAGCTGTTTATGCACCGGCTGGATGCCGCCCCGCAGGGCGCGCCGCCGATCATCGTCGCCTCGGTGCGCGCGCTGATGCAACGCACACTCCCCTACCGCCAGTTTCGCCGCGCCGCGCGCAAGATCGAGGTTGATGCGCGCGAATCGCTGACCGGGCTGGCGCGGCACGCCGGCGGCATCGGCTACGAGCCGGTGAGCGTGGTGCAGGCGCCGGGCCAGTTCAGCCGGCGCGGCGGCCTGCTCGACATCTACCCGCCGCAAGCGCCCGCGCCCTACCGCCTGGAGTTCTTCGGCGACGTGATTGACACGATCCGCTCCTTTGATCCGGCGACGCAGCGTTCCACGCCGGAAGCCAGGCGCGCCGAGGGCTTCTGGCTGACGCCGGTGCGCGAGGCGCTGCCCCTCGACGGCGAGCGGGCGCTGGCAACCTTGCGCGCTATGCTCGACGGCCCGTTACCCGCCGACGTGCGCACGCTGCTGGAGGCCGACGCGCAAAGCCTCGAAGCCGCCATCCCCTTCCCCAACCTGGAATTCTACCTGCCCTACTTTTACCAGGAGATCGGTTCGCTGCTGCACTACCTCCCCGCCAATGCGCTGGTGGTCACATGCGAAGCCGAAAAATTGGCCGCGCGCTGGCGCGAACTGGAAGAAGAGGCCGCCGAACAACGCAAGCAAGTGCTGGAGGACGGCTATCTTCCGCCGGACGCGGAAGCGCCCTACATCACCTGGGACGCCATCCGCGAGCGGCTGGAACGTCCTGGTGTCCTCGCGCTGAACACCGGCGAAGAAGGTCCCCTCGCCGAGGGGTTCACGCCCGAAGTCCACTTCGCGGGACGGCTGCCGGAGGCGCTAGGGCGCATCCGCCAGTGGCTCACCCTGAGCGATCAGGTCGTCGTCGTCAGCCGCCAGGCCGAGCGGATGGCGGAACTGTGGCAGGAGTTCAATCCGCCGCCGGTCCAACAAAGCATCGCCCAAGCGCCCGTCGAGCTGTTGACCTTTGTGCAGGGCGCAGCGCCGGGCGGTTGGCAGTGGAACGGGCCGCGCGGGGCGCGCCACCTCATCACCGACGAGGAACTGTTCGGCTGGCGCCCGCCGGAACCGCGCCGCCGTCCGCGCCGCCGCGCCGCTTCGCCGGAGTTCAACTTCGCCGACCTGCAGCCGGGCGATCCGGTGGTGCATGAGGATTACGGGATCGGCATCTTCCGGGGGCTGGTCACGCGCAGTATTGACGACATTGAGCGCGAATACCTGCTGCTCGAATACGCCGGCCCGCCCGTGTTCGGCGAGGCCAACGCGCGGGGCAGCGATAAGCTCTACGTCCCCATCCACCAGGCCGACCGGCTGACGCGCTACATCGGCTCAGAAGACGCGCCGCCGCGACTCAGCCGCCTTGACAGCGCGGCGTGGGCGCAGACGAAGGCCCGCGTCCAGGAAGCCGCCGCCGAAATCGCCGCCGAGCTGCTGGAACTGTATGCCGCCCGGCAAGTCGTGCCAGGGTACGCCTTCTCGCCGGATACGGCGTGGCAGCACGAACTGGAAGCCGCCTTCCCTTACATCGAAACTGAAGATCAAACGCAGGCCATCACAATGGTCAAAGAAGATATGGAGAAGGCGCGCCCGATGGACCGGCTAATTTGCGGGGACGCGGGGTATGGCAAGACCGAGGTCGCGCTGCGCGCCGCGTTCAAGGCGATGTTAGATGGCAAGCAGGTGGCGATGTTGGTACCGACGACGGTGTTGGCGCAGCAGCACCACGAGACCTTCCGCGAGCGGTTAGCGCCCTTCCCCGTCACCGTGGAACTGCTGTCGCGCTTCCGCACCGACGCCGAACAGCGCAAAGTGCTGGAAGGACTGCGCGAAGGGAAAGTGGATATCGTCATCGGCACACACCGGTTGTTGCAGCAGGACGTCGCCTTCAAAGACCTGGGACTGGTCATCATTGACGAAGAGCAGCGGTTTGGCGTCGCCCACAAAGAACGCCTCAAGAAGATGCGCACGGAGGTGGATGTGTTGACGATGACCGCGACGCCCATCCCCCGCACGCTCTATATGGCGCTCGCTGGTGTGCGCGACGTGAGCATCATCGAGACGCCGCCCCAAGAGCGTCTGCCCATCGCGTCATACACTGGCCCTTACGATTCCGATGTCACGCGGCGCGCCATTCTCCGCGAATTGAAGCGCGGCGGTCAGGTGTTCTACGTCCACAACCGCGTCGAATCCATCCACGCGGTCGCCGAGCGGTTGCGCGCGTTGGTGCCCGAAGCGCGCATCGCCGTAGCACACGGGCAGATGCAGGAGCGCGAGCTGGCGCGCGTGATGCGTCGCTTTGCCGCCAACGAGGTGGATGTGCTGCTGGCGACGACGATCATTGAGAGCGGGTTGGACTTCCCCAACGCCAACACGCTCATCGTTGAACGGGCGGATCGCTTCGGGCTGGCGCAGTTGTACCAGTTGCGCGGGCGCGTGGGACGTGGGACGCGGCGCGGCTATGCGTATTTCTTCCACAAGCGGCGGATGAACGACGAGGCGCGCGCGCGGCTGCAAGCTTTGGACGAAGCGACGAGCAGCGGCGGCGGTTTCACGGTGGCGCTGCGGGATTTGGAAATCCGCGGGGCCGGTGAGTTGCTCGGCAAGAATCAGCACGGGCATGTCGCCGATGTCGGCTTTACGCTCTACACGCGGATTCTCGCCCGCGCCGTGCATCGCCTGAAGGCAGCGCAGGCTGGCGAGCCGGAACCGCCGGAACCGATCGGCTCCATCACCATCGAGCTGCCGTTGGCGGTGGGGCTGTCGGCGGACTATGTTCCCGACGATAAGCTGCGCCTGCAACTTTACCGCCGTTTGGCCGAATTGACCACCGCGGACGCCATCGTACAGTTGCAAGAGGAACTGCAAGACCGCTTCGGCCCGCTGCCGCCGGAGGCGCAGAACCTCATCTACCAACTGCGGCTGAAAATTCTGGCGCGCGACGCCCGCATCCCGGCGATTGTCGTCGAAAACGGGCAGATTGCACTGCGTCCAACGTGGCTCAAACGCTTCGATCCGAGCACCATCGCCCAACTGCGCCGTCGTCTGGGGGAATTCGCGCGGGTGGGTCGTCAAGAAATCTGGTTGCCGTTAGCATGGGAAGAATCGCGCTGGCGCAACAACCTGCAACACGTCCTCGAACTCCTGGCGGCGTGGTGGGAGGAGAATGAGTCGGCGAATCGGCCAATGGGCGAATGAGCGAATGAGCGAATGAGCGAATCGGCGAATTGCGAATTACACATTCAGTAGCCAGCTTCCAGTATCCAGCTTCCAGCCCAACATCTATGAATAAACCTGCTTCTAAAAAACGTCCGCAAAAGCGCATTATGTCTCGCCGCGCCGATTTGTTATGGCGATTGGGGGCGTTCGCGGTGTTGTGGATCATTGTGCTGGGACGGGGCTGCCTCTTTCGCCCGCAATCCACCTTTCCCGGCGCACACTTCAACCAGGGGACGAACGCCGCGTGGTTGGGCGTGGAATGGGTCAGTCGCCCACACACCACGAATGAAATTTACGCGTTGAGCGCCGCGCTGGCGGAACAGCAAATCACCACCATCTATGTCTATACGAGCTATTACCGACCGGAAGGAACCTTCAACCCCACCTACAGTTACGCAAGAGAGTTTGTCGCCACCCTCAAAAACCTGGCGCCCGATCTCAACGTGCAGATGTGGATCGGTCTGCCGCTCCAACAGATGAACCTGCACAGCAAAACGATCCGCCGTGAGGTGATCGAGTTTTGCGTCTCCCTCCTCCAGGAGGCTAATTTTGATGGGCTACACCTCGACCCTGAGCCGGTCGAAGATGGCAACAAGGTCGTGTTGGTGTTGCTGGACGAGATGCGCAACGCTATCGGTCCTGATGCCACACTCTCCATCGCCGGGCGACGGATATGGCCGCTCTTTCCGACCTTCCACTGGCCACTCGTCGGCAAGTGGAGCTGGAGCGCCTCGTATTACCAGAAGATCGCCAAGCGGGTAGACGAAATCGCCGTGATGGTGTACGATAGCGCACTCCCCACCCCCGGTTTGTACCGCCAGTGGACGAAATTCCAGGTGATCGCGTTAAGCCGCGCGTTGGTCTACACCGATGTGCGCCTGTTCATCGGCATCCCCACCTCCGCAGAAGCCACCCGCACACACAACCCCACGGCAGAGAATATGCGCAGCGGTCTGCAGGGTACTATTGCCGGTCTGAACGACTGGGCCACGTGGAAAAACACCGTCACCGGCGTCGCCATTTACCCGTATTGGGAAACCGATGAAGCGAAGTGGAAAGTATACCGGAGTCTCTGGTTAGGAGAATGAGGCAGATCGCATAAAAAAAACACTCCGCCTGTGCGAAAGCGGAGTGTTGAGCAGACGAGTCGGTGTGCGGCTAGATGGCTTCCATAACGCTGCTGTACAGGTTCCCGATGTACGGACCGAGCAGCATCACAGCAAGAACGACTACGACCGCAATCAAAACCAGGACCAGGCCATATTCGGCCAATCCCTGGCCTTCTTCTTTGGGCAAATAGACCATTTTGTACCTCCTACAGCACAACTACCCTCATTCTAACCGATTCAAAATCGAATTACAATAGGAGGCTGGTACTATGTAGCGCGGCGCTTATGGCAACTTCTGCTCCATCAGGCGAGCGAGATTCTCTTGAAAGGGAGGATATACGACGCCACGCTCAGTGATGATCGCCGTGATGTAGGCCGCCGGCGTCACGTCGAAAGCAAAGTTGGTCGCGGGCGCACCGGCGGGCGCGATCTGGCACGCCTCGAAGCGCGTGACCTCCTCGGCGGGCCGCTGCTCAATGGGGATGTCGTCGCCGGAAGCCAACGTCATATCAATGGTGCTGGTGGGGCCGACGACGTAGAATGGCACATGATGGGCTTGGGCCGCCAATGCCAGGCTGTACGTGCCGATCTTGTTGGCCGTGTCGCCGTTGGCGGCGATGCGGTCGCAGCCGACAACGCAGAGATCAATGCCGATGGTGCGCATGATGTGCGCGGCAGCCCCATCAACGATGATAGTATACGGCACGCCCCACTGTTCCAGTTCCCAGGCGGTGAGGCGCGCGCCTTGCAAGCGCGGACGAGTTTCGTCCACGTAGGCGAACACGCCCTTCCCGGCCTCGTGCGCGGCGGTGATGACGCGCAGCGCAGTACCGTATTCGCCGGTCGCCAGGGGGCCGGTGTTGCAGTGGTGGATGATTTTCGCCCCGGCTGGCACCAAAGGCAGCGCATTTTGCCCGATGCGGAAGTTGGAAGCTGCCTCAAGCGCGTAAATTGCGTGCGCTTCCGCCAGCACAGCCTCGCGGATGGCGACGACGGTATCCAGCGCAGGATCAAAAGCGCGACGCAGCACGCGCTCCAACGCCCAGAAGAGGTTGACGGCAGTAGGTCGGGCGGCGCGCAGCACTGCATCGGCGGCGCGCAAGTCGGCGCGGAGCGCATCCGCATCAACGCTAGAGCCGTAAAGCGCCGCTAACGCCATCCCGTACCCCGCCGTGATGCCAATGGCCGGCGCGCCGCGCACGACCATATCACGGATAGCGAAGGCAACCTCGCGGTAGCCCGTATAGTCGCAGTAAACCAGTTCGTGCGGCAGCCGCCGTTGATCAATCAGACGCAGCTTGCCTTCCTCTCGCCATTCGATCGCATGGTATGTTGTCATCAGTGCTCCTTGTCGGTATAAAACGTTAAACGTCATGCGTAAAAGAGGCCCTTACGTTTTTACGTTTTACATGTTATAATGCCGCCGTCGCCCCTGTAGTTCAATCGGATAGAACGCAGGTTTCCTAAACCTGTTATCAAGGTTCAAGTCCTTGCAGGGGTACTGGATGTTATCCACAACGCGCACTCACCTTATGTAGCCGGATCTGGCGGCGGTTGAGGAGGCTGCGCAGCGATCTCCTTATCCCGCTCAGACACAAAAGCTGTAGCGTCAGCAATGTTCTTCAAGCTTGCCTGCACGTCCCTTAGTTCGTCTCTGAAGTGCGCCTCTTGTTGTTGCAAGCCCTTGAGGTCGAGGTGCCTTTCAAACGCCCCGGCAATCACTTCGACAACAATCGCCAGCACCAGCCCCAACATGACCTCATAGGGGTTAACCCGTCCACGAAAAAGGAGCGGGAGCGCGACCAAAACAAACAGTTCCGCGAGCAGCAAGGACAGGCGAATCTCCTGTCGCGGGACAGGCCGGGCGACAGACTCACGGCGAGTGAGAAGATATAGCAACGGCAGAAAGACAATCAGAATGGAGAACAAGACCTTGCTGGCCCATAAGGCGGTTGACGGAAACTGGTACAACACAGCGGACGGATTAAACAGTAAGTTCACGGGTGTGGATAACACAACGCAGATCAACAGGAGCAAAAGCACGCTTATCACGATCCCACCGATGGTCGTCATACGCGCTGCGCGATGTCGGCGCGCAATGAGCGCGGGTAGAGCCTGGAGATTGCCTTCCAAGACGCTTTCCAATTTCTTGATCCGACGTTGTACCGGCGGTTGAAGTTGCAGGGACACCCCACTCGCCAGCGCCCACGGCATCAAGGACGCTGGCAAAGGGTCAGACACCGGCAATGGCGTCGGCAGAAATCTGGCGCGGTTAAGCTCCAACCATTCGCTCTGCGTAATCTGACGGTTGCCCCGCGTAAAATAAGAAACGGTATGCGTCCCATGCTTCGGACACTCAATTTTATAGGGCGGCGCGTTATTGACAAACCGGGCTTCGTGTTCAACCCCATCCCGGTAGCATACGGCGCGAATATATCCGCGCGTCAGACATAGAGCGCACAGCGTTCCAGGCGGCGGCTCTTGTTTGCCCAAGTAATGTCCGTTTGAACAGAAATACTCGTAGTATACCGGATCTGCAAGAAGAGGTTGAGCGTTCGAGCGGTCCTGCTCGATGAACTGCGCGTGAATGAGCAAAGAAGCCCACCAAATGAAAATCCATCCCACAGCCAAGAGGAGAATGGATTCAAGCGTGGTTAGATTCACAGATAACATAGACACCCCTCCTGTACATCGTCGCTGTCCTTTTCCTGCAGCAAAGTATAGTCAGGCTTGCTGTGGCGTCAAATTCAGGCTTCAGGCTATTTCGCGTTTTCCGCAATGCATGGGATAATATGTCACTTGAGTTGCTACCTACCTCATAATTTCAGAATGTAGGACACGGATTGCACGGAGCACACGGATTTTTCTTGTTTTTTATCCGTGAAATCCGAGTTCATCTGCGTCCTATGATAGCTTGAGTGTGCAAGTGGCAACTTGGATTATGTATCTATCTTTCCGCTACATACACAGAAAGAAGCCCTGCCGGAGGTTGCCTTGACAAAACGCGAGTTCACGCTGGAAAACGAATACCACTACAATCGCAGCAGTCCGATTCGCTGGATCTTCTCGCACATGATACGCTACCCCATCTTCCCGGTAGTCTTGATCGTAGGCGCGATCCTCAACAACACAGCATACAGCTACATCCAGATCTTCGTCGGGCGCGGCTTCGACGTGATCACGACGCCGGGCTGGACCTCGGCGGCGCTGCTGACGGTAGCGTTGGGCGCGTTCGGCTCGGCGATGAGCCAGGGGTTGACCGGGCTGTTCCGCAACTTCTCTTCATCATTCATCGCGCAGCTCATTGAGCGCGACGCCCGCGACGAGTTGTACGTCAGCCTGCTCGGCAAAAGCCAGACCTTCCACGGGCGGCAGCGCATCGGCGACATTATGGCGCGCGCCACCAACGATGTGCGGATGCTCAACGCGATGTTCAGCCCTGGCGTGATGCTCATCGTTGACTCCCTGATGGCATTAGTCATCCCGGTGATTATGATGGGACGCATTGACACGCGCCTGCTGCTGGTCCCTTTCCTCTTCACCATCGCGCTCATGGTCACAGTGTACGACTACAACCGGCGGCTCAAACCGGTGAGCATGGCGCAACGCGAGCAGTTTGGCGTGATGAACGCGCGGCTGGCGGAAGCCGTCGCCGGCATTGAAGTGGTGAAGGCCAACGCACAGGAGAAGCAGGAATGGTGGAACTTCGCCCGCAACGCGCGCCTGTTCCGCGATTACTACGTCCAGCAGGGCATTATTGAAGCGCGTTACTGGCCGCTGTTGATGTTTGGCCTGGCATGGGCCGGCGGCCTGTTGCAGGCTTTACTGTTGTGGCGCGAAGGCACGCTGACGATGGGGCAAGTTGTCACCTTTATGGGATTGCTCGGCACGCTGCGCTTCCCTACGTTCATCTCGATCTTCACCTTCAACCTGGTGCAGATGGGCGTCGCCAGCGCCGAACGCATCCTGAAACTCATCAACACCGAAACCGACATGGACGAGAACGTGGGTGGCTATGCCCAACCGATGCGCGGTGAGGTGGCCTTCGAGAACGTCTGCTTTGGCTACAACGAAGACTGTATGCTCAAGAACATCAGCTTCCGCGTGAATCCCGGCGAGACCATCGCCATCGTCGGGCAGACCGGCTCCGGCAAGACGACGCTCACACAGTTGATCAACCGCATCTTCGACGTGGACGGCGGGCGGGTGCTGGTGGATGGCGTGGATGTGCGCGATTGGAGCCTGGAGGCGCTGCGCTCGCAAATCTCCACGATTGAGCAGGACGTGTTCCTCTTCTCGCGCACGCTGGCGGAAAACATCGCTTTTGGCTGTGCGAACGCGACGCAGGAGGCCATCGAGGAGGCGGCGCGCGAGGCGCAGGCGCACGATTTCATTATGAGCTTCCCCAACGGCTACGCCACCGAAGTCGGCGAGCGCGGCGTGACGCTCTCCGGCGGACAACGGCAGCGCATTGCCATCGCCCGCGCGTTCCTCACCGACCCGCGCATCCTCATCCTCGACGACAGCACCAGCGCCATTGACAGCGCCACCGAAGACCAGATTCAACGCGCCATGCGCCGCATTAGTCGCGAGCGCACCACGTTCATTATCACCCATCGCCTCAGCCAGATCCGCTGGGCCGACCGTATCCTGGTGCTGCGGCGCGGTGAGTTAATTGATCAAGGCAACCACGAGGAACTGATGGTCCGCTGCGCACCATATCGCCAAATCTTCGCAAGATACGACTAAAGCGTAAAACGTAAAGCGTAAAACGTAAAACGTGAGGCGTAAAGGAGGAAGTGATGGATATTGCGGAGTGGGAGAATAGGGTGCCGGCGGCGTTTAAGGAGGATTCGCTGTGGAAGATGGTAGGATACCGGCTGAGTTTGTTTTTAGCAGATGTAAGTTGGGACGATATTACCAAGTTGATGCAAGATCGTCGCACGTTTGGAGTATCCGATCAATTGTATCGCGCTATCGGTTCAATCAGCGCAAATCTGGCAGAAGGTTACTCACGCGGTACCGGCAAAGATCGCGCACGTTTTTATGAATACGCTCTGGGTTCAGCACGTGAAAGCCGCGATTGGTATTACAAGGCTCGGCATATCCTGGGTGAAGATATTGTCGCGCAGCGATTCGATCTGCCCAGCAACATCATCCGTCTGCTGCTGACGATGATCCCACAGCAACGTCAGCAAATCCTGAAGGAAGAGCCAGAGCCATACCTGGTCGCCAGCGAACTCGATTTTTAACCCGGCGCTCCATTTGCGTTTTACGTTTTACGTTTTAGAAAAACAATTTCGTGAGGTAAACAATGGGTTTTATCCTGGATGGTCTCGATACTGAAAGTTACGACCGCAATTATAGCGACAAGGCGCTGGTGCAGCGCATCGTGGATTATTTCCGCCCTTATGCGAAGCAGATGGGAGGAATCGGCGTGCTGCTGCTGCTGAACTCGGCGACCAGCACCGCTTCGCCCATCCTCATCGCGCGGGGGATTGATTTGGTGGGACAGCGCCCGACAACGCAGACGATTGCGTTGCTCGTCGGGGCGGTGCTGGCGCTCAACGTCATCGCGTGGATCGCCAACTACGTCCGCCGTATGGAATCGGCGAAGGTCATCGGCGACGTGGTGCTCAAAGTGCGCGAGGACGTGTTCGACGCGACTGTGAAGCATGATTTGTCTTTCTTCGATGAGCACCCATCCGGCAAAATCGTCAGCCGCGTCACCTCGGACACGCAGGACTTTTCCAATGTTGTCGCTCTGGTGACGGACCTCATCAGCCAGGTGTTGCTGGTTGTGATTTTGGCTGTGTGGCTCTTCAACATCAATCCGTGGCTGACACTGCTGCTGATCGGCATCTCGCCCGTCGCGGTGGCGGTGGCGCTCAGCTTCCGCCGTATCGCCCGCAAGGTGACGCAGCAATCGCGCCGCGTCAACGCGACGATCAACGCGCAAATCCAGGAATCCATCAGCGGCATCGTCGTCGCCAAAAGCTTCCGCCAGGAGCCGGCCATCTACGCCACCTTCGCCAAAAACAACCGGCAATCCTACCAGGTGGGGCTAAAGCGCGACATCACAATGAACGCCATTTTTCCGGTGATGGCGATGGCCTCCGGTCTGGGGACGGCGATTGTGCTCTATACCAGCGGTCTGGCAACGCGCACCGGCGTCAGCCCCGGCAACTGGTATCTTTTCATGCAGGCCGTCGGCTTCTTCTGGTGGCCACTTATCAACATCGCCTCGTTCTGGAGCCAGTTCCAGGATGGGCTTTCAGCGGCGGAACGGGTCTTCGCGCTGATTGACGCCGAGCCGAAGGTCGTGCAGACGGCGGCGGAACCGGTGGAGTCCGTCGAGGGACGCATCGAGTTTCGCCATCTGCGCTTCAGCTACACTGGCGACGAGATTGTGCTGCCCGATTTCTCGCTGGAGATCCGCCCCAAAGAGACGGTGGCGATCGTTGGGCACACGGGCGCGGGCAAGAGCAGCCTTGCCCGGCTGACCACGCGCTTCTACGAATTCCAGGGCGGGCAGCTTTTGGTAGACGGGCGCGACATCCGCGCCCTGGATTTGGGGCAGTATCGTCGCCACATCGGCCTCGTGCCGCAGGAGCCGTTCCTCTTCTCCGGCACAGTGAAGGACAACATCCGCTACGGCCAGCCGGACGCCGACGACACCCAGGTATTGGAGGCCGCGCGACGCATCAGCCACGGCGATTGGGTCGCCGATCTGCCCAATGGGATTGATACGGACGTGGGCGAGCGCGGGGCGAATCTCTCGATGGGACAGCGACAGTTGGTGGCGCTGGCGCGCGTGCTGCTCAAAGCGCCGTCCATCTTCGTGTTGGACGAGGCCACCGCCAGCGTAGACCCCTTCACCGAGACGCAAATCCAGGAAGGGCTGGAAACGTTGATGCGCGACCGCACCGCCATCATCATCGCGCACCGCCTCTCCACCATCAAACACGCCGACCGTATCATTGTGATGGATCACGGGCGCATCATCGAAGAGGGAACGCACAATGGCCTCATGGCACAGGGCGGACATTACGCGGAACTGTACAACACGTATTTCCGCCACCAATCGCCGGATTATCAGCCGCCGATGGAGGTAGAATAAGCGCAACTCAGTTGGGTCTTGTGCCGTCAATCGCGCAATGCGGTTGTACTATAACAGCCGCAGCAATTCCTCCACACTCAACTCGGCATCGCGCAGGATCTTGCGGAGCAGTCCACGCCCGACATCCTGCCCGGCGTGAACCGGTACCGTGACAATACGTCCATCAGGATGGCACAAACGCACGTGACTGCCTCGTTGCCGTGTCACCTGAAAACCAGCTTTTTGTAGTGCTTTGATGAGTGTGGAACTATGTATCACTGGCAGCGGTGGCATTAGACGGCCACCCTCTGCACGCCAACAAAAACTGGCAAGGGCATCGCGTTTTCACGTCTTTCCTCCAGACACAGCGCGATCACCTCGCGTATGTTGTGTAGCAACTCGTCCAGCGTACGGCCCTGCGTATAACAAGCGGGCAGTTGTGGGACTTCCCCAACATACACCCCATCTTCGTCTTGTTCAATCCACACGTAAAAATCGTTCATTCCTCTCCTTTCCCATATACGTCGCTATGTCTGTGTTACCCGTTTCCTGTTCAGTATAGAACATTTTGCTCTGCTGCCAAATTCATTCTGAGGCTTTTGTAGTCTCTGATTTCAAGTATAATACCCGTGTGACAACGAACAACGTCCAACACGCAAATATCGTGCAATGGGGATGCCTGGCTTTGTTGATCGGCGGCATCCTGCTGGTGATTGTGACTGGCTTGTGGCTGTTCTCCAAACCGACGGCCATCCCCACAGGGCCGCGCCCTACCGCGATTATCTGGACCGCGACGCCGACACCGACCGCGACGCCCACTCCCCTGCCCACCCCCACCCCCCAACCCACGCTGCCCCTCTCGCCGACTGAAGTTGGCGTTGGAGTGCGCGTGCGTGTCAGCGGAACCGGCGCGGCAGGTCTGAACATGCGCGCCACACCCAGCACCAGCGCCGAACGTCTGGACATCGCCGCCGAGGGCGAAACCTTCCTGGTTGCCGCCGGGCCGACGGTCGCCGATGATTTCACGTGGTGGTTTTTACGCGACGAAGCCAACCCGCAGCGCGAGGGCTGGGCCGTCGCCAATTATTTGATCGTCGCGCCGTAACGCAGCGTTGGAACGTTCCAACGTCTTTCAAGGAGCTTATATGGATCGAGAAATCGTTCTCCGCGCCGAGAAACTCCGCGAAGCAATCAACTATCACAACTACCGCTATCATACCCTGGATAGCCCGGTCATCAGCGACGCACAATTTGACGCGCTGGTAGATGAACTGCGTGCCCTCGAACAGGCGCACCCGGAGCTGATCACGCCGGACTCGCCCACGCAACGGGTGGGGGGGGCACCCGCCGAGGGCTTCGAGAAAGTGACTCACCCCGCTCCCATCCTCAGCCTCGATAAGGCAAGCAGCCGCGAGGAACTTTTTGCCTGGCACACGCGCATCAGCAAGCTGTTACCGACAGACACCCCACTGCTGACTTACACAGTCGAGCCGAAATTCGACGGGCTGACGGTGGTGCTGCATTACCGGCAGGGGCAACTCGTCCTCGGCGCAACGCGCGGCGATGGGCAGATTGGCGAAGACATCACGGCGAACCTGCGCACGATCAAAACGCTGCCGCTGCGCATCCCGGTGGATCCCGACGGGCCGCAACCGCCGCCGTACCTGGTAGTGCGCGGCGAAGTGCTGATCCTGCTCAAGGACTTCGACGCGCTCAACGAACGGCTGGCGGAAGCCGGCGAGATGCCCTTCGCCAACCCGCGCAACGCTTCCGCCGGTTCATTGCGCCAACTCGACCCCACCATCACCGCGCGGCGACCATTGCATCTCTTCGCCTACAACATCGTCACCGCAGATGGCCCGATCCCGGAGACGCAACATGGCACGCTGGATTATCTGCGCGCGCTTGGCTTTCCGCTGCCGGATGAAATTGCGTATTTCGACACTTTGGACGCCGTCGCCGACTATTGCGAGCAGATGCACGGCCGGCGGGACAAACTGGCCTACGAAGCCGACGGCCTGGTCATCAAAATTGACGATCTGGCGACGCAAGCGGCGTTGGGCGTGGTGGGCGGGCGACCACGCGGCGCGGTGGCCTACAAGTTCCCGGCGCAGGAAGCCACGACCACCATCAAGGGCGTGGAGTTCTCCGTCGGGCGGACGGGCGTGATTACTCCAACGGCGCTGCTGGAGCCGGTGCCCATCGCCGGGGTGACGGTGAGCCGCGCGTCGCTGCACAACTTCGACTTTATCGCCGAGCGCGACATCCGCATCGGCGACCGCGTGCTCGTCAAACGCGCCGGGGACGTGATCCCCTACGTCGCCGGGCCGATTGTGGACATGCGCGACGGCGACGAGCAGCCCATCGCGCCGCCGACAGCGTGTTCCGCGTGCGGCGATCCGATTGTCCATCCAGAGGGCGAGATCGCCTACTACTGCATCAACGCCGCGTGCCCGGCGCAACTTGTGCAAAAGCTCACCTATTTCACGCACGTCCTCGACATGGAGGGCCTGGGCGAACGTACAGCCACGCAATTGGTAGAGCAACGTTTGATCACAGACCCCGCCGATCTTTATTTTTTGACCAAAGAAGCTTTGCTCACGTTGGAAGGATTCGCCGATAAGAAAGCTGACAACCTGCTGGCAGCCATCGCGCAGGCCAAAGACCGGCCCTTCGAGCGCGTGCTGGCGGCGCTGGGCATCCGTGGCGTGGGTGGGACGGTTGCGGGCGTGCTGGCGAAGGCGTTCCCCTCGCTGGACGCGCTGGCGTCGGCGCAAGCGGAAAGTATCGCCGCCGTCGAAGGCATCGGCCCGATCACGGCGCAGAACATCCTCACGTGGTTCGCCCACGAGCATAACCGCGCGATGGTTGAAAAGCTGCGTCAGGCCGGGCTGAAGCTGGCGGCGGACGTCAGAAGCGTGGCCGGCGCGCAACCATTTGCTGGCCTTACCTTCGTCATCACAGGCACGCTCTCCCGCCCTAGAGATGAGATCGCCGCGTGGATTGAGTCGTCAGGCGGCAAAGTCGCCGGTTCGGTCAGCCAGAAAACCAGCTACCTCGTCGTCGGCGACGACCCTGGCGGCAGCAAGTACAATCGCGCCCAGGCGCTCAATACGCCGCTGCTCACCGAAGAACAGCTCTACGCGCTGGCGGGCGACCGCCCGTGACATTCCCGTTTTGACTTTTAGGGATAGATAGCATACTATTGAATCGAGAAGAGAGAAATATCAGCTTCAGGAGGAACCACTATGGGCCTGTTAGGTAAAGCACAAATAGGATCACCGATTCAAGGGCACGAAGTTCACATAGCCAACGATTTGCTCTGGGTCACGGGTGATTTAGAGACATTGGGCAGCCCCCACAACTACATCAACCAGGATGGGATGTCCTATCTAAAGATCAACAACCCGCACATCGTTCCGTGGGCTTTTTCAGGCTTGCCATCCAGCCATGCGCCGATGATCATTATGGTGCGGGAGCGTATCCAACTCTTGATGTTCACCAAAGAAGAGTCCCTGGAGACATTCCGCGCCGCGCCCAGAACCGAGGTTGTGATGCTACATCTGCCGCTTGCTATCGTCAGGGGCGGTGTGCCTTTCCTCAGCGAAGCGAAAGTGCACAACTTTCTCGACTTTTGGAAAGGCATTTTCTTCCCGGTCGTCAATGCGGAGATATACTTCCTGGCCGGCGGAGCCGAGCAGCTACCGACGCAGTCGCGCCTGGTCTACGTGAACCGGAACTTGCTGCAAAGTTATGTGAGCGGCTAAAAGGCCTCTCCCCACCATGCGTACACCTGACGGGAGAGAATGTCCCTACTATTACGGAGGATATTACCGGCGAGCCGCGGAGAAGGCGTTATGTCATCTGTTGGATGGCCAACCCGACGCGCGACGTTGGACACCCGCATTGTGCGCTACGTGCATTGTGCCCGATATCCGGCGGGCCAACGGCTGCGCGGCGATGGCGCTACACGCGCACATTGGCAGAGGCGGATGGCGTTTTTGGGAAGGCAACCGGATGCGCGTCTACGCGACATGTACCCGCAGCAAGGCTGCCGTACAAAATCCCTACACCGGCTGTGGTCTATGCCACGAAAACATCACCTTTGTCGTGAGTCCAGAATCAGAAGAGAGCTTATAAGCAGATATAAACAAATTTCCGTGCGACTTTGGACTTTCGACTTTCGACTTTTGACTTTTGACTTTTGACCAGCGTAAGGAGAAATGTATGTTGACTGAACCCATTCGCATCGGCGTCATCGGCGGTTCGGGGCTGTATCAGATAGACGGTTTGGAGAACATCCACGAAATCCACGTCACAACGCCGTTCGGCGCTCCTAGCGACGCCCTCATCGCCGGGGACCTCGCGGGCGTACCGATTGTTTTCCTGCCGCGCCACGGACGTGGCCACATCCACACGCCGACCGAAGTACCGTATCGCGCGAATATCTACGCGCTCAAACAACTCGGCGTCGAGAAAATCATCAGCGTCTCCGCGTGCGGGTCGCTGCGCGAGCACCTGCATCCAGGCGCGGTCGTTGTGCCGGATCAGGTCTTCGACTTCACCAGGCAGCGCCCCAGCTCGTTCTTCGGCGAAGGATTGGTCGCGCACATCTCGGTCGCGGAGCCTTTCTGCCCGGCGCTATCCGCATTGCTGGCCGACGCCGTGGTGGAGGCCGGAGGGAGCGTGCAACGCGGCGGAACCTTCATCACCATCGAAGGCCCGCGCTTCAGTACCAAAGGCGAAAGCCTCGTCTACCGCCAATGGGGGATGGACATCATTGGTATGACGGCCTGCCCGGAGGTGTTTCTGACCCGTGAAGCCGGGATGTGCTACGCGACGATGGCCCATATCACAGATTACGATGTCTGGCACGCCAGCGAAGAAGCCGTCACCGTCGAAATGGTCATCCAGGTCTTGAATAAAAACATCGGCCTGGCGCGGCAAGCCATCAAATTGCTCGTGCCGCGCCTGGCCACAGCCGACACGAACTGCCACTGCGCACACGCCCTGGAAACAGCGCTCATCACCGCGCCCGACCGAATCCCAGCCCCGACCCGCGAGAAGTTGCACTTGCTGGCGGGTCCGTACCTGGCGTAAATGAGCACGCAGCCGATTCGCAAACGTTGGATAACGCCAGCCCCGATCAAAACGCGGGGCTTTTTAATCGGGATTGCCGCCTGTTTCGTAATCTTGGGCGCTGTAGCGCTGTACTTCGCAGCCCCCACCCCCGCACTGACCCCCTGGCACTTGACGGCCCTGGTCCTCGGCTGGGGAACGGCCTGGGGCATAACCTTCGCGCTGCTGCACAAGCGGCTGCCCGATGCAGACCCGTTCATCTTGCCCATCGTCAGCCTGCTGACCGGATGGGGACTGCTGGTGCTGGCGCGCCTGGCCCCCGCATTTCTGCTGCGGCAGATTCTCTGGCTCGGCGTCAGTTGTATGGCGTTATGTGTCGTGGCGTTGCTCCCCACCCTCCCGCGACTGCTCCGGCGCTATCGCTACACGCTGCTGGCGGCTGGACTGTTATTGCTCGGCGCGACGTTTTTCTTCGGCGTCAACCCCTCCGGCTACGGCCAACAGCTCTGGTTGGGTGGATTCGGCATTTATTACCAGCCCTCGGAACTGCTCAAACTGCTCCTGGTTATCTACCTGGCCTCTTACCTTTCCGACCGGCGCGATATGTTGCAGCAGAAATCTGGCAGCCGGGTGTTGTGGATGGCGATTTTTGGCCCTATGCTCACGATGGTGGGATTGGCGCTGTTGTTGTTGGGATGGCAGCAAGACCTGGGGGGCGCACTGCTGTTTTACCTGACCTTCGTGGCGATGCTCTACCTGGCGTGGGGCAAAGGCTGGCACGTCGCCGTGAGCCTGTTGTTGTTCGCGCCTGTTGCGGTGGCAGGATATGCGCTTTCCAGCCGCGTCGCGCTGCGCGTGAGCATCTGGCTCAATCCCTGGGCGCCGGAGCAGGCCGACCGCGCCTTCCAGATTCTGCAATCGCTGTTTGCGCTCGCCGCCGGCGGATTGTTCGGCGAGGGGCTTGGACAAGGGCTGCCAACGCTGATCCCCGCCGTCCACACCGACTTCGTCTACGCAGCGTTAGTCGAAGAGTTCGGCCTGACCGGCGCCATTGGCCTGACGATTTTGCTTGGGCTGCTGATCTACCGGGGGATCGTGCTGGCGCAGAAGGCCGCAGCCCCTTTTGAGTCGCTGCTGGCAGGCGGCATCGCGGCGCTGTTCGCCATCCAGACGTGGGTCATCGCGGGCGGTAACGCAAAACTCATCCCGATCACCGGCGTGACCCTGCCCTTTCTCAGCTATGGCGGTTCCTCGCTGCTCACCGTATTCGTGGCGACCGGTCTGTTGTTGAACATCTCCACCCCCCATCCCGAACCGATCACACTCAGCCTCGTGAAACCTGATACACTGCCCCTGCCAAAAACAGCCGCTCGGCTGGGAAGGGTGTTGTTGCTGCTGTTAACGAGTGTGGTGATCTCCACCGGCGTGTGGAGTGTTCTCCGCGCCGATGAGTTGCGCGGTTATCTCACCAACCCACGCCGCATCCTGGCCGAATCCCGCATCCGGCGCGGGCGCATTCTTGACCGCAACGGCGTCGTGCTGGCCGACATTGCCGTGGATGAAGCGGGCTACGTCACCCGCACGTATCCCGTGCCGGAAGCGGCCCCCGTCCTGGGTTACACCACACTGCAATACGGCGACGCCGGGATCGAAGCGGCCTGCGACGCCCGTCTGCGCGGGGAAATCGGCCGCACGCCCTGGCAGAACGTCCAGGCCGGGCTGCTCCATCAAGTTCCCGTGGGACGTGAGGTGCGCCTGACGATTGATGCGCGACTTCAACAAGCCGCGCAACAGCTCCTGGCTGGCTATCAGGGAGCAGCCGTGCTGGTGGATGCGCGCACCGGGGAAATCCTGGCCCTGGCTACGTCACCCATCTACGATCCGTCCACCGTAGCAGAAGACTGGGAAAACCTGTCCAACGCGCCGGATGCCCCCTTGCTCAACCGGGCGACGCAAGGGTTAGCGCAGCCCGGCGCCATCCTGCAGACGGTATTACTCGATGCAGCGATGCAGGACGGCGCATTGCCTGCGCCAGAACTGCCGCTGACCGTTTCAGTGAGCGCCAACGGCGAGACGGTGACATGCGCGCAAATTCCCGTTGACAATACCTGGAAATCTGCGCTCAATGCTGCATGTCCGGCGCCTTTTGCCGCGCTGGGAACCCAACTGGGGACGACGCAGTTAGCGAAAAAACTCACACGCTGGGGGCTTACCGACGCTCCGATCCTGGAAATCCCGACTGTAGCGGCGGATTGGGATCCCGCCGGCGCTGATGCAGTGCGCGAGGCCGTCGGACAGGGCAATCTATTAGTGACGCCCTTGCAGATGGTGAGTGTGGCAGCCACAGTAGGCAACGACGGCCAACGCACAACACTGCACCTCCTCGCCAAACCCTTCAACGGATGCACTGCCATGGCGGCCATCGCCAATGTTCGCGTCACCACGCCTGAAAGCGCCGCCCAGATTCTCAATGCCTGGCCGCGTTATGGAGAAACGGTAGGGCACATTGGCGACGCGCTGGCCGGTCCCAACCGCACCCAGACGTGGTTCATCGGCCTCAACTCCGCCAAAGTCCCCCGCTACGCCGTCGCTGTCCTGATTGATAACGCTCCCCAACGACAAATTCCGGCGCAGATAGGGAAACGACTCCTCGAACAGGCCGTCAATCCATAAGAAACGCCCCAATGCGTTCATGTTCAGAATCGCCTTCAACGACGTGATACTTATCGTACAATCTGGTTAATTTCTAACCCCAAAGCCACTTTTGGTTTGACAAACGCAAATTCTTACATATCATAGAGATAGAACTTGTGCCGGATCAAGCTACTATTTATAAAATCTATCCTTGATCCATCAGTGGATTTTAGTCACCTACTCTCAAGGAGCACACAATGAACGACATGATCTTACTAATTGAAGACGATGAGGCCCTGGCTCAACTGGTTCAACTGCTCTTGGAACGCGCCGGCTATGTAGTTAAGGCAGCCAGCAACGGTGAAACCGGCCTGGCATTGGCGCAGCAGTCGCCGCCCGACCTGGTATTGTTGGACATTCTGATGCCGGATATGGATGGCTGGCACGTTTACGAGGCGCTGCGCCACATCACCGACGTACCGGTCCTCTTCCTGACGGCCCTGGGCGACGAGCACAACATCGCCTACGGCCTGGGCTTAGGCGCCGACGATTACATCGTCAAACCCTTCGGCTACAAAGAGCTGGTGACACGGGTCAAAGCAGCGTTGTCGCGCGCACGCCGTGCACGCGGCGAGCAGACTGTCTTCCAAACCGGCAATCTGTGGGTCAACCTGGACACGCACGAAGTCAAAGTGGATAACCGCCTGGTCAGCCTCACCCCCACCGAATTCCAGTTGCTCTCTGCGCTCATCCAGGATTCCGGGCGAACGGTGAATCACGATACACTGCTCCGGCGGGTGTGGGGAGCGGAATACTCCAACCGGCGCGACTATCTCAAGCTCTACATCTGGTACCTGCGGCAGAAGGTCGAGGTGGACCCGCGCGATCCCAAGCGCATTGTCAGCGAACGCGGTCAGGGATACCGGCTCGTTATGGAATCCGCAGAAGCGTAGGAGCAGGGCGTGCTGTTTGTCGCACTCGTCCAGCAGTCGAGAGCCTGGAAATTCGACCTGCCCTCAGCGCTTATTGGAGCCGTCATCGCCCTGATTATCGCGCGTGTCATTTACCGGCAGCGCGAGAAAATCAAGCAATTCGGCGTCAAACTGTGGTCTCCGGTCGTGAACCTGCGCAATCGCGCGCGGGCCAGCCAGGAAGAGCGCTATGTCACCGCGCTCCAAGAAGCGCTCAAAGAGCTGCTGCTCTTTACGCCAGCGGACCCGCTGGCGATCTTCCAACCACCGACATTCGCGGCTCCGTCCCCGCTGCCGACAAAAATAGACCTCAAAAGCGACTCTCTTTTCCCGGAACCACTGACCGTTTCGTTCTCGCACATCGCAGACGGTTATCCCAAACTGGTTATCACCGGTCCCTTGACCTCTGGGCGGACGACGGCTTTGGCCATGACGGTATGGCAGACCGCGCAGCGCGCCGGGAAAAAGCGGCCTTATGAACGCTTCCCTATCTGGCTTGATCTGGCGCAGTGGAAAAACCTGCCCCGCATCGAGTCTGTTCCGCCGGTGGAGCGCCTCGTACAATTAGCCGAATTGTTTATGACGGGGCTGATCCCCAAGTGGGTGCTCGCACACCTGCGTAACGAACCTTCGCTCATCCTGGTTGATAACTGGGACACGCTTCCCCCAGACGAACGCCGCGTCGTCGCACGTTTGTTGGCCGAAGCCGCGCAAAGTCTGCCCAAAAGTTGTTGGTTGGTTGCCAGTGGTAACGCTGGCTATGGCATGTTGACCGAAAACGGATTCGTGCCGCTGGAGATTGTCCCACCGCACGGCGAAGACACGATTGTGGCGCTGTACGACGGTTGGGCGCGCTTGCTGAAAATGGAGCAGCTTGAGCCATCCGAAGATGTGCTGCCCACCCTGAAATGGGCAGACGAAGCGGGAGCATCGCTCCTGGAACTCAACACACGCATCATCGTTTACCTGCAAACGCAGCAATTGCCGCTCCGTCCTGTGGATGTGCTGGATCGTTTCCTGGATAACTGCATTCCCACCCCGAATTTGGGTGAAGGGCAAGCAGAAATCGTTGAACAGGCGCGCGTCCTGACCCTGGATGCGCTCAGCCACCTGGCGAAAAAACACCGCATGGAAGGCCGCGCCTTTTCTCAACAAGAAATCTACGACTTTATCGGTTCGCTGCTGCCGCCCGCGGACCCCGCTGTGTCCAAACTGGAGGGTGCGATACGCCGGATGCTCTTCGATACCCATCTATTGCAACGGGAAGGCAAACTCTGGGCGCCGGCGCACTACATCTGGGACGATTTCCTCACCGCCTGGGCGCTCGCTGAGGATCCCATCGGCCCGGATATGGTCAAAGCGCATCTGGACGACCCGGCATGGACGCTGCTGCTCGAATTCTACGCCGGATTGGAGGACGTGACGCCGCTGGCGCTTATGTTGTTCAATGAGGCCACCTCCTACGGCAACGTCGAGAGCCTCTTGCGCGCGACCCGCTGGAGCGTCGTAGCGCCTGAAGATGCTGCCTGGCGCAAAACCTTGATGAAGATCCTCGCGCACACTTTTACCGATGTCGACACAGACAGACACGTGCGTCTGCAAATCGGACACGCCCTGGCGATGTCGGCCGGCGAAGGCGCGCGCGCCTTCTTCATCCAAACCTTACGCCAACCTGCGGTCGCCATCCGCAGCGCTGCGCTGCGTGGATTGGGATGGTGCGGGTCGCCGCGGGAGATGCCGTTGTTTGAAGGCGCTCTACAAGACCTCGATCTTGAAGTCCGGCAAAGCGCAGTTGAGGCGCTGGCCGATTTGGGAACTTCTGGCGCAGTCCGTATGCTCCAAGATGCTATGTTCGAAGGCGATGAAAACTTGCTCCCCAGTATCGCGGAGGCGCTGTCCAAAACAGAAGAGGGCCTTGACGTGCTGAAAGAAGCAGTGGACAACGAATCGCTCTTGATCCGCCGGACCGTGGCGCAGGGGTTAGGGCGAATCAATCAACCGTGGGCCATCGCCATTCTGGAGAAGATGGTCCGCGAAGATAAAGAATGGGTCGTGCGGTCAGCGGCAGAAGTGGGCCTCAACGCGATCAAAGAACAAACGGAGAGTAAGACAGTCACGCTGGCGCCGCCACAAGTTGACCAGATGGAATGGCTGATCACGTGGGCTGCCGGGCAAGGATTAGGGCTTGGCGTTGGGCAAGCAGCCGTGGCGATGTTGGAAAAGGCTATCGCGCAGGGAGACCCGTCTGCCAAAATCTTGGGCGCGCTCACCCTGGTTCACATCGGACGCGAAAACCATCTCACGCTTCTGGAGCCTCTGCTGCACGACCACGATGCAGCCGTTCGCCGGGCGGCAGAATATGCGACCCACCGCATCCAACAACGTTATCACGTCTATCGAGGATAACCGCGTCGGGCAATAGGCGACAAAGCAACAATCCGCCGGCAGTGATCCGGCGGATTGTTGCGTAGATTTTCAGTCCCCAGGTTCTAGAGTTGGCGGCGACCAATCCGGTTCGCGCCCGTCGCCTCGCAACAACTCCCAGGTGAGAACCCGATACGCCAACGCCCCCGAGGAGCGTGGCGCGTAAAAGACGCCCGGTTCCCCAAAGCTCGGCGCTTCGCTCAAACGCACACTGCGCGGAATAATCACATTGAAAACCTGTCCAGGGAAGTGCTTGCGAATCTCCTCGGCGACCTGGCGCGAAAGGGTGGTCCGGCTGTCATACATCGTCAGGACGACGCCGCGCAGCGTCAGAGTGGGATTGAGACCACGTTGTACCAGCGTTATCGTGCGCATCAACTGCGCCAACCCTTCCAGGGCCAGATACTCGCATTGCACCGGCACAATCACCGCCTGGGCTGCGCTCAGCGCATTCACCGTGAGTACACCCAGACTGGGCGGAGAATCAATGAGAATGTAGTCGTAGCCTTCGACCGGCGTCAACATACGCTTGAGATGGTCCACCCGTTCCCGCGGATCCGTCGCGCGGTTCAACTCCACGGTAGCGCCCGCCAATGCCGGCGCGCTCGGCAAGATGTCAAGTCCCGGCCAGCGCGTGCCGCGGATGACTTCGGTGATGCTCTGCTCGCCCACCAACACGTCATAAATGGACGAGGAAAGGGTGCGCGAATCCACGCCGAGGCACGTCGTCGCGTTGCTCTGCGGGTCAATATCAACGAGCAAAACGCGGTGGCCCCAATCGGCCATCGCCGCCGCGACATTAACCACGGTGGTCGTCTTGCCGACGCCACCCTTTTGGTTGGTGAAGGTGTAAACTCGCGTCATGCGCCAGCCTCAGATCGAAGCCATTTCAGAAAGGGAAATCCCTGGAACAAGCGGCAACTTCGTCAGGTTGCGGCGCCGAGGCCAACCCCACCCGCGTGACGGAATACGCCGCCAGACACGCCGCGTAGCGTGTCGCGGGCAACGGCTGCGCGCCCGAAGCTAAGGCAATAAAGAAGGCCGTGGCAAAAATGTCGCCGGCGCCGGTGGGGTCCACCTGCGTCACCGGCACAGCGGGGAAGGCGGTTGGCGCGCCATCCACAAACAGCGTCCCCCCGTCCCACCCACACGTGACGACGAGAATCCGCGTCTGCTTTGCATAATGCACCGCCAGATCCCAGTCGCTGCCGATATCCTCGATACTCAAGACGACGGCGGAGGCCAGCGGCAGCAGATGTGAAGCTTCGGCCCACGGGATAGGAAAAACGCGCCCGCGCGCGTCGCTGTCGCGCATCCAGCCCTGCGGGGTAATGCCGACGAATGTTTTGCCGTTGAAATGTTCGGCCAGCGCGGGCGGACATTCCCGCATAATAGGGCCGATGTGGACAATGGAACTTCGCAGCCAGGCCGGCGGCACTTCCTGGGGGGTCAAGGGTGCGGCAAAAGAGTAGACGTACTGCTCACGATGCCCATCAACGTACACATTCTCGAACGTCGTCGTGGCAGAGGCGGGATGGCGCACCAGGGAAGCAATGCGCTCCAGTGTCGCAAGATTGGCGTCCGCGCCGGTGCTCGTCACAATGCCGACCGTGCGTCCTAGCGCCGCAGCGGTCAGCGACGCATACGAAACCGTGCCGCCGAGGACGCGCCGGCCATCAGGCAGGATGTCGTGTGTGACGTGCCCGATGACCAGGTAGTCAATAGGCGCGAAAACCCGATCCATCAATCCGCTTTTTTTTCTGGCATGATCGTTATAGCCCGATCATACCCTTTACCAACGCTTTCGGTCTTCACGCGCTTGTCTTTGCGCAAAATCATGTGGATGACCCGGCGCTCGTGGGCCGGCATGGGTTTCATCCGCACGGTGCGGCCTGATTGAACGGCCTGATCGGCCATCTTGCGCGCCAAGGCTTCAAGACTGCGCTGCCGGCGCTTGCGATAGCCGTCGGCGTCCAGGACTACATTGTAATCCCCTTCGGTCAGCCGATGCAGGAGCGTGCGGAACAAGTATTGCACCGAATCCAACGTTTGCGCTTTTGGTCCCACCAGGATGTCGGCGTCCTTGCCACGCAACGCGATCCACAGAGACGGACGGTCTTCTTGCTCCCAACTGATGGAGTATTGGATGTTGAGACCAGCAAAGAGGTGTTCCGCCACCTCCGTGGCCGTTTTCTCGATTTGGACGCGGTCCAACGCGCTCTCTTGGCGTTCAACGCGAGGTCGGGGGGGCTTTTTTTCCTGTAGTTGCGCCGGAGCAAGCTTCGGTTCAGGTTTGGCGGGCAAGGGCGGCGCTACAGACGCTTCGACGGCAGGCGAGACAACGACCGGGGCTTCCACTGTCGTCACCGGTTCAGGCGCAGGCGGCGCGACGACAACAGGCTCAGGTTCGACTTCGACCACAGGTTTATGAACAGCCACGGCAGCGACCGCAGGGGCTGGTTGCGGCGCCGCTGGCGCAACCAGTGGCGGGCGGCGTGTCAGTCGCACCCGCGCGTCGCGCGCGCCGATCCCCAAGAAACCACGGCTGCCTTCGTCTAGCACTGCGATTTCGACTTCGTCCCGCGTTGCTACCAGACGAGTCAATCCCAGAATAACTGCCTCATCCACAGAGGGCGCGGCAACGACTACCGACTCTTCGGGCGTCATAAAACAACCTCCTTAACTATCCCACGCAGCCATCACAGCGTTACTTTGTGCTGGCTTGCGGCCGTTTTTGAACAACCGGTTTTTTATCGCCTGGCGGGGGTGCAGGATATGTATAATGCTCGCGGAACACATAGTACTGCAAGATGCCAATCAAGTTGGTAATCAAGAAATAGATCGCCAGACCGGAAGCATACGTCAGGGAGAAAAAGCCCATCATCAACGGCATCATGAGCATCATTTGTTTATTCATCGCCTCAGCCTGGGGGTCCAACGCCGGCGGTGTGATCAATTTTTGGTAGAACCACGATGAGACAACGACGAGGAGCGGCAGGACGTAGAATTTGTCGGGCAGGGCCAGGTCCAGCCAGAGAAATTGGCTCTTCAGCGGGATAAGGGTGCTGAAAGTCGGGATCCACCGGTAGATGTCCTGCGGCAGCTCCAAAAGTTGCAACGGGGTGCTGGCGAGGACGCGAATGATGCCCTGGTACAGGCCAATCATCAGCGGTAACTGAATCAACGAAGGCAAGCAGCCGCCCAAAGGATTGATACCCAACTTGCGTTGTTCTTCCATCAATTTCTGGGGGTCGTCCTTGTACTTCTTTTGTAGCTCTGCAATCTTGGGGCGCAATTCCTGTTGTTGGCGTGCCGATTTCTGCTGCTTCAACATCAAAGGTGTGACCAAAAGACGCATCAGCAAGGTGAGTAGCGTGACCGCAATGATCGTCTCATGTCCCAGGAATTTGTAGAACAGCAGCAGTAAATTGATAATTGGTCTAACGATGATCGTATCCCACACGTTACATTTCCCCCTCTGGTTTACGGTTGGCCGATTACTTTGTCGTGTCGGCGGGTGGGTAGGTCCATAACAGTTTGCCGGTCTCTTGATCGAGAGCCTGGACGCGCCCAGACGTCAGGATCGGCATCGCGTAGAGACGCGATGCATCCGCCGCCAGGTCGCCGGGCAATCGGCCCGGGTTGCGCGTCACAATACCCCAGTTCATCTCTGAACCAGTCTCCGTATCCAGCGCGTGAACGACGCCTTTTTCATAGCCGGCCACAAAGAGTAAACTTCCATCCGCGCTCAAAGCAGGGCGGCCATGCAAGACATCGTCAATCACAGCGGGTGCGCCCCATACCAACTCATGCGTCTCTGTATTCAGCGCATACACGCGCCCTCCGACATCTGCAAAGTACAGGATGTTTCCGTCCACAACAGGAGTCGCCCATAGCCAGTCACCGGCCTCGAAGGTCCAGACGATTTGATGCGTCGTCAGATCAATCTGGTAGAGCTTCGAGGTGAAGTCTCCGACCCACAAAGCGCCATCCACGAGGACCGGCGTGGCCGAGACCGCCCCGCCCAGCGCAAGCTTCCATTTCTCAGCGCCCGTTGTCACGTCCAGGGCATAGAGTGTATGATCGAGAGAAGCGATGTAGACGGTGTCTTCAACAGCGACCGGCGTCGCCCACACGCGGTCTTTTGTGGAGAAGGCCCAGACCGGCGTACCATCATCCACGGCGATAGCGTAGACCTTGCCATCCCCGTTGCCGATGATGAATTTTCCGTCCGCCACAACACCGCTGCCCACGTATTGGCCGCCGGCTTCGGCAAACGTCCAGAGCAAATCAGGACGCTCGGCGCGGGACTCACCCAACGCCAAAGCATAAACGGTTCTATCCTTGTACCCGGCAATCAGCAATATACCGTGGTCGCCATAATCCTCCGCCAAGACGGGAGTTGAGTAAAAAGGTCGCAGGTTTTTATCCGTTTCGTCGGGGAAACTCCACAGGAGCTTGCCCGTTTCGGCGTTGAGCGCCTGGACTCGCTCCAGATTGGCGGCGTAGACCGTCCCATCGGCCACTATGAGGCCAGGCCAGCTTTCGTGGCGCAGACCACCGCCCGCACAACCGGTCAATACAACAAACAGCAATGACACTGCGATCAGCGCGCTGCCGTGCAGTGTCTTTCCTCGTTGATAGAGGCGGTCAGTGACAATCCGCCACAAGCTCATACTTCCTCCTGGATTAAGTCAACATGCATATTCAGGGAACAGGATCATAGCCGCCCGGGTTGAAAGGGTGACAACGCGCCAGTCGTTTGAATCCCATCCAGCCGCCCTTGACGAAACCGTAACGCTCGATAGCTTCATAGGTGTACTGCGAACACGTTGGAGTAAAACGACAAGCCGGAGGGAAGTGTGGTGAGATGAAATGTTGATAAAAGCGCAGCAGCCACAGCGCGATTGCTTTCATCGGTCTTTGTCATCCGCTGGGGATGCCCATAATCCCGCGAGACCTAGCATACGCCGCAGTGCGCTTTCCACCTGAGGTTCCTTCGCTTCGCCAAGGGGGGGTCGTGCTACCAACACCAGATCCCATCCCGTCACTATAGAGCCATACAGATGGCGCGCCGCTTCACGCAACAAGCGCCGCGCCCGATTCCGCACCACCGCGTTGCCAACTTTGCGACTGGCTGTAATCCCAACGCGAACGTGATCGCCATCATTAGGGAGCGCCCAAAGGATAAACAAGGGATGCGCCCACGACCGTCCCGTAGACCACACATGTCGGAAATCCTCCGGACGGCGTAGACGCATTGCTGTGTGCCAATACTGGTGCTCCAATAACGCGGCTTACGTGAATGAAGCGCAAAAGGTCACAAAATTAGTCGCGGCGGCGCGGGCGTTGCGAAGATTCCTTCCAGTTGATGCGCTTCGCTCCACCCAGGCTCACGACCACCAACTTGTGGCGGCCCTTAAGACGACGACGCTTCAGGACATCCCGACCCGTGCTGGTGCTCATTCGCTCGCGGAAACCGTGCGTGCGCATCCGTTTGCGTTTTTTCGGCTGAAAAGTTCGTTTTGGCATTTTTCTCTACTCCTCTTCTTTAACATCATCCCCAGAAGGGATGTCGACAGCTAACCAGGCCCCTTACAGTGAAAACCGCGCGGTCGCCCGCGTGGTTTTCGACGTAAGCTTCAAAACGTCAGTATTATACCCGAAGGGGCAAGTAAGTCAATTCGGTAACAACTTGACAGTTGCTCAACTCATCGGTAAGATAGCTATCGCCTGGCCGAACTATAATGACGGAACTCAAGACAATTCGATAATTTTATGAGGGAAATGATGACAAACGTGGACATTCGATTGCTACGCCCTGGCGACGAAACTGCGCTGGAAGCCTTCCTGGCGCCGCGTCTGGCGACCTCAATGTTTCTCATTGGCAATATGCGGTTATCAGGGTTGGCCTACAATGGCGAGCGATACACGGGGGATTATGTCGCTGCGTTCGAGGACGGCAACATCGTCGGGGTGGCGGCCCACTTTTGGAACGGGATCATCATCACGCAAGCGCCCGCCTATCTCGACGCCCTATGGCGCGCGGCGCTGACGGCGTCTGGGCGTCCGCTCAAAGGCGTTATCGGCCCGCACAAACAGGTGGCTGTTATCAAAGCGGCGTTGGAATTGGAGCATTATGAACGTCAACTGGATCAACAAGAGAAACTCTACAGCCTTGATCTGGCCGCTCTTCTTGTCCCGGAGGCGTTGGCAACAGGCCAGGTCAAGGGCCGCCGGGTCGAGGGGCATGATGCGGATATCTTGACCCGCTGGCGCGTCGGGTACGATGTCGAAACCCTGGGGGAAGAAGAAAGCGAGCAGCTCTGGGCGCAGGAACGCGCCATGGCGGAACGCATCACCGCCGAAGGCAATACGTGGATTCTCGAAGCCGAAGACCGCCCCGTGGCAACCAGCGCCTTCAACACGCGCCTCCGAGAAGCCGTGCAGATCGGCGGGGTATGGACGCCGCCGGAGTACCGCAGACGCGGGTATGCGCGGTGCGTCGTCGCGCAATCGCTGCTCGACGCCCGTGCGGAAGGCGTCGAGAAGGCAATTCTGTTCACCGGCGAAGACAACCTCGCGGCGCAAAAAGCCTACACCTCGCTCGGATTCCGGCACATCGGCGATTATCATCTGCTGATGTTACGCAACCCCCTCAATGTGGCAGTGGAGGGGAATCCAACTGTTCTGGGGTAGAAAAACTACACTTTTACAGCCGTGGAGATTCGAATATGACACAGTTATCCCGTTTACACGTCAGTTCAAACCAGCGTTTTATTATCACCGAAGAGGGCGACCCGTTCTTCTGGCTCGGCGACACGGCCTGGGAGTTGTTCCACCGGCTGACCCGCGAGGAGGCCGAACGCTACTTCGCCAACCGGCAGGCCAACCGCTTCACCGTCATCCAGGCGGTGGCGCTGGCCGAATTCGACGGCCTGAACACGCCCAACGCTTACGGCGAGCGCCCGCTGCTCGACAACGATCCCACGCAGCCCAACGAGGCGTATTTCGCCTACGTGGATGAAGTGATCCAGATGGCCGCCCGCCACGATCTGTACATCGGCCTGCTGCCCACCTGGGGCGACAAAGTCAATCACCAGTGGGGCGCCGGGCCGATTGTGTTTAACCCGGAGAACGCGGAGGTCTACGGGCGTTTCCTCGGCGCGCGTTACCGCGAGCAGACCAACATCGTGTGGATTCTCGGCGGCGACCGGCCGGCCATCCACGAGGAGCACGACTACCGTCCGATCTGGCGGGCGATGGCGGCGGGCATCGACGCAGGGATGGGACGCGCGTCGTTCAAGACGTACCATCCGGCAGGTGGGCGTTCCACATCGGCGTGGCTGCACGATGAAGCCTGGCTGGATATGCACATGATGCAGTCCGGCCACGGCGGCGGACACGACGTGCCGGTGTGGGAGTGGGTGACGCACGATTACGCGCTCACGCCGGTCAAGCCGATGCTCGACGGGGAGCCAAACTACGAGGATCATCCCGTCAACCCGTGGCCGAAGTGGAACCCGGCGAATGGCTATTTCCGCGACTACGACGTGCGTAAGCAGATGTACCGCTCGGTGTTCGCCGGGGCGTGCGGCGTCACCTACGGGCATCACGCGGTCTGGCAATTTGCGGATGAGCAACGCGGGTATGTCAATTTTGCCGACCGGCCCTGGTATGAAGCCATCAACCGGCCCGGCGCGCGCCAGGTCAAGTATCTGCGGGCGCTGATGGAGTCGCGTCCCTATCTCAACCGGATTCCCGATCAAACGATGCTGTGCTGCGACGCAGGGACAGGCGGCAGTCACATCCGCGCCACCCGCGACAGCGAAGGGCATTACGCCTTTGTCTACCTGCCGCTGCCGTTGCCCGTCACCGTCAACCTGGAAGCCATTGCCGGCGCGACGGTCAACGCCTGGTGGTACGCGCCTTGCACCGGCGAAGCGACGTGGATTGGTCAATTCCCCGCGACCGGCGCGCAGACCTTCTCGCCAGGCGGTCAGCGTCCCGATTGGGTGCTCGTGCTGGATGATGCCGCCAGGGGCTACGGCGCGCCAGGACAAGACAGATAGCGTAGAGGCACCGGGATTCTGTAATGGTCAACAGGATATTGAACACTTAGATAACGCGTTTTTTACCGCCAAGACGCCAAGCCCGCCAAGAAATCTTAAAAACTTGGCGCGCTTGGCGTCTTGGCGGTTGTTCAATATCATCCTGACAAGTACAGAAAAACCGGGATTCTTGCAGAATCCCGGTTTTTGGAGAGACGTCAGTGCTGCGCACACCATGCCAGCACGAAAATTTCTGCCACAGAGGGCACAGAGCACACAGCGTTATTTGTTCTCATCTCTGTGAACTCTGTGTTCTCGGTGGCTATTTTCGAAGGAGTCAGGCATCATAGTGACAAATCTTTGAGCGATGTGTCCGGCTCGTGGTAACGGCGGTAGTAATGGGTCAGAGTGGTGCCGGTGAAGAACCGGTTAATGGCCGGGACTCGCAGGAGCACAGTAAAGAGGGCATAAGCGATGACGAAGACGAGAAGCGTATAGCCGTATGCCAACAGCACCCACAACAATCCACGCACGTCCGCCAAAGCAGGAATCTGCTGCGTCAACCCGTTCAACACCCAATTGACGACCGGGATAAAGGTGAAGGCAGCCAGCAGCACCCCCCAGGAATGGCCGGCCTCAATGGCCTGCGTGGGACAGAAGGCCATGCAGCGCATACAACTTTCGCAGTTGAAGGTCCAATATGGCCGGCGCTGCCCGGCGCGCTCCACCATCTTGATCGCGCGCCACGGACAATGCGCGGCGCACTGCCCGCATCCGATGCAGCGCTCCGAGGCAAAAAAGAGCTTCGCCAGGAAAAAGCGGCCCAGGATCAAGTAGCCCACCCCAACAGGCAACAAAACTAACGCCAGCAGCGCCCACGGCCACGCGAGGAAGCTACGTTTACCCGCCAGGAAACCGTCCATAAAGGCATCCGTTTTCTCCCGCGCCTGCGCCACCGTCGCGCGGGCCTTTTCCTCTGGCGCGCCCGGCACGAGTGACATCCAGTTATCTGGCAGGGGGACATCCAAAAAACTGCGCACGGTGTAGCCCTTCAGCCACAAAAGGAGCGCCATCACATAAAATGTCGTACCGCTGACGCCGGAGTTCGCGGCGACAATCAGCGCGTCTGTGCCCTTGCCGCGCGGCAAATGCCAGACAAAGCGCATCATCAGCCAGGGCGCAATAAAGGCATGGACGGGCATCGCCAGAACGAGCAATGTATCCGAGTTGGGCTTGAACTGCGCATCCAGATCACCGGCCTGAATGGAGGCCGTCTCTGTTGAGATGCCCGCTCCCTGCAAACGTTCAGCCACCCACGTCGCTACCCGGTAAGTGTTTCCGGTTCCCGATAAGAAGTAGAGCATCGCCTGTTGATAAGTTATCCGATTCATAAGCTGTGCAACACTTTCACCATTGCGCCTACGGCGGCGGCGAAAAACTGATCCAGCGCCTCGTCCGGGGCCTGATATGCCCCGCCAAAGCAACCATCGCCCAACACATCACGCGCCGCAGCGGCAGATGCGCCGGGTGACAATAAAACCGGGGTCTTTTGGCCGTCAGGAACCGGCGCGATCCGCGTCAACGCCGGGAAGTTCTCCGACCAGTTGGCGTGGTATTGCGCCAGGCCGACAGCCTCGGCGACCGCGTTCACTGCCGGATGCCGCCACCACTCAAAAAGCACAATCCTGGCCTCGGGATGCGCGGTATTTTCCTCGCTGATGAGCGGGCCAAGCACGCCAGTGTTGCCGCCATGGCCGTTACTCACCAGGATGCGCTTGAAGCCTTGCCTCCGTAGATTTGCCAGAACCTCGCGGACGACTGCGGCAAAGGTCTCCGGGGACAGGCTGATCGTGCCGGGATAGGCGACGAAATAGGGCGAGATGCCATAGGGCAGCGGCGGCGCAATCGGCACATTCTCTTGTTCGCACGCAGCCTCCGCAATCGCCAACGGCGCGCGGATGTCCGCGAGCAGGCTGAGGTAGGCGTGCTGCTCGCACGCGCCCGTGATGACCACCACGCGGTCGTCGCGTTGCAAATACGCTTCCACCTGCATCCAATTCATCGCTGCGAATTGCATCAGCGCACCTCAGGCAATCGTATCGAAGCGCGTGCGCCGCCCGGCATCGTCCCGCTGGCTGACGGTTTCCTTGAATTCGGACACCATCGCCACGTCATGGCGGTACTGGAACGGCCACATGCTTTTGGTGTGGAACAACGCCACGCGGTCGCCATCGCCGAGCCGATGCGGCAGATCAGGCTGCAAGCCGGGCATCGCGCTCAGATTGCCATTGATGAAGGTGATGCCGCGTTCTTCCGTGGGCATCGCCAGATGGTCCAGCAAGTCTTGCAGGGTCGCCCCTTCTGGCAGGTCGAGATGCTGCAAGGCGAAGATATTGTCGTTGCTCCCACCATATTTTGCCAGCGGCCCATAAAGCCAGACTTCAACGTGAATTGTCTCCATGACTCTTCCTCTCATTAGATAAAAATCTGCTTAATCTGCTTAATCTGCTGACGAAAACTCATGCCAGCGCGATGGTCGCCGCCAGCGCGAACTGCGCCAGGTGGTAGGTGATCATCACCCCCACGCGCAGCACGGGCGACGGCGCGACGAATTTGTTCCACGCCAGCATCGAGTCGGAGGCGAAGAACAGCGTCGCGCCCACGATCGCGGTGAGGCGCGCGGCGGCAGGCCACGCCGGGCGGAACAGCGTCGCCCACGCCGAGAAGAGCATCAGACTGAGGATGGTCGCGTAAGCGCCCACCGGGACGCGCATCGCCTGCTCGCCTTTCTTTTGCAGCGACGCCGCGATGCGCGTATAGAGCATCACCCCCAGCGCCGCCACGACGATCAGCACGATCACCGACCCGAGCGGCGGCAATGTGGGGTTCAGCCCGATGATGTAGAAGACGTGGGCGATGAAGAACGAGATCAGGCCGGGGATGAAGAACCGCTCGCCAGGCAGCATCAGGAACACGTCCCCCGCCAGCGAGAAGCACAGCCCCAATACGAAGAACAGCGCCAGCCGCGTGTTGTCCGCGCCGCGCATCAGCAGCAGCGCCGCGATGATGACGAGAATCAACGTCCCCGGCTTGACGACGTATTCCACGCGCTTCTGCGCCTGTGCGACGGCGATCCAGTTCACGATTCCCGTCACCAGCGCCGGAATCAACACCCATCCACCTTGTCGTAAGAAATTGAGCATCACGCCTCCCTATGTTTAGTTTTTTGTCAGCAGATTGAGCAGATGAAGCAGATTTTCTGTTTGCCAAATCAAGAATCTGCTCAATCTGCTTAATCTGCTGAAAAAAGCTACAGTGTTTCGACGGGTTTGCGGTTGAACTGCCAGGCGCGCACGATGGGGATGATCGCGCCCAGGCCGACACACAACGCCAGCACGCCGCCACTCCCCGCGACGACGAGCAGCGGCGGCGCGGCCAATCCTGCCACACCCGCCACTAGACTCAGGAAGAAAATCACCGCCGCAATCGCCACGATGACCAATGCGCTGCGCTGCGCCCGCTGCATCGAGGCCCGGCGCACGCCAAACACACGCCCCGATTGCCCGTTGATCAGCACCGGGCGGGGTTCGCCGTCGTCGTCGAGGTAGTAGGTGGCGTAGAGCGGCAGGAGCAACAGCGTCCAGTGCTGGTTTGTGTATGTTGGCGACCAGCGAAACTGGCGGATGTGATCCGCCCCCGCAGCCTGCCGGCACTCCTCGCCCGCCGCCGCCTGGAACGCCGGAACGGCGTCGGCCCAGGCCGCCTCCGGCGCGCGATCCGGCAGGCGCACGAGCGCGCGTTCGAGCGCGTCGGCGGTGTAGGGCTGCGCGTCGTCGAGCGCGTAGACGCCCAAGGCCTGTTCCAACGCGGCGTGCTGTTCCAACGCGGGCGCGACGATGTTGTCGTAGTGGCGTTCGAGCTGGCCCACGCGCGGCTCCCAGCGGATGCGCGTCTTCTGCACCTGCTGCGTGGCCCAGCCGCTGCCGTCGCTGTAGCGTTCCTGGTGGCTGACGACGTTGTAGTCGAAGCCGGCTTCCGCTTCCCACGTCGCCGATACGTCGCCGTCGACCAGCCACATTGGCAGGTAGAGCGGTTGCACGCGGCTGCGCAGCGCTGCCGGGTTCAGATCGCGCGGCGCGAAGGGGATGCCACCGGCGAATTCTTCGATGCGCTTGTCGGCAGTGGTCTTGCTCACCGTGAAGGGCGTCACCAATTCCGGCGGGCGAACGTAGGGCAACTGCTCCACGCCTTCGGTGACGGGTTCCAGGTCCGCCGCGAAACAGTGCGGGCAGCGCAGCGTCGCTTTTTCCGCCAGGACGAGATAGCGCCAGTCGCAGTGCGGGCAGACGGCGATCACAACTTCGGTTCCCCATTCGGTTGATTCAGACATCGCTCATCCTTCGTGCTTTGCCGACGATGGTGAAGGCGATAATCCCGCCGATGATCAGCAGGATGATGCCCGGCACGAGCAGCACGGCAGCCGCGCCCAACGCCGGCGGCAGCAGCAAGCCCAGCACGATCGCCAACACGCCCAGGAGGGTCAGCAGCGCGCCCGGCGCGACTACCGCCCCCACCACCAGCCAGACCTTGTTCCAGTCCACCGGACGCTGCCCGGCGATAGCGCCCGTCTGCCCATTGATCATCACCTGATAGGGCTGGCCGTCGTACTGGAAAACGGTCATGTACACCGGCGCGAGTACGTAGCGCCAGCTTTCGTCGCTGAAATCCAATGCCATGCTGAAGTTGCGAATCCGCGAGGTGCTGGCCTGTCCACGGCACGTATCGCGGGTGGCAGCGCGCATCGCCTCGCGGCCTTCTTCCCACGCCTTTTCCAGCGGGACGTCGTAAGCCTGCGCCAGAAATCCGGCGAGGTACTGCGGTTCGTAGGCGACCAATGCGTGGGTATCGTAGTTTTGTAGTTGGCTCAACAGCACGCCGCTCAACCGCGCCGTCCCAGGAACGAGCACATCGTCGAAGAACTTGCGCACCTGCCCGGATTCCCAGCGCCAGACCGTAACCGTGTGGCTCTCCCAGGATTTGGTCGAGGCGTTGTAGCGGCGGCGCGTCTCATGATGCCCGACTTCGGCCTTCCACTCGGCCTGTGTCACAGCGTCGAAGGTCCAGTACGGCAGGTAGATGCCCGTGAATCCGGCGACCGTCGACTGCTTGAGGGATTTCGGCGTCATCCAACTGCTGCCCAGCCACTTCTCGGCGATAGGACGGCAGGCGTCGGCCTCGATCTTGAAGGGGATCAGGAAGCGCGGGCGCAGCGCGTCCTGCGGCGCGTCCTGCTGCAGCACGCGGTTCGAGCCGCAGAAGGGACAGGTGTGCGTCAACCGGCCCGGCGGGAGGGTGGCGCGCGCGTTGCAGTTCTGGCATTGCACTTCCTTGCGCGCTTCGCCCCAGCCGTGCGCCTGGCTGGCGACGGCCAGCGTTTCCACGGTGAATTCGAATTCCTGCGCGCCTTTGCCGACCAGCGTCCTGGTGGGCGGTTCGTAATAGCCGCAGTACGTGCAGCGCAAGCCGCCGTCGGCGACGCTGTAGGCCGTCATCGCCTGGCACTGCGGGCACTTGAATTCCACAATCTCGGGCTGCGCTTCGGCTTCCTCCGGCGCGGGCGCGTACACCGCGATGCCGGGAATCGCCGAGGCGGTGGGAATAAAGCCGGGCGGCGGGAATGTTTCGGTCATTGGGCCTCCTCAAAACAGTCGAACGTCAAAGGGCGAAAGTCCAAAGTCGCTCCAAGCGTGTTGAATCTGCTATGCATCAATACGCAGTCAAGTGTATCACAGGTTGCGATTTTGGACAGTTTCTTGATCATGAAGCAGGTTGGGGTATACTAGACATTGAAAAGTACCTAACAGCTTGCCGCGATTAGCGCAAAGTTGAGGAGTACGCGATGAACAATACAACATTGACCGATGCTGAAACTATGACCGTTGAGCTTTCGCCACAGGTCGGGTCTGTTTTGGGCGGTATTACAGGGGAAACGCTTAATCAAAAGATTGCCTACCTGTTACAAAATGAAGTTCGGCGCAATTTGGAGGCCTGTGAACGGGATCAACTCGAGTTCGAGATCAAGCACGGACTGGAGTATGAAGCTTTTATAGAAAGATTGGAAGCCGGTGAATTGGGCGATGAATTTGCTTACTCCCTTGAGATGGATGCCTTGCGTTGGGGTGATCTGGTCGCGGAAAAGAAACACTGGCTTCAACAACTCAATGTGCTTCGAGAGTCGTTCGAATGACACTGGACGACTTCTCCCAGGCGCTCTTGAATGCGCTGAACCGCCACTTTCCCCAAGCTACGGTAACTTTCACCACAACCCGTGATATAACACTGACACCCGGTAGAAGCGTCTGATCAGCACATCCCCTGTGCAAAACCTACATTAGAAGAAGCATTGGCCTCGTTGGCTAAGGCTTACGAAAATTTAGTTCTCCGCTAGCCTACCCATACAACACACACCTCACCCTATGCCCCGACATAATCGTCACCCACGGCGGCTCCTGTTGGTCGCAGATGCCGGGACGCATCTGCTCGCAACGGGGATGGAACGGGCAGCCGGGTGGCGTCGCATAAGGCTCCGGCACGCTGCCGCGAATGGAGTAGAGGCGCGCGTTGCGGTCTCGTGGTCCCAAGCGGGGGACGGAGCGCAGGAGCGCCTGCGTGTAGGGGTGCATTGGATTGTAGAACAGTGTGTCCACGTCGGCCTCCTCGACCACCCGGCCCAGGTACATCACCAGGACGCGCTCCGTCATCTGCGCGATGAGGCCCAGGTTGTGCGTGATGAAGAGAATTGCCATGCCAAATTCGTGCTGGAGGTCGAGCATCAACTGGAGGATTTGCGCCTCGGTGGTGACGTCGAGCGCGGTCGTCGGCTCGTCGGCGATGAGCAGGCTTGGATAGCAGGAGAGCGCCAGGGCGATCATCGCGCGCTGGCACATCCCGCCGCTCAGTTGGTGGGGATAGCGATGCACGGTGCGCGCCGGGTCGGGCATCCCCACTTTGCCTAACATCTCGATGGCCTGTTGGAGCGCCTGTTGCTTGGAGACCGGCTGGTGTAGCCGGATGGCCTCGACGATGTGCTGTCCAATCGTGTAGACCGGGCTGAGGGATGACATCGGCTCCTGGAAGATCATCGCAATTTCCAGGCCGCGAATGAATCGCAGCATCGCATCCTCTGGGTCGAGCGCGGTCAAGTCCACCGTCTCGGACCGGTCGCCCACCGGCCGGTGATAGAGGATTTCCCCGCCCGCGATGTATCCCGGCGGCGGCACGATACGCAGGATCGAGCGCGCCATGACCGACTTGCCACAGCCGCTCTCGCCCACCAGCCCCACCGTCTCACCGCGATGCAGAGTGAAGCTGGCACCTTCCACCGCGCGCACAATCCCGCCGGACAGCGGAAAGTGCGTGCGCAGGTCTTTGACTTCGAGCAAGACAGGTGATCGCATAGGCGGTGATTAGGGATTGGTGATTGGTAATTGGTAATTGGTAATCCGTAAAATGCGCAAGGTATAGGGTTCCAGGGTCAGATCGAGTGGTTCGGAGGCGGTTGTTTCTGTCATCGCCAGCGGATCGATCCACGTGGCGCGACCGTTGACGGAGATAGTGAGCGTTGTGGATAGCGGCGTCAAGCCCTCGTTGACGAGGATGTAGTAGTGAGCGCCCTCTTTGACGACGTGGCGGTAACGCAAATCCGGTGCGGGCGGCGTCGCGGCGAGATCGGGTGGGATGAGGTGGTCTATCGTCGTCAGGAAGTCCTCAACGGATTGAACCGATTGAACGGAAGGAAGAGGGGTGGATTGCCAGGCGATGAGGCGTCCGGCATCGGCGAGGGTTTGCAGGGCCGGTTCCGCCGCTGCGGGGATGGCGGTCAGGCCGTCGAGAATTGCAGCTTTGTAGTGCATCCCGGCGATGAAGATGCCCTCTGGCATGACCTCTGCATTTTCCCACAGGTGACGCAGTTCAAGGTAGTTGAAGTCGCGCTGGTGCTGGAAGCAGATTTTGGCCGCTGCCCAGGGCAGATTGCTGGATTCGGTCAGGATGGCGATGTGGCACACGTGTTCACTGTCCGTGTTGAGCCAGCTCATCCGCCGGGCGTAATCGGCGAACGGTTTGTAATCATCCCACCACGGGCTGTGGGGACCGACGTCGGGCGGGCGCTCGTCCTTGCGCGGACCGCGGATCGAGTAGAAGAAGGCGTGCGGGTAGAGCAGGTTCACGCCGCGCACGAAGCACCAATCCACCAGCCACTTCATCTCCTCCCAGGTGAAGCCGTGGCCGTAAGCCCCGAAACACTCGTTGCTGTTGCGCCAGCGGCCCAGGTGCAGCGCGGCGGATGACGAGCACTTGCCCTGCGTGGACTCCGGCCCTTCCAGCGCCGTCGGGCCGGGGAGCACCCAGCGCCACACGATGTCCTGTCCGGGGATGTGGAAGTAGCGCAGGTAGCCGATGTCGTCGCCGCGCCCTGGATGGCCCGTGAGCGCGATCCCGTGCGCCTCACACCATTCGTAGAGCGGGCGGTAGTAGGTGGCTTCCAGGCGGTGAGCCAGCGCGCGCTTGTAGTCCTCGCGGTAGCGCGCTGCGTCCGGCTCGTCGGCGTACCACAACGCGGGCAGGTGTGGCGTGAAGTCGTAGCCGAGGACAGCGTTGACGTGTTCCAGGATGCCCGTTGTGCCAGGCCAGACGTTGCGCTCGCGCGGGCGACCGAGCAGCCCCGGCTCGTCGGTGAAGATCGCGCGGATCGTCGTGCCGAAGTGGTCGCCCAGCGCCTCGGCGTAGCGGTCGTAGACCAGGCGGATGAATGTCGCCGTCGCGTCGGGATTGAGGATGTCGGCGGCGGGCGGCGTGTCCTCGTCCGGCCCTTCGCCGATGTAGTGGAGGCCGCGGATGACGGCGTCAACGGGGCGATCCACGATGGCGATGCGTTGGCCGTCGGGGCGTTCGAAGGTGGCGACGAGATTTGTCAACGGATTTAACGGATGAAACGGATTTTTGGAAGTGTCATCGAGGTCAATTTTTGCCAGACAACGACATTGGTAAGCCGGGTTTGTGGCGACAACCTGCCCGGAGGAGGAGCCGGAGGGGTACATGCCTTCGTCGTAGAGGATGACGAACATCGCACGGCGCTGCGCCTCTTCGACGGCGACGCGCATGAAGTGCAGCATCCGGTCGGACATCCACGCAATGTCACGGGGCAGCCCCACGCGCGGGTGAATGACAAACCCGTAGACGCCGTGTACCTCGAAGTCCGCGATCTGCCGGACGATCTCCGCTTCATCCAGCGCGTCATTCCAGAACCAGAACGGCGCCAGGCTGAATTCGCGGCGTGGATTTACAAATTCATTCATCATCGGCGGATACCTCATCTCAATGGCATAAACATTGCAACCGCTCAAGTCAGGATTATAATGTAGTTATCCCACAGCGCCATTCTTGCGCAAAAGGAGAAAAAGATGACGACACGGCAGCTCTCCATACCTGAATTATTAGATAGTCTCCTGGCTTTGACGCAGGAGCTATATAGCTATGAACGCGCCTATACCCTTGCCTCCGAAGACTTTTACACGCTCTTTTCGCAGGGCAAATTGGACGACGGCGAGGTGGAGCAGACCGAAGATTTTTGTTTGTGGGCCGGCTTGTATGAAACCAAACTGGCTCGTGAACAAGCTTTGCGACAGGCCAGCCATAAAACCGTGCAACGCCTGCTCAAAACGTCTGAAAGCGGCAAGCTACGTCTGTCTCCGCAGATGGCGATGTAATAAGCCATGCTAGACTCTATCGAGGGTTACGCTCAATTCATCTATGCCTTGCCCGCGCGCTATCCGATTATTCAGAAAAACACTCTGCGATTATACACAGTCGGGCCTTACGAAGGCGTGTTGAAAGGTGAACTACACTCAGTTTTACCGCTCCGAATCTTCTCGTTTTGATTGACGAGATCAAGCAGCGCTTTTTTCTCGTAGTTTCTTTACTACGCGCCTAATTCTTTCAGCATCGCCACAGTGCGGCTGACCCACGCCAACGTTGGATCGTCCGCCGTGGCCTGGATGCGGTGCTCCCCGGCGAGGAACCACAGGTAGTAGGTCATGTAGCCCGGCGCGCTGACAACGGTGTGGTAGCCGTGCGGGGCCATGAGGATGGTGTTGTCGCGCACGGTGAAGTTTTCTTCCACGCCGTCGGCATTGTAATAGCGGCAGATGCCGAAGCCGTCGGGCGGATTGACCTTGAAGAAGTAGTCCTCCTCGTGGTCGGCTTCGCGGGGCAGATCGTCCACCTCGTGCTTATGCGGTGGGAAGGTGCTCCAGTTGCCGCTCGGCGTGAACGTCTCGCCGACGATGAGCCGCTGCGCGGGCAGGTCGGGCTGTCCCGCCAGCGTGAGAATCTGGTGGAAGTAGCGCTTGAAGTTCGCCGCGCCCCATACGCCATTGGTGACGCGCTCCGGCCCGATGACATAGGGCGCGACATTCAAGTCACTCGGCGCGCTGGTCAGTGCAATGGAGACCGCGCCTTCCGCCGCGATGGTATAGTGCGCTCTGCAAGGCATGTAGACCGAGTGCGGCTTCCCGTTGAAGACGTTAGGACGCCCGCCAACCTTTTCAAAGCGTGCGCCGTTCACCTCGAACGTGGCCTTCCCGCCGAGGATCACCGCCAGCACCTCACGGTCGCCGGTCTCGCCGTCGAAGACCCCGCCCGCCGCAAGATTCAGCAGCTCAAAGCCCAACAGTTCGCACGGATTGTAGGGCACACGATTCAGTCCGATGCTGTTTTCCACAGAGGCAAAGTATTTCATTTCGGTCTCCTTGTTTTGGGTTATGGGTTGTGGGTTGTGGATTGTGAGTGGTGAGCAGTTCATAACTTGCAAGTCTTAACTCGCAACTCGCAATTCGCTACAGCTCCACCAGGTAGATGTTCACCTTGCCGCCAAAGTCGGAGGCGTAGAGGATGCGACTGCCATCCCAACTCCACGTGGGATGACAATGGCTGCTCTGGGTGTGCCAGGATGTTTTGTGATGACACAGTACAGTGAGTTTCGCTGCATCTCCGGAGATGTCAATCAGCACCAGGTCATCCACGTCGTCGCCGACCAGAATGGTGTTATCGGGGTTGGCGTGATAATGGTTACAGTAGAAGGGCATCTCCACGCGGCGGACGATGTTGCCGTAGCGGTCGGCCAGCCCGACGAAGGGGATCATCGCGTTAGCGTTGACCGGCACCTCGGTCGCCACAGCCTGGGTACGGCTGGATGTGATCGTGCCATCGTGGCCTGGGCCGCGATCATCGAAGAAAATGTACGAATCCTGCGTCCAGAACTCGTGTCCAATGGAGTCATACTCTTCCTGGCGATAGCACGGTTTCGCCTCCCGTGAGACGAAATCGAGAATCCATATCCGCTGCGTGACCAGGTTCCACGGCCCTTCGTGGCAGAAGGTCGCCAGTGTGCTGTCGTCGGGGCAAAACTGGAAATGACCGAGCCAGTGGGTGTCTTTGTAGACATCGAACGCGCCACCGCCGTTCAGATAGGCCAATGTCACCCGCCCATCCTTGATGCGGTAGAAACTCTCCTTGAAGCCGGTGTAGTTCGGCCCACGTGGAGCCTCTACCTTCTCGTTGCGGGTGAAGGCGATGTAGCGCCGGTTGGCCGCTATGGACGGCGCGCCCACACTGAAGTGGCCGGTTTCTTCGTAGATAACGGTGATCGCACCGGTCGCCGTATCGAACAGTTTGATTTGGTTACCGACCGTGTACACGATGAGCGCGCTGTCCGGCGTCTTGGTCACGCCGCCGACAGAGCGCGGCTCGTCAGTCAACTGCGTGATGAGGCCCGTGCCCAAATCCATGCGGAAGATGTTGTAGCGTGGCGAGTCTTCCGGGCGCTTGTCCTCACCCGACGCGCGGTCCGACACAAAAATGATCTCGTTCTTGACGCTGTCAAACGAGTTCTCCGTAAAGTACAAGTGGACATTGTTGCCCAGGCTTGTCAGTTGCCGGATTGTGCGTCCGGTCTTTTCATCCTTGAATTCACGTATTTCCGATTGCCACATATCACGCATCATGTTCAAGTCTCCTAAAACGTTTTGTTTGTCGCTTCTAATTTTCTGCCGGACCTTTGCCGAGGAAGACGGGGGCCAGCATTTGCTCGACGGGAGCGTAGCGGTCGGTGAGCAGCACGGGCGCATCTTCCGCCAGGAGCGCATCCACTTCCTCGGCGGGCAAGAGCCACTGCCGCCAGAGGGAATCCGCCGCAAAGGCGTTCAAGTCCAGCGGCGTATCCGTACCGACGATAACGATGGTGTTGCGGCTGGCCTCACGCCACTCTGCGTTCGTCGGCGCGACGTAGACGTGCGCGAATGTCTGCCGCAAAGTATGAACGTAGGCGCGCAGGAAACGTCCATAAGCGCCATCAATGATGTTCACCATGTAGAGACCATCTGGTTCTAACCAGGCGTGGACGCGCTCATTGAACCCTTGCGTCGTGAGGTGATAGGGAACGGAAAAGTCGTTGAAAGCGTCGCCCATAATCAAATCGTAACGCTCGGTCGGCTCGCGCTGCAGGAACATCCGCGCGTCCTCATTGTAACTGGTAATATGTGTATCGGGCGAGAGTCCCAGATGCCAGTACGCCACCCGTGTCACGCCGGGATCAATTTCGATCACGTCGAGAGTGCTATCGGGATACAGCAGTTCCATATACTTGGGAAACGTGTACCCACCCCCACCGATGAACAACGCGCGCAGCGCGTCGTGGCGCGCCGCCTGATGCGCCGTCAGTTCAGCGTAAACCCTTTCGTAGCCATACACCAGCTTCGTCGGGTTATCCAGGGATGTGTAACTATGGACAAGGCGATCAAGAATCAGTGTGCGTACGATTTCACCTTCGCGCTCTTCTTCTTTCACTTTGATGCAGAAATAGTTGGTTTCGTACATGCAGGGTCCGGCAAGCCAACCGCGTTGCTCTGCCCATAGCGCGCCACCGATTAACAGCGGTAACACCAGCGCCGCGCCCCACCAACGACGGCCCAGGAGAAAGAGTAAGCCCAGGCACAGCAAGACAATGGACACCCCAACCACAATCATGTACGTGCCAAACTGCGCAATGAGCCAGAACCCGGTAAGGAATGTCCCCACGATGCTGCCCACCGTACCGAAGGCATAAATTTGTCCCACCGTGCGCCCCGCACGCGCCAGATCGCGCATAGCCAGCTTGACAACAATCGGCGAAACTGTGCCCAGAATTGAGCAGGGGAGCAAAAAGAGGACAGCGATGAGCGCCAGAATTTCCAGGATGAGCGGCCAGGCGACATGATCCATAGGGTTAAGCTGATCAATCACCAGGATGCCCAACGCCGTCAGCCCGGCCAGGAAGAACATCAAGCCAAGTAACCGGGGCGACGCCCACCGGTCCGCCAGGCGCCCGCCGATGTAGTTGCCCAGGCTGATGCCGGCCAGGATCACGCCAATCACGCTCGTCCACGTGTAGAGCGACACGCCGACGCTCGGCGCGATGATGCGCCCGGCGACCAATTCCAAAATCATAATGCAGCCGCTGGAGATAAAGACGATCAGGTTGGGCTGCCAATACCAGGGCTGCGGGTGAACGGCCGGACGATTATCCTCAGTTTGTTGCGATATTTGCTTGTCTATCACGCTTGTATGACCTCCTCGTTTATGCATCATGCACGGTCGCAAACGGCTTTCCTCCCGCCGTGCAGATATCCTTCACCACATCCCGCCCAGAAGCGACGGACAGCTCGACGTTGCCGCCCGGTTCCACCCACTGCCCGATCATGTAGAAGGCGTCCAGGCCGGGGAGGGTTTTCTTCATCCCACCGCCCATCATCATGCTCATCTTGCGCGTGGTGAGCGCCCAGCCAGCGAACGCGCCGCGCCAGTTGGCGGTATAGCGTTCGTAGGTCACAGGCGTCGCCACGTCTACCACTTCGATAGCGTCGCTCAGGCCGGGAAAACGTTCGTCCAGTGCGATGATGACCTGCTGCGCGACCAGGTCTTTGGCGGCGCGGTAGTGGCGGGGATGCGCGCGCATGCTCTTCCAGTAGTCGTAGTCCGCCTCACACCACACGCTCAAGACGGACTTGCCCGGCGGCGCCATCGTTGGATCGAAGCCGTAATGCTTGACCACCAGCCGCTCGTGTCGCACGTTGCCCAGATAAACCGGTTGTGGCAGCGGAAAATTAATCGACGGACATTCGGCGGAGAAGTCTCTGTTCACGCCCAGCGAAATTTGGAGAACAGATTTCGCCACCGTCATATCGCGGTAATACGAACGGACTTTGTTATCCAGGTAGTGCCCGCCCAGAAGATCGAAGATCGTGCTGTGCCCATCCGCCGCCGAGATGACGATGTCCGCGCGATGCTCACTGCCATCGGCCAGACGGACACCCACCGCGCGGTCGTTCTCGACGAGGATGCTCGTCACCCGCGATTTGTAGCAGATGTCGCCGCCGAGGGCCAGGTAGCGCTTCGCCAAATCCTCCGCGAAGCGCCGCGATCCGCCGATGGGATACCCGGCCTCGCGGTCGTTCATCATGGCGAGGGTAGATAACAGCAGCATCATCGGGAAATCGGGCGGCGCGAATTGGAAAAACGCCGGCAGCGCCGTCCGCAAGAGCGGGTCTTTGAAGCGTTCCGCGTACTTGCGCACGGTCGCAGTGGCCCAACGCAGGGCCGGCGCCAGCACCGGCAACATGCTTTGCCCCAATTCCAGGGATTCTACAGGATCGGAGGGCGTCAGATCAACCGGCAGTTCCATCTTTCTGAACTGGCGGATAGCCTTCGTGAACTCGCGGATTGTGCTCCCGTCCTCAGGAGAAAGCGCCAGCATGTGCTGCTCAAGCCGGTCAATGTCCGTGTACAGGGTAAAGGCACGCCCATCGTCGCCTTCGAAACGGCTGAACGCATCGTAGAAGTGGAATTCGCGGCCTTCCAGCAGTCCAAGCTCCTCCCACAGTTGGTGGATTTTGGTCTGGGGGTCAACCCCGCTGAGATAGCGGATGCTGCCATCGAAGACGTAGCCCTTTCTCCGCCAGGACGTACACAGCCCGCCCGGAATCGTGTGCAGCTCGAAGACTTGCGAGCGATAGCCGTTCATCTGCGCGTAACAGCCGGCCGCAAGCCCCGCCATACCCGCGCCGATAACGAGGATTGTTTTTTTCGGCACACTTCACCTCACTTCATTTGACAATTTGTAGCTATATTCTACAATGTTAGCTAATTCAGCTAATTCAAAGGAATCACTTATGACAACGAAAGCTATCGCCTCGACGGAGGCGCAAAACAACTTTGGTCGTATTCTGACTGATGTCATCCTAAACAATACGCGCTATGTTGTCAAACGACGGAATCTGCCACAAGTCATCATTCTCAGCTTAACCGACTTCGAACAACTGCTCGCCAATCAACCGGAACAACATAAGCTCATCAACGTCATCCGTGACCTGACGCCAATTTATGAATTGGGCGAAATTGTACACGAAGAAGAATGAACACAGCGCTGTCACCCTATGCCTTTGCATACAAGCACCACTTTTTTGAGAAGTCGCTCATTGTGCTCACCGACTGCTTCGAATGGATGACACGCGCGCCAGAAGCCAGCATCCATGCTATCGTAACAGACCCACCCTACGGCGTCAAAGAATACGATTTCGATCAGCTAGAAAAACGGGCGAATGGCAATGGGGGACTTTGGCGTATCCCACCATCGTTTGACGGTCATGAACGCTCGCCACTACCGCGTTTTACTGCGTTTACGCAAACGGACCTGTCGCGGATCGAAGATTATTTTATCACCTGGGCTAAGTCAGCCCTCAGAATTCTCTGTCCAGGTGGACACATTTTTCTCGCCTCAAACGCACTCCTATCCCAAATGGTATTTACTGCCATTACCACTGCTGGTTTTGAATATCGTGGACAGGTTATCCGGTTGGTAAGAACCTTACGCGGCGGCGACAGGCCTAAAAACGCGGAACAGGAATTCGCCAACGTTTGCACAATGCCACGTAGTTGCCATGAACCCTGGGGTATTTTTCGTAAACCTCTACCCAACGGAATGAAAGTCAGCGAGTGTTTGCGTGAATTCGGTACCGGCGGATTACGCCGTAAGCCAGACGGCAATCCGTTCGAAGACGTCATCGAAAGTGAACGCACCTCGCAGGCCGAGCGAAAAATCGCCGATCACCCAAGTTTGAAACCCCAATCCCTCTTGAGGCAACTGGTTTATGCTTCCTTGCCGCTTGGAGAAGGCATTGTCGTCGATCCATTTATGGGATCTGGCTCCACCGTAGCTGCATGTGAAGCGATAGGCTATACTGGCATCGGCATTGAGCGTTATGAAGAATACTATCTTCTAGCGCAGAAAGCCATTCCGGCACTGGCGCGACTAGCCACCAAAGAAACTCAAATGAGCTTCTCACTGGTCTAGGCGATAGACCCAGTTCTCCCGCATTTTTTCGACACCGCGCTGGTTTACACTGGCCGTTATGGTTCGTCGGCTCGTATCTGAGCGCCCCGAAAAAGTCCAATCTGCTTTTTCGAGCCTCGCTGTGTATACGCCCACAAAGCAAAACGGCTTTGGTGGTATTCCCTTGCGCTCATCATGTGCAGTATTGCTGTCAAAATGAAAAACCATCAACAAACATCTTCAGGATTGTGTCCTTGCCAACCACCAGTGTGCCGCGAGCCCTTGATCTCAAGACCTTCAGTTGCGTGCTGAACTGCATCATCAGGGAACATCCCGCGTGGTATCAAATCTGGATGCCCGTTGTGATACTGATTCTTTACCAGGGTTGAACAATACTTTGGGATACTGATATTCATAAACTCACCGACAATGCTACTAAAATTAGCCGGCATCAAAAAACTCTCGAGACGGGGGATACCTTTGATATGGAGCTGCTGGTTTATGAATCCCAGGAAATCCAGAAAATCCTCCATCGCTCGGCATAAATGGTCTACCGTCAAGCCGTATGGAAGAACACAATTCGGATTGAAGTAATCGCTGGCTATAGATTCAGGCTTACAGGCAAGAGATTCTTGATCGTTTCGATTATTCATACCCCTCTAAGATTCCTTCAAGAAACTACTGATAGACGTACACGGTCCGTGTGCCACCGCCAACCGACCCCGAAACGCGGAGGAAGAAGCCCAAGTCGTACCAGCAGCCATTGTTGTTGATCTCGTAGATACCCACTTTGGGATTGAACAGGCGGATGATAAACGTGATCGGCAGAATAATGATGTAGGCCAGACGCTTTTGGGCTTCCAGCAGGCTGTTTTCGCGTTCGAGTTTGAATTGCGCCGCACCGCGCCCGAACAAAAACGGATCCTCCCAGGCCAGCCAATCCACCTCTTTTGATACGAGTTTATCGCGCAGAAGTAGCGTCATTTCGGCCAACATGCGGGAGAAAAATGTCCGTTAAATTTCGTTGAATCCGTTGAGAGAACCGTTTTCATCACGCCGGATGACGTAGCGATAACAATCCATCCCAAAGTAGACAGCCTTCTCGACAAACTGCAAGCCGCTCTTTTCGAGCACCCGCTGCGACGCGATGTTCTCCGGGTGCGTCAGCCCGATGATAAACGGGAAGGCGAATCGCTCGAACCCAAAGCGCAGCGCCGCTTTCGCTGCCTCGGTCGCCAATCCGCGCCGCCACACCTCCTGACGCAGCAAATAGGCAACCTCCGTCTCGCCAGTTTCGGGCAGATAGGTCAACCCGGCCCAGCCAAGCAGGCGTGGATCATCGCGGAATTCGACCGCCCACCAGCCATAACCGTGCTCTTCCCAGTGCGCAAGCTGCCGCGTCGCGATCCGCTCGACAGTCTCACGCGGTGGGGGATCAGGACGCGGGTAATAGCGCAAAATGCCCGGTTGCTGAAGAATGTCAAAAAGCGGATCCACATCCTGCTCGGAGAAAGCGTGCAACACCAGTCGTTCCGTTGTGATACAAGGAATGTCCATACTACTCCCCAAAAACAGCATCCGGCAACCGCATTCCCGTCTACCGTCTGCTGTCTACCGTCTACTCGCCCAAAGGCAAGATTTTATAGGTCATGTACTCGCCGTTCAAGCTCAATGGATCGTCGTACACGAACATTGCCAATGTGTCTGCGATGAATGACACATCGACCGCCCGCTCAGAAATTTCAGCGTATATCTTGCGATACACGTCTAGGGGTTGACCGCCCATCATCACCGTCATGTGAAAATGATACTCCGGCCCATCGAAAGGGGCCTGGGTGTTCTCAAACCGCTGTGCCAACTCCCGGTTGAGCCGGTCATGCAACTGGCGCAAGGTGGGCGATTCTTCGACATCCAGCCAAAGAATGCCGGTTTCCAGCCCCTCTATCAGCGTAGGGACAAGCTGAAGTTCTGAGCACCTGACTTCGAAAGGGTAAATCGTCTGGACAAACTCGTCCATGTAGGCTTCGAGCCGAACCACATCCTCGATCTCGAAGAGTTGCTTGAGCGATACGTGCGGCAGCAGACGACAGATGCCAGTCCCGGTGCGGTACTTCTGGTGAATCTCCCAGGCCAGTTTGCGCACAAAGTTGGCGACGGCTACATCAGCAAGGAGAGCAAAAGTTGCTTTCATATCTTCCTCAATTGAGATCACATCGGGGAGGCAAGGGAGCACTTTCTCGCCCTCCCATCCCCCGTCTACCGTCTGCCGTCTACCGTCTACCTACAAATCCCAGTTTTCCGGCCAGGCGTAATGATCGTGAATGTCCTCGATGTACGCCATCGGCTCGTTGGGTTCGATGTCGAACAGGGCGTTGAATACGTCCACGGCCTGATCGTAGGAACGTGTCTGGTGGCTCTGCAAGACGCCGAACAGCAGCATGGATTTGTCGCCGCTGAGCAGCGCTTCGAGCGTGCGTTCCATCTCCAGCCAATCGGGATAGATGCACTCCAGCATGATCTTGTTGGGCAACGGCTCCACACGGATCGGCTGGATGCCCATGCGGTTGACGACGGCAGGCACTTCCACCGCCACATCGTCGGGCAGACCGGGCAACGCGCCGTTGTTCAGCACGTTGACCTGCGCGCGGTATTCGTTATCGTTCACCAGCGCATCAATAATCGGAATGTGCTGCTCGGTCGTTTTGGTGCTGCCGAACATCGTGATCGGGCGCACTTGCGGATCGTAGGCAGCAGCCTTCATCTGCGCGTACTTTTCCTCTTTCTCGTGCAGGATGCGGTCGCGGCCTTCGGGTGTGTCGCCGCCGCCGCCCGCGCCGTACCACCGCGTGCGCGTTTCCAGATCCGTGTGATACCACCATCCGCCGGTGCGCGGCGTATCGCCAATGGGGAACAGGCCGTAAAGCTTGTACTGGTGAATCGCCGCAGGCGACCACTGCGCCGAGACGCCCGATATCTTGTGATCTTCCCAGTATTGCCGGATATTTTTGGCGATCCACTGATCTAGAATTGGATAGGCGTCTTTCCCCTCATAGTAAAAGTGCGTCAACCAGATGTTGTGATTGAGGCCGGGCGCCTGCCACGTCACCTTATCGGGATCGAGGCCAATCGTGCGCGCGACCTCGCGATAGCCGTAGTGCCCATGGCACAGGCCGCACACCTTCACGTCGGTCTCGCGGCCCATCAGCGTCGTGCCGTCAAAGACAGGGTTGCCGGCTTGCAAAATCCACGCATTGGGAGCGATGAATTCCACATCTTGCGCCACGTCGAGCATCAGTTGCAGGTTGTGATATTCCGGCATCCCGGTGTGGCCGTAGAAGTAACCGTACTGCGCCACCAATTCGCGCCGTCGCTTCATGAAGTACTCATTGTGCGTGACCGTCGCCGTGTTGATGACAAAGTCCGCTCCTTGCAGTGACTCCGCCCGATCCAGCGTGCGCGCAAATTTGAGATCCGATCCCAAATCCTCGGCATACCGCTGCGCCAGCCGGTAGACCACATCCAGCCGCTCCTCGTTGATGTCCATGAAATGAACCATACTGCCTTTCAAGCCCTCGGTGAGGCACAAGTCTTTGACCAGGCCGAGAGAGAAGACAACGCTGCCTGCGCCAATAATCGTAACTTTTACAGATGACATAGACTAACCTCCCTCAATCAAGAAATCTACAATCCACACATCAACCCATCACAAATCCAGCCGGTAGCGACACTTCTGGCGCTCGCCCATCTGGTACATGTCGTTGTCTTCCGGCAGATCAACGATCTCGACGAACGTGGCGCCGGCCAGCTCGCACGTGCGGCGCGAGGCGTAGTTATCGGGATTGCAGGTGATCCACAGGGGATTCAAGCCGTGGCGACGCGCCAGGGGGAGCAACAGCCGGCAGCTTCGCGCCGCATAGTGATGTCCGCGATACATCGGCAGCACGCGATAACCGATGTGCCCCGCGTAGAGCACAATGCGCTCAGTGTTGCCAACGCGCAATTCAATCCGCCCGATCTCATAGCGTTGCCCGTCGAGCGTCATCCTGAAGCGGTAGGCCGGGACGTAGTTGCGGCGTGGATCGCCGGGATAGGTCTCAACTAAGGACAGAACCAGGTTCCCATCTATTAACTGGCCGGGATCGTAAAATTCAAATGTTGTGTTGTTGTACAATTGATCTCGCATCCTGTCATCCTCACGCCACACATCGCTCCATTGTACTTCCCACTACAATACAAGGCAAGCGTCCAAGCGCTAACTTTGATTAACCTTATACTCTCGTCCAAAAGCAATTTGCACAAGAACGAGAAAAGACATATAATTAAAGTGCATCGAGTTCACCCCCATTTTACGAAAAGGAGCGAGTAGCCATGACGAACACACTGTACCTCCCGACCTCGCAGAGACGGAATTTGTCCGACTAGGCCATCGGACGAATTGGAGACAAAATGACAGGGATTGAAACAGGGCTACTCTATCGCCTGCGCGCGACATTGCTAAACAGCAAGCAATTCTACAGCGACGCCGACGTGCGGGTGCTTTTCAACGATAGACGGCTGGCGCAATGGCAGTACCTGATCCCCGAGGCCGCCAACCCGACCCAGCGTGTGGATCGCGTCATTGGCGTCTTTTTCAACAAACAGGACGAGAAACAGTGCAATGCGTTGGTCTTACTCCTGTATGTCTTGGAAGATGCAATGCCCCTCGGCGACGCGCGGCGACAGGAACTACACGCCCTGGCGCGCGAACTTGAAGAATCGGCTGTAGCAATGCAGCTTGCCACCGAGGTCAAAGCGCACAAACTCGATAAAACTGGCATCGTTTTTCCCTTGTGGCTCAAAATTCTGTTGCCTATCAGCCTGCTAACATTGGGTTTGATCGTGTTCCTGGTCATCGGGCGCATATCGCCTGCCTCGCATTACACACCGCCCAACCCCAACCGCTTGCAGTCTTTTGGGCCATCTGATCTCAATGTTGACAAATTGGCGCTGGCGCAACAGAACGGGGAGACAACGGGATTGTGGATCGCCGCGCACGCGCCTACATCCGAGACAGCATCGCTTTACGAATTACGGTATCCGTGGGAGAAACAAAAAACTCTGGAGCCGGTTTACCCATTATCTGGACAACTGATGGATATGGAAGTGGATTGCAAAGGCAACGTGTGGCTGGCATTAGAAACCCCACCCGGCGTACGTGTTTACAATCCGACCTCTGGCGCAGATACGACTTTCCTGGATAAAACCACCACGAACGGTTGGCTGCAAAAAAGCACGGTCTATGCCTTGGCGTCCCGTTGCCGCGAAGATGGCAGCGTCGAGGTGTGGTTAGGCCGGGAAGGGGTGCATACGCTGCGCTACGCGCAGGATTACCCACGCATGGCCGATATCCTGTTTGTTTCGCCAAAAGAGGATGCCGTCTATGCCACGACCCGCGCGCTCACAGACGTCCTCGATCTACATTATGATCGCCCCAACGAAACCCTGTGGGGCTTGAGCGGTCGGGAGCGGACGGTATTTCAAGTCCCGCTCGGCAGCCTGCAAAAACCAAGTACGCTCCTCGTGAACCAGCCCATGCTCTGGGCGCTTGGCGGCGGTGAGGACGGTAGCGTGTGGGTCACCGGCGAGAATGGCTTGAGTCATATCGAGCCGGACGGACGTCAACAGGATCAACTGGGTCCTTATGCCTGGCGCATCGCGGTTGATCCCCACGGGCAAACGATGTGGTTAGGCAATCGTTGTTCAGCAGATACCAGCAAGACCTGTTGGCCGTTGGCCTGGTACCAACGGGGGATGGATGCCCAAGTCCCAGTCCCCCTCTCTGATAGAAAGGAGGTGCGCAGCATCGTGATTGACACGCAAGGCGTTGTTTGGATCGGCACCGAAAAGGGATTAATCTATTACGCAAGCAAGAAGTAGTCTCGGCAGCGAAAGGAGAGAGCCATGCCTATCAGAATCGCCTTCCCCTTTACGGGAAATGACATCAGAACACAGTGCAACATGCACAATATCACCGCTCACCCCGGCAGCAATCAAATCGAAGCCTGGGTTGCAGATAACTATTATCTGCAATTGTTGAATTTCCAGGCGCCGGGTGTCTCGCCGGTACGAAAATTCGTATTGTTTCACCCAGACCTGCCGACCAAGACAGTCTGCGGCCCTATGACAGTGCTCAAAAACAGAAAAGTTTCCTGCGGCTTTGATGTTTTAGAAGCGCTGTACTTCGAGAAAGTCTACGTCGTTGGACCTTTCACCGCAGCCGACTTGACGCCGTTATTGGCGACAAACGTTGACCTGGACACCGCCGTACCTTCCAGTTCCGCGACGGCGCTTAGAAAGTACCTGGAAACACATCTCTGAGTACAAACGACCAAGGCGTAGCCGCCTCAACGGCTTGCAAGGCCGCTGAAGCGGCTACGCCGACCGATGTTTGACATCGCTCAACAGCCCCTCCGCAAAGGAGTACGAAAATGAAACTGCAAGAACAAATCAGTTGCGCCGGTCAGGTTGTCGCCAGGTTATATGGAGATACTCTCCCGCTCTTTCCGCGCCCGGCGGCGCCTTTGCGCTTTCGTGACGGCTGGCGTGTCCCTTACGCGCTATATTATGTTTCCGAGTATGGATCGTTTCGCCTGCGCCATGCAATGCTGGTGTTGTTTTTCAAAGACGAGGATATACAAAATGGTGTGTGCGACCCCATTGTAGAATGGGATGAACTTAAAGAAACAGCGCCACACACCCGCCTGGAGAACCTGCGCAACTTTCACAGCCCTCAAGCCATTCACTTCCCCTCAATCAGTGAAGTGTACCAGCGGGTATTGGCCAATCCCGCGGTACAGCAGATTGAAAGTCTGGAGATGGTTTTAGATGATCTCGATACATCCGCGTGGCAACCCTATTGGAGGGTCAGCGCATTGCTTTTGGCTGGTACGCACATAGTAGTCAGGATCAATATCCAAACCTCCGAAGTTTTGGAAGACAATTCACCTGCGCTTTCCAAACGCCGCTATGCGACGGCGGAGTGGTCGCTGAGCCGCACCACCAGTTGCGACTCAGTCGGCCGGCTCCAGATCAGTCTACCCAAATCTTCTGACGAATCTGTCATACGCAAGCGGCTTGAATTAGTCGCCTGGACTTGTCAACATACCATAACAGAATTCTTCCGTGAACTTGGACATGGCGAACTGGATATGCATGACATCCTCATCGAATACAACCTTACTCAGCACGCCCGTTGCCACACCGACCCCGTGGATCATCTGTCGGTGATTACCCTCAGTCCATTGGGGGATGACCCCAGTATCGTCCTCCATGAATTCGGGCACGCGCTGTGGTATTTATTCTACGTGCGGCCTCCGACAGGTCTGTCTTTGGATGAGACGCTCGGCGCCGGTTGGGCCCATGGCATCGAAGAAGGCTTTGCCGACTATTTTGCCGGGACGTTATTGATTGGTGATCAACATAGACCTTTCACAGTAGCTGGGAATTCGACACTCGACGGCCCGCCGCGTACCATCACCGGCATCCCGCTTCCACCGCCGGTGAATGCTGCCGATCAACACGTCGTCGGCGAGCAATGGGCCAATGCGCTGTGGAATTTGCGGGAGCACTTGCGCGACAAGGGCATCCGTCAAATAGAAATTGACCGGCTCATCCTCTACGCACACTTCAAACCGCCGCAACTTGCACAGGTCTACAAAAACCCCTTTGACTGTTACTATGCGTCGTTGCAAATGATAGCGCAGGATGTGAATCTACAGAATGATTTTGCGGAATGGGTCTTTCCATTTCAACCATAAGCTAGAAAGGAGCAAGCGATGACCCCAAATTACTGGCTCGGCGCTGTAGCTGTATTACTGTTCTGGCTATTCAGTTTTTTTGTCACGCGCAGGCTGTGGCCGTGGGTGCTGGCTGAATCTGAAAACGATGTCGGTCCGAAAAAACTGAGCGCCTCAAAATTCCAGGCCCTCCTGTGGACGTATGTGACCCTGTTTGCTTACGGGAGCATTTTCGGCACACGCTTACAGCTTATGTCGCCCGGTGAACCCTTCCCGGAACTGCCCAACATCCCACTGAATTTCCTGATTCTGATGGGCTTAAGTGCGATCACTGTCACCAGCGCAAAAGGTGTGACGATTGCGTACAAGTCCCAGGGGCGCATTTCTGACGAAAGCGGTGGCCTGTTGACCGGGCCGGATGGTCAAAGTGATTTAATCAAGACGCAGATGCTGGTATGGACCATCGTTGCGGCCGGTATTTACCTCATCAAACTCACCCGCAGCCTTAAAGATGGCATTTACGATATGCCAGACATTGACCAGACCTTGCTCGTCCTGATGGGTATATCCCAAGGCTCCTACATCGGTAATAAACTCGTGACGACCGAGGTAAGTAAGACCCCCAAAATCAAAGAAATCCTGCCCCTGACCGGCGCGGCAGGCAGCGATGTGGTTATTTTGGGTGAGAACTTCGGCGCAGAGCAAGGAAACGGTTTTGTTACACTGAACAACGTCCCGGTGAGGAATCAGCAAGAGGGGCTGGTTGCCTGGGCCGATCTGCAAATAACCGTCACAATTCCCGCCACCTACCAGAAAAACGACACAATCAAGATCCGCGTACAGCGAGACGGAGAATGGAACCCAGGGGAGTATACGTTCCAGGTAGCATGAGGAAATAGAATATATCACGCCCCGGTAGCATCCTCTACCACGTACCGGGGCGTGTTGCTATTCGGACGCAACAAGAAGCTACGTCAATTCCGGCAAATCCTCAAACTCCCCCACCTCGACCAGGTACATATTCGAATACGCCGTCAGATCGGAAGTATAGAGCACTGCCTTGCCGTCGGGCGTGAAGCGGGGATGGCAGTGCGCGTGCTGGTTGTTGAACGTGCTGCGATGATAGGCCAGGATGCGCGGGCCGACGTAGCGTTCGCCGTCCCACTTGAAGAGCTGGATGTAGGGCCGCGCTGTGCTCTCGCTGGTGAAGACGAACGCCGGCGTGCCATCGCCCACAATCAGGTGCTCGTCCAGGCTGTGGAAGTGCGTTGAGTGAAAGGGGAATTGATCCTCCACGCACTCCGTATTGTCCCACAGAATGTGCCCGAACACGTGTTTCCCCGATTCGTCGCGTGGCCGCCCGTGATAGCCGATGTGCTTGCCGTCGGCGAACCAGTACTCGTGGCCGATAGAGTAGTCGCCGTGCTGCGTGCGGATTTTCCACGTCGCGCCGGTGTGCAGGTTGAGACCCCAGATGCGCTGGTCAATCCAATTCCACGGCCCCTCGTGGCAGAAGGTGAGAATCTGCGGCAGCACAGGCGAGGTGTTCACGTGGCCCATATAGCGGCGGTCCTCGTGGATCACCTCCATCTTGCCGGTGGCGATTTCGATGCGCGCGATCTGCGTCAGCGGCTTGAGGTGGAAATACTCGCGAAAACGCGAATAGGAGTACGAAATGCGCGGCGTGTCCTCCGGCTGATCCTCCATCAGCATCGTGCAAATGTAACGCCCGTCGGCGGTAGGATTGGCGCGGCCACGGGGTAGCATCGGCGGCGCGGCCTCCCAGATGACGCGCTCTTCCAGCGTCGTCAAGTCCAGTTCATAGAGCAGATTCGCCCACCAGAAGTACACCGCGTTGTTCACCAGACTCACGCAGCCGCCGGGCCGCTCGGAGCCTTTGAGGTCCGTCATCTGCGTGATGAGGCCGGTGTCGAAATCATAACGGAAAAGGTTGCTCTGATTCTCGCGGTCCGAGGTGAAGACCATTGAGCGGTTATCATTAAAAAAAGCGGGGTCAGTGAAGTAGAAGTGATTGGAGTGCCCCAGATAATTGGTCAACTGGACAATCTCACGGTTGCTGTATTGATCAATGTAACGGAATTGCGGATCGTGGTAAATGCGTCCTTTAGTCATAGCGCCTCCTCAAAAATGGTTACAGGTTTCACGTTACAGGTTCAAGGTTACGGATTCTGGTTACTCGATGAACTCTGGCCCGGTCATCTCGGCAATGCACGCCGCATCCGGCGCGGAAAGTGGATCGCGGAGAAAAGCACGGGCCATCCCATAAGCGCAGTCGCTTGCCCACAGGCTGACGCCGTGGCCTTGGCCGGGATACTCGTAGAAGTAGCTGCGGCTCAACTGCGCCGCCACTTGTCGCCCATAGTCCGGCGGCGTGATGGGGTCATATTGCCCGGCGATAATCAGCGCGGGGATGTCGCTGACCACTGGCTGGCCCTCGCGTGGATCGAAAGGCGCTGCGCCCCACTCCTCGCAGATCGTGAACAGCGTGCGCGGGTCGCCAAAGACCATGCCGTAGGCGCTGCCGGCGGTGTTCGGATAAGCCTCGTAATCGGCGATGATTTGCTCAGGCGTCGTGGCAAATGCCTCCTCGTGACAGTTCACCGAAAGCATCATCCCAATGCTGATGCTGGATTCAGCGCCGACGCTGATGCCCATGATCCATTCTGCCAGTTCGTAATCCCCGGAAGCGGCATCGTCAATCATCCGAGGCAGATATGGAAGAATGGGGTTCACATACGCAGCATGAAAGATTCCACTGGTGAGCAAGTCTCCCGTCAACTGGATTTTGTATAATTTACCAACACTTCTGGGCCAGATCATCACCGGCTCAACGTCCAAACGATCCGCCAGAGCATAGAAAACGTTTTCAAGATTGGGGTAGCGGGTACGGCACACCCGATCGGCAGCACAGCCATCAAAGAGCTGGCGTAACAAACGCGCGGTCGTTTCCGCCTGCCGGTTGTAAACTGGCTCCTCAATCGGTTCGACCGAATCCAACACGGCGCTGCGGACAATGTCAGGATAGTCGCGCATCACGGTCAACGCCAGGCGCGTGCCGTAGGAGACGCCATACAGGTTCACCTGATCATATCCCAGCAGCGTGGCGAGATCGCGCACATCGCTGGCACTGTTCGCACTGGTGTACGCCGCGAGGTTGATGCCACGGCCGGTCAGCCGGTCCCGGCAACGGCGAAACGCTAGAGGGTACTCGCGCGCTTTATCTTCGACGGTGAAATGCCGTTCCAGGTCTCTGTCAACGGTCACCGTATACTCGTAACACTCCAGCGCCGGTTGCGACTTTCCAACGCCGCGCTGGTCGAAGACGATCACATCGCGCTCGGCAAGCAGCGGCGCGACGAAAACCTTGTAAAGTGTCGCCATATCATCGAGTGCAGCGCCGCCGGGACCGCCGCTGAGGTAAATCACCGGATCAGGCGCGGGATCGGGTGCGATGCTGTGGTAAACGGCGACAGCCAGATGCACCAGGTCAGCGGGGGGATCACCGCGCGTCTCCGGCAGCACGGCGTAACCACACGTAACGTTCGCGCCCTCTGGAACGTCGAACGTACAGCGCGCCGGGGCAAATGTGTAGAGCAAATCCATACCGAGCGGCGTCGGCGTGAGAGACGGCGTCCAGGTGGGCGCCGGAGGCCGCGGCGTCGCCGTAGGGCGCGGCGTCGGCGTGACGACCGTCGGTGTGACGGCGACGGTGGGGGATGGCGGGGCAGCAGCCTTGAAGGTCTGCGAGGCCACGATTCCTCCCAGGCCGCACACCACCAGGCAATCCATCACTGCCAGGAACATAAGGATGACTGTCTGTTTGTTGGTAAGTCTCAGGCGCATACACCCCTCCAACTACATATCGCCCACAAAAACTCTGGCGATGACTTCGCGGGTGATCTCAACCCAACGCCGCACGCGGTCGGGGTCGCCCTGGACGGTCTCCACGTCTTTGAGGGTGATGTCCACGTGACAGTCGCCGCACGCTTCCAGGTCGCGCGTGAGCCGGTCGCGGATGAAGTCAGGCCGGAAGCCGTACCCCACCATATCCGACGGACTGGGCCGGTAGCTGAGGACGTAATCCTGCTTGATCTGCGCGGCGCACTTCGCCACGTTCGCCATCGGCGAGATGGCGATGCGGCGGAGATTGGGCAATTGGCGCAGCACGTCAATTTTGCGCGTCAGGTCTTCGCAACAGCCATAGGCGACGAGGCCAAAGGGCTTCATAATCGGCAGTTGGTACTGGAACATAAACTCGTCGAATTGCCGGGGGCCAACGGCGGTGGTCTCCTGCGAGGCGGCAAAGTACCACAAATCCTGGCGCGCCACCGGCCCGCTGTTGGGCGCGGGATCGACGAGTTCCTCGGCGTAGGGCATGGCCTGATTCTGGTGCGCGCTCAACGACCAATCACCAGCCCGCTCAGCTTCATCGTGCGTGCGCAAGATCCCGTCGCGCATGTGCGCCAGCAGCTTGCGCAGCCACGCGGGACGATCCATCATATCCCACATCATTTGCTCCAACCCACGCAAGCGCGCCAGTTCGGTGGAAATGTCGCCCTGCCACATCCGGTAAGCCGGGCCACGATCCAGGTTGATCGTGATAAGATCGCCGATAGCAGCCCGCAGTTTGTCCAGACGGCGCTCCGTCTCTGCCTCGTCAATGCGATGGTGTGGGCTGTGCATCCGCGCCAGGTCATCCTCAGTCTTGAGCGGCGGATCCCACACGTAAGAACCGCGCGGCTCGTCGCTGTGCGTCTGCGGCACGGGCAAGCCCCACACACCTTCCGGCGGGGTCACGCACGCCGCGTTCACCGTCACCCAGGGTTCGAAAATAAAGTCATCGTCGAAGGTATCGCGGAAGAGGCTCTGGCGGAAAAAGTCCTCGTAATGCCGGAAGAACGGGTCCGCACAGTACAGTTCTGATTCCGGCATCTCCTGCCAGGCCCAGGCGCGCACGTAAATCAGCGGGCGCGTGCGTTTGAGGCTGTTGTGACGCCGCCACAGGGCGCGGCGCTCGTTCATCACCGGCTTATTGCAGATGGCGGTGTAGCGTTCTGCCAAGTCGCGCAAGATAGCGATATCGTTTGTAGTCATCAAGACACTCCAAAAAGATAAGCTGAAATCGCATACAACGTCTCGCAACAATAGCGCGCCTGCGGATGCTGGCGGCGCACGAGGATGGCCGGCAGCCCCACGGCCTCCGCGCCCTGCACATCGGCAGTGACGTTGTCGCCGATCATCCACACGCTCTCCACATCCGGCAGCGTCTCCAGCGCAGTCTGAAACGCGCGTGGATGGGGCTTTTCGTAGCCAGTCTCCGCCGAATTGAAGACACGGGCGAGGCGCGCGGTCAACCCCAGATGCCGCACAATGTCACCCAATTCAGGCACGTGGTTGGAAAGAATCGCGTGTGTCCAGCCGCGTGCAGACAAAGCGTCCAATGCAGGTAGCACATCGTCAAACAGCCGCCAGCGGTAAAGATTCAGGTAAACGGCGCGGAATTGACGAGCCAGCGCCCCCGCCAAGCTTTCGTCCAACCCAACACCCCTATACGCCCTAGCCAATATGGGGTAAAGCGCCTCCCACCACGCCTCGGCGAACGTCAAATGAAGGTGGGGATGCTCCGGCTGGTGCCAGGGAAACCCGACCTGCATATAAGGCCGGAGCTGCTCAAACGTGACCGTATGATCCGGCAATGCAAGATCAAGCGTCTCCAGCAGCGCGGCTGTCCACGCACCGCCGCCGCGGTAGCCCAACGTTCCATCAAAATCCCATAGCAAGTAGCGCATCGTTTGTGAACCAAGCATGTTTGTCAACCACCCTGGCGAAAGTGTTGTATAACCTTCGCCAGGGTTCGCGGTCATTGTAGCCCCAAATAGATAACATTGTCAAGCCACAAAACGCAAAACGGCGTACCGGTCGGTACGCCGCTTTGAGAAGTTACTCAGACAGGCTGTAAACCACGCAAAGGGTACTGGATAGTCGCCGCATAACGCGGCTAACTATCGGGAGCCTCGCTCCAGAGGTTGCCTATACGTTCATCTCCTCCGCATATTCTGACTGGGGAAGCTGTTTGCGAATAATTTCCACCAGGTCATTGGTCGAATGTGCCGTGTGCTGTTCACAGGCTAATGTCACCACTTCGCAGTGTTGCGCGTCCAGGCAAATAAAGGGGATGCCCGGCTGTTTCTGCAGCAGCGGAACGATTAATTTAGAGAGCGCGGCCACAGGCGTATCAAGATCAAAGATCACCAAATCGGGAGCAAGAGTCTTCAAATGCTGGCCGACGTTGGCTATCGTCGTGTCAACCCGGACCACATCCAGTCCGTTTTTTGTTGCGAGGCTGGCTTCAACGCCATCAATCAACAATGTGTCGCCGTAGAGAACTACAAGCCGTTTCTCGTCCATACACAACTCCTTACGATAGCTCGGCGGGTTTAGTGAAAGAAGCGAGAGAAAAGTTTCGTCTCTATATAATTATGACGCACAAACGCATTAAAAGATACGCTCATTATATGTCAATAGTAAAAATAGCACAAACCTTTTCCATAAGACGAAAAAAAAAATTCCATACCCTTTCCTTACTTCGGGCCGCCCACTTGCGCCCAGTACGCTCGCTGATCATCTCGCCGTAGGCCATTCTCGTCTATATACCACCAATCGTTCTCGAAGGCGCAGCGCCCCTGGCCAGCGACGCCCGGCCGGTCACATTGCCCTTTACCGGTGACCGGCTCTTTCGTCCCGTCAAGGTCAGGATCTGTGTACTGCACAAACCACGCCTCCAACTGCGCTTTTAGTTCCACGACGCGCACCTGTTGTGCCGGATCATTGATGAGGTTACATTCCTCACCAGGATCACCAACCAAATCATACAGTTCATGCGGGCCGTAAGGGTAGCGGTGAATGTACTTCCACGCGCGCGTACGAATCATACGGACGGGGCCATATTCATCGAAAACCACCACATGATCACGCTCCGGCATACGTCTGCCTCTGAGCAACGCGGCGAAACTCTGTCCTGGCAGCGAAGCAGCAACGGGATTCTCTAGATCGAGGTAGTCCAGCAGCGTGGGGAAGATATCGTAATGGCTGAGCAAGCTTTCCGCAACCACACCCTGGGGAATGTGACCAGGTCGCATCGCCAAAAACGGCACCTTGACCGAGGTATCGTACATATTCTGCGGAAACGTGCCGTTGCCTTTGCCCCAGATGCCGTGATGACCCATGTTCATCCCGTTGTCGCTGGTGAAGAGGACGAGGGTATTGTCCAGTACAGCCATCATCTCCAGCCGGTCGAGAAGCTGCCCCACGCCACGATCCAGCCCGGTAATCGCCGCGTAATAGCCGCCGAGCAATTCGCGGCGGTTCTCTCCTCGTCCACGCGGCGCGGAGTTGATCTGCCACGGGTGCCCGCCGGGGACTTCCGGGCAAGTCTCGAACGGACAATCCTGATACAGCGCGGTCAGTTCTTCGGGATGCTGGCCTTTCTCCCACGGTGAATGGGGCGCGGTGTAGTGAACGCTCAAAGAGAACGGACTGTCATTGCCTGCCTGCGCGTCGAGGAACTTCAGGCCGCCATCAGTGATTGCGTCGGTGAGATAGCGCGGATCGCGCTCGATTTTGCCGTCGCGGATGAAATAGCCGTTGTAGTAATCGCCGCCGCCATAGGGGAAAATGTTCCAGTAGGTGAAACTTTTCTGCGAATTGAGGCTATCTCCCAGGTGCCACTTGCCGCTGATGCCGCAGATGTAGCCATGCGCCGCCAGTACATCGGTATACGCGCACAAACCCTTGAGATACTCGATCTCGCGGTCATCCCCCCACCCCAGGCCGGGCGTGCGCGCCGCGTCGAGGTTGCCCTTGCGCAGCCAGTCGTGGATGCCGTGCTGTGACGGGATGCGCCCGGTAAGAATCGAGGCGCGCGCTGGCGAACACACCGGCGACGCGCAGAAGAAGTTGTCGAAGCGCATCCCCATCGCCGCCAAGCGATCCAGGTTGGGCGTGTGGATTTCGGGATTGCCCGCGCATCCCAGCGCCCAATACCCCTGATCGTCGGTCAAAATGAACAGGATGTTCGGTCGCTCTGGGTTATGACTTGCCATTTATATCTCCTTGATAAGTGAACGATAGACGAGGACGAAACCCTGTCTACCGTCTACTGTCTGCCGTCTACCCGCAAAGCGTTTGTCCAGGCACGGCGGCCTTGCGCGTCTTCGATTTGGAGGTAGGCATAGGCCCATTCCGGCGGGATGTCGAACTTGGCTGCGGTGAACAAGTTGCCCTCAAAGCCGCCGATGCGTTTACCCAGATAGGCTGGGCCGACCAGACGGGCAAATTGCACCGGCGAGGTTTCGATAGCGACAGTGTTACCCTCACACACAATGCTGTGAAAGTCCGGGCCGGTGCTTGAGTAGAAATTTCCCGCGCGAATGGCTGCCATAATCGCGCGTTGCGTCAGTTCCGGCGCATTGACCACGATCCAGCCGCCATTCCAACCGGGGTGTTCGGCGCGGATGTGAGCATCATCACAGGCCAGGCCAAGTATCTGAGGCTGTCGCGCCAGCATCGCGTGCCAATACGCGCCACCGTCCCCTTTGCCGTTGAGCCAATGGCAGACGTGATTGTAGACCTCCACACCGTGGAAATTCCAGCGCAGCGCGTCATCGAACGTGTTGCCCGTCCATTGGGGATGCGCCAGGATCAACAAGCCATCCTGCGTCCGCGCGGCTGCGAGCGCCGCGTCGAATCCCATCTCGCGGGTGATGCCGGTAAACGTTCCCAGGCAGGCGACGTGGAAATATGCGCCGCCGCCGTCGCGTCCATCCAGTTCGATGCCGTCAATCCACAGCACAGGGGAATTTTCGGCATCCGCTTTCACAGTGGAACTGACCCAATGATCGGTGCGGCAGAGGAAGTTGTAGCCCATCCCGGCATACATACGCGCCAGTTCAGCGAACGTCTTGCCGCCGTCGGAAGCGGTGCTGTGCAGATGCGTGTTGCCCTTGTACCAGTTGCCGTCCGTCGTGTAACGGAAACGCCCTTGCGACTCACTCACAGAGATGCTCCGCGTAGCCGGTGACTTCGGCGACGCGCCTGAAGAACGCGCGTTTGTGCGGTGTATTGATCGTCCAGTTGACCGGCGGGGTCTGGAAGCCGCTCAGGTCGGCATAAGTGCTCTCGCGCGGCTTCTCGCTGTAGTCAATATGGATGTCGTGCCGGTAGCCACCCCATCCGCCGTAGCCTTGATCGTAATAGCCCCACGAGACGTAGCGCTGCCACGCCACATCGAGGTTGGCGACGCTGGTGGAATCTTCGTTGATGAGGATGGGCTTGGGATTGAGTTGAAATTCGCGCATGGCCTGGATCGTCTCGATGCCGGCGGCCAATTGCTCCGCCGTGTTGCCGTTGCCGTGCGGCATGATGAAATCCACGCTGCGCACAAGCGACGGCGGCGGCAGTTCGTCGCCACGCCCTACATCCAGCCCGCCCTGGCTGGTGGAGATGAGGAATTCGGGATATTCGACCTTGAGCGCGTTGATCATTTCGTGCGCCCGGTCCGCGTGGAAGATCTCGTAGCCAAAGCGCGGTCCCGTCTCGTTGGCGATTTCGATGAGGATGTTGCGCCGCCCGGTGCCGCGCAAAAACGTCATCATCTCCCGCGCCGCGCGCCAGAACGCCGGTTCGCCCTGCATCTTGAGCGTGTGTTTCCAGTAGAACATCCCCACGATGGCGACCATGCCGAGGTTGTCGGCGGTAGCCAGGATGCGGGCGAAGCGGTCGGCGTAGGCTGGCTTGAGCGCGCCTTCGCGAGTAAAGGCGCTGTTGTCGTAATGGTCGTAGACCTCGGCGTTGTAGCGCGCGCCGCCGCCCTGCGCGTTGAGCGTAAACGCCAGCACGCCGTGATCGCGCCACGCGGGCAGCGCCGCGCAAAACTCATCGGTGTTGCGGTCGGGGTCCCACACGCCGGTGTCGGGATAGGCCCAGTAGGCGCGCGTGGCGGGGTTCTCATCGTCGAACGTCGCCTGCACGGCGCGTACATTGAAGAGCAGACCTTGAATTTTGCGCCCGGCGAAGGTGCGGCTCGCGTAGGTGGGCCGGCCATTGATCCAGAATTCGGGGCCGTGGATGGTGATTGTGGTCATGAGAATGCTCCTTGTGCGAAAAGTATCATTTGAGAGTCAATTCGGCTACTCCAAAGCCGTAGATGATAAATGTTGATAACGGTGTAGAACACGCCAGGGCCATACAGGCGCCAATAGATAGGCAATATCCTTACGTTCAGTCGTCGAGATATGCGGGCGTTTTCGCCACATCTGGGATATTCGGCGCCATCCAGCCCAACGTCCCCGCAATGTGTGAACATCACCACGCATCACAAACATAAATAGTACAGCCAGCACATCATAGAACAAAAGTAACGGTACATAGTACCAAAATGTATAAAACGGGTAGTTTTTAGCTATCAGCCATACTTTGTTACGTCCCAGGTGAAAGCTCTTAAATGGAGAACCTTCCTTACCGGTGGACGAATGACGGTGTAGTACACGCGCCTGAGGGACATACATACAACGCCAGCCGGCAATGCGCGCTCGCCAGGCAAGATCAACGTCTTCCATATAGGCAAAAAAATCTTCATCGAACAATCCTATAGCATCAAGCATCTCTCGCCGGTATAGAGCTGCCCCACCGCATGGGCCAAAAATCTCAACAGGACCAACTTCCGCAGCATCATCGCTTTCACCGCCTCTCCGGTCCCACACCATCCCCACACGATCCACACAAATACCGGTGGAATTAATCATCTGCGCATTATCAGCAAATAGCATCTTGCTGGCACACATACCAACGTCAGGGGAATTTTCAGCTGTGGATACCAACACCGCCAGCCAGTCGGGCGAAACTTCAGTGTCATTGTTCAAAACCGCCACATATCTGGACTGACCAGCACGGATGCCCTGATTGACCGCTGTCGCAAATCCTAAATTTTGTGTGTTGGTTATCACTTTAGCTTGGGGGAAATGCTCCGCAAGGTAAGCTACGGATCCATCGGTGGAGCCATTATCCACGACATACACCGCGAAATCCCGGAGAGTCTGCTGCTGAAGCGCCTCAAGGCAGGCAACCAGCAAAGCCTGACCATTCCAACTAGGGATCACGACATTGACCAAGGGGATATGTGAGTTCAACGCCTGCTCTCCTTCAGGTCTTATTCCCGATACTTTGCTGATAAACTTCGCGGAACCTGTCTGCTACGAGATCCCAGGTATACCGGTGCAAAACTTTCTGTCGTCCATGCTCTCCCAATTCTCGCGCCAAAGCAGGATTGTGGATGAGTGTCCGGATCGCTGTCACCAAATCTGGCACACTACGATGGCGAATTAATATCCCGTTCTTTCCCTCATCTATAACCGATGCGACCGCACCCACCCGCACTCCAATGACTGGTTTTCCTGCCGCCCAGGCTTCCAAAATCACGATCCCAAAGGATTCATGCGCCGAGGGGAAAACCAACATATCGCACGCAGCGAAAATGTTGGCCTTCTCCTCTTCCGGGAAATTGTTGATGACCGCCACTTGCATACGTTGTGACGGGGACAACTCCGCAAGCCAATGGTCAATATGCTCCGAGTACGATGTCCGCGCTCCAGCTAACAACAGGCAAGCCTGAGGGTATTCGGTCCAAATGACCGGCATAGCAGTTAGGAGCATATCCACGCCCTTGTGCGGCACTTGCTGCCCCACAAAGGCGATGACCGGTGCATCCGTCGCCCAACCGTACCGCTGCCGAATTGCCCCCGTATCAATGTGCGATAGCGATTCTACATCCACCCCCACCCCAACTACATGAATCTTCTCCGGAGCAACACCTTTCGTCATCACATAATCGGCCTCAAATTGTGTGTTGGCGATATAGGCCATTGCAGCTCGAATTGTCTTATAGATCACTGGACGATTAAAGCCATAAGTATCTGCGGTGTGAATGCCTCCATGTAAGACCACAGGTACACCTTTCTGCTGACCAGCACGCAGCGTCGTATGCATGTGTAGCAGAGGGAAAGAGGAAGCAGCGACTACCTCAGCATCGCAGCGTATGATTTCTCGCCCCAATCCAGGTACAATAGGCCCGTTCTGCCACGTGCGTAGCCGATCGTTGAACGGGAGATGTAATAAGTAGGCGCCGCCGGCAAGCAGCCTCAAGACTGGCCCCAAACGATTAAAAACAGGAAAACGCCGCACTGTCACACCGTTGATAATTTCTGTACCGGCAGGCAACTGCGGTTGGTCAGTACGCCAAAACAACTCACAGTTGTAGGCAGTCGTCGTAAAAACTGTCACTACATCGCCATATCGCGCGACGAGCTTCTCCGAAACCTTCTGAATCAGCCGCTCGGTTCCTCCAATAGCAGGGATGTAACCCTGGACGACGTGTAGAATTTTCATAGGATGCCCTATCTACGCCGCGACGAGAGATGCCAAGCCAGGTACTCCTGAACGGCGCGTCGCAACTGCGTCAGCCCACCGGCGCGGATAGCCTGCAACGCCTTGTAGGGCAGTCGCCAAAATGCCGTAGCCGGAACGGTGGGCGATGGAGCTGCTGACAGAGTTCGCGCTCCGTTGTGCCATGGCGCCGTGATGTACTGTAGCAACGGGCGCGCCACCTGCGACCAGCGGAATTGCTCTACCAGAGGCGCAAACTGCGCTCGATCTGCCGGATTCTGTAGTAGTGCAATAAGGCTCTGCGCGACGCCATCCACATCACCAGGAGCAACCGTGTAGCCCAATCCAACCTCCGACACCCAATCGCTCAACACATCGCCGCCGCTCATGACCATCGGTAAGCCAGCCCACAGATAATCCATGATCCGGGTGCGAAACGCGAAACGAGTCTCGATGTGATCGCCGTGCAAGCTCACACCCACATCAGCTTCCAGTAGATAATTGGCGCGTTGTGCGTATTCTACCCAATCATTAAAGAAAACAATGTGCTCCAAACCCAATGCTGCTACGCGAGCTCTGGTCAACATCGCCATCCGCGAGGGTGGTACATCAGGGTTAGGGTGCTGTGTCCCCATGAAGAACAAGCGTGCCTGGGGAATCTGCGCCAACACCTGCGGCATAGCCTCAATGAGCGTCAGTGGATCGAGCCAATCCCATAGACCGCCCCCCCATAAGATCACCCTGGCGTCCGCCTCGATACCCGGATAAACGCCTTTCAAGACCGATTGTGTGTGCTGCGGAGCTTGTTCCGGGATACCAAAAGGCACAACATCAATCAGGCGACGCAAGGTCGGATCAGCTGCATAAACTTCCGGCGTCGTCCGCCCGGCAGAGGTCAAGCCACCGAGCCAGTAATCGCGCTGTTTCTCACTTGCACAGATGAAAAAGTCGCCTAGAGCGAACAAATTGTTATAGGTCGCCACACCGACCTGGTATAATGCTTGCTGTTCTTCCAAAGGGCGCGCCGCGAAACGCTCCAGGTTCTCAAGTGTCGTTGGATCATATAGATCAACAATGACAAATTGTTTCAGGTGACGCAGAAAAGGATGGTGATAGACGATAAAGCCAGACACAAGTACTATGTCCGCGTCATTGACCAATGGTCGCAAGGTTTCCTGACGACCAGAGGCATATACACGCAAGGAGAAACGATCGGCAGATAACGATGTGGTACCAGGTGTCGCCAATGTCACTTGAGCGTGCTCCGCCAGGATGTGTGCGAGTTCCCAATAACGCATCCCTACCCCGCCCATATTGACGTTGATTACATCGGGGCTGATAATGAGCAACCGCAGCCTTCGACCACCGTCGGTATCTTCTCCTCCCAGGTATGGTTTATAGGACTTTTCGACCGAATCCGCCGTCAAGTAGGGAATTGTCTCCTTGAGTCGCGGTAGCCCGAAAGGTGCTGCTAGAGCATCCAATCCGACCGGCGCAAAGCAGATGGATGGCAACCGACGCCGTATGGACCAGATTGTTGGCGTCTGAAACACAGCTTCAATCCACCCGCGCACGATGGCCCAGGCCAGCGATGGTTGCCGCCGCAACATGTAGAGCATAAAATGCGCCCCATCCTCCAGCGCATAACGGAGCATCCGTCGCTCAGCAACCCGATGCGGCAGAAATTTGCGTACAAAGCGCAGTCGGTTGCGCGTCACACAACGAACTTTGAACGGCGTTGGCAGCACCCCCAGGGATGCACTAAATTTGTGATAAACCCGCGCCTGAGACGCGGCAAGCAACGTGAATCCGGCGCGCCTGGCGCGGTAACTCCAATCAGAGTCTTCGTAATAGAACCCATAAGCCGTGTCCAGAGGGCCAACCTGATTCCACGCAGATCGCGAAATCAACGCTGCGCCAAAACACAACAACGGCACTTCAGTGATCGAGGTAAATTGTCCGACATCCAGGCTGCCGATTCCAAGATCGTATCCATACCCGTGTGGTGGGATGTAAGTTCCCAGACCATTGACAAACGCCCGATTGCGGTAAAAGCGCAGCATGGCTGCCACACCACCAACCGATGTCTGCCTCATCCCCACCGCAACTAATTCTGCCACACACGTTGGTTCCAATACTGTGTCGTTATTGAGCATAAAAAGCCACTCTCCGGCAGCCTGGGTGACGCCCAGATTGCAGGCCGCCGCAAAATTGGGGCCGTCCGGTTGACACAGATACACGACCTGCGGGAAATGCTCGCGCACCCAGGCTTCCGTGCCGTCGGTGGAACGATCATCCACTACAATTAGTTCCAGGTGAGGATACGTCTGAGCCGCCAGAGAGGGTAGACATTCCCGCAAATGCGATAGGCCATTGTGCGTCACGACCACCACTGAAACTAACGGTGGATCTTTTAGTACTTCCGGCGATACTGAAGGCAAAGTCAATGGGGGAAGCAATAGGCCCGCAAGACGTAACGCGGATAGCTTTGCCGCCAGGGCAGGTTCGTCTTTGAATAAGTGTAGCGCATGCAGATCTATGAGAGAACGACCGTCAGCCCAATGCCAAAGTTGTAATAATGTTTCGTCTACGGCTACGCCATCACTATTGGGGACATAGATCACCCCATCCACCGTTGCCCGGCTACCAGGTGGACGTTGATAAATTGTGCCATCATTGTCTTCGATTTGCGCCACTTTTGAATCACCGGGTGATGTAGACCTCAACCGGAGCTTCACTACAACTTACTATGACATTCACACCGTCGTTAATCTCGCTGCAAATGTAATATTCACCAACTGGAACTGCTGTAGTATCCCACATGAAAGAAATTTCAGTTGCAATCCAATTCTGTTGCACCAGCGGTAAGTAAATGTGATAAGGCAAAGGCGAAGGCGTACCCGAAGTGCCTTGCGCAATAACGACTGCGTGTTGACGCGGCGTAGATAGATCAGAAGTATAGTAAAGATCAAATACCATAGTCGCTGCATCTTCGCTCAGTTTCAAACGTATCGGAAACAATGTCCCTTGTGCGACACGGTCCATCCGGCTCAGGCGCACCCAATCTAGCTGCTGATGCATAGAAGAAGGCAATGTGTTTTCGTTAGGATCAAGGCGCAAGTAGTCAGTCGGATCATCACTCCAATCGCGTGGGTGGCAAAAGGCTCCACCGGCATAATCTTCAGTTAACCCCTCAAAGGCATCATGCAAATCTATGGTCAATGTATCCCAGCCAACGTCAAAAGGGATATCATTGGAGACGTTGTAACACGCTTGATCGGGATTGCCATTTTCGTAAGTCCGCCAGAGCCACCGCATCATCCAACCATGATTTACATCCTGCCAAAGACCTTCTGTATTGATATGTATGGTCAAATAGCGAAAAAGCGAGGTATCTACCAAAGATACTGGAAGAGCAAGATCAAGCTGCGGATCACTAATGCCACCGACAGCGCAGATCGGAGGCAACATTGCAGGAGGTAATGTCAGCAGATCCAGCACCCCGTTACCAAATGCAGCTTGAACGCAGCGCGTTCCAGTTAGCTCGGCAGCGCTATTCATCTCCCATCTCAATGTTTCACCACTATTAAATGCCGGCCGAGCGAATTTCACCTGCGGTACAGGGTCTATCCACAAAGGTTGTTCTGTCCAGCTAAACCCCGTAGCGTCTTTGACGCCGATGTAATAGTAACCCGGTTCCCACCCTTGCACATCCAGTGTATATGTTCCCGTTTCACCAGACAGCGATGTAGCTACTTTGAAATCCGGCGCCGCCTGTCCAATACCTGCCCATATTTCCACACTGCCTGCTGTGGGAGTCCACGAAACCGTTGTGTTGACCGGGGTACAATCTGTCAAGCGTACCCAATCTACCTGAAAGTTGACGCCAGTTTTAATGGTTGGATCAATCCGCAGCCCCTGCCAGGCGGGTCGTTCAAGCCACGCCAAGGGCGACCAAACAGAATCACTCATCGTCGCCAAGTCCATCGAATATATCGCCCACTCTGAGCGGGATAGAGGAATCCCGGTCGTCACACCGTAGGTATCAACAAAAAGATGATTATCCGCAACCCACCAAACACGCATTTCATCATACGATAGATCGCTATCAACTTTCATACGCATGTACAAACAATGGTAAACACTGGAATTGACTGGATAACGGGAACCGACTTTGCCGGCGTTGATAGCTGATTGATAGCCAGGAAATAATGTAAAAAACTGTGCGTCTGTATCAGCAGAACGCGCAGAGAAAATGCCGTCGGCAACCTGAATATCCTGCAGATGGATAGCTACATTGGACTCGTTAAGATACATAGAAATATCCGAGAACTGCTGCATATCCCACGGATCAGTAAGTACCCAGGTTGCAAAATCGCGGCCTTCGGGTACTGCAAAAAGAGATAAGGTTACATTTTGAACGTTGGCATCTACAGTAACGGTTTGTGTGATTACGACAATAACCAGCACAATGAAGAAAATCTCCGGGCGTATGTATCGGCTAAAGTATCGCATTGAGCAACTCCAAGCGTTAGGAAACGATCAAGCTATATGTCGCAGTCTACTTAAACGCAACAGCAATAGGGTTTGCCAAGCACGCAAGCGGTCACGAACGGACAACTCAACTCTCATGTTCTTTGGACCCTTCTTCCACACGGAAAAATATTCGAGATTGTTCTCTTCAGCAGAACTTGAATAGACACATTTCGCAACTATATCCAGATTATCCAACGAACGGGTGAGAAAATCAGCGAATGTAACTGAATCCCAAGCATGAGCATGTTCATGCCGACTTCTAAGCCGTTGAATGATTTGTGAAATTTGGTCACTTTCGAGACTTAACGCTTCAGGTGTGACAGCGCTCATAAGTTCTAAGTAATGATCATCCGTCACTTCAACAACATCTGCCCTATATTCATCAAGAAAATGGTTATAAGGCGTCAGGGGACGGTTTTTGTCAAAAGGATTGTAGTTTTTGTCTGGCGCAGAAATTACGACAAAACCTCCATTCCGCGTGACGCGAAACAACTCAGCTATAACCTTAATGGGGTTAGCCACGTGTTCAATAACATGGTTGAGGATAACAAAATCAAACGCGGCATCTTCGAATAAGGACAATCCATCTTTATCCACATTACAAATATGTTTTACCTCGACAAACTGATTAGCATCAATTTCTGGAAAAAGCTGTATAGCTTCTTCTCTCGAGATGATGTCACAGTACTCGACCTCACATCGTGCAGGAATTTCAGCCGGAAGATGCAAAGCGCCAATCTCCAGCCCATTTCCAGTGAGGAAACTATATCCATTTAGACGATGCTTTAATTGTGACATGACTGACTCATTTCATCAACGGCGAAGAAGTTGCATCCAGGTCAAGCGAAAAACCGCCAAGGTACGCTGCCACCAGGTAACTACGCTGCAAATCGCATGTCTCCACCTCAATGGCGTGACGAACATCTGCCATCTGTTGTACCGAGAATTTAATAGCCTCATCCCGCAGATACAACATCTTGTCATCATGCGGGGGATATCGCCCATACAACTTCAACCTAGCCGATAGTGCCTTCTCGCGCAGACTCAAAGTGCTATCCCCCAGGGTCTCACCAAAACGGAAACGATACTCTGAAGTCACACGGCGGATATGCTCAAACGATCCCAGATTTGCCAAACGGAGGAGCAAATCCCAATCCTCAAAGACCTCTAATTGCTCATCAAAGAACCCAATCTTCTGGAAAACATCCGCTGAGTGCATGAAAGACATGATAGGAATCCAGTTGTCGACCATTAACGTATTCGAGTCAAAGGTCCTTGAAGCAAATCGGGTACGCTCAACAACGGCTAAGTCCTGTCCCATAAAATCTGACCATAGCAATACTTTATTAACATCCGCATATACAAGGGGGACTTCAGGATTCTGTCGTAAATGTGACCACAACAATTCCAGATGATAAGGATATACAATATCATCGTCATCCAGGTAGGCAATCCAGCGCCCTTTTGCCGCATTAACGCCGGCATTGAGCGCTGCAGCCCGTCCATGAGGCGTAGAATGGAAAACGTAGGCAAAGCGCAGATAAGGTTCGAATTCGTTTAACAGCAGCGCAACATCTTCACCTCCATCATTGACCACGACAACTTCAAAATCCATATAAAACTGATTCGCCAGGCTCAACAAAGCCTGTCGTAGCAATTGCGGACGGTCCTTAGTGCGCACGACTACCGATACCGCCGGAGTTGGAGGTCGAGAGCGGTGAACATTCCTCGGCAATCCAGTCGAGAAGTTGGCCACACGATCATAAAAAATCCCTTCATTTCGCAACATCAGGGTTGTATAGTCAATCTTCTGTTCCTTAAAAGTCCGGCTGCCATAATGAAAGACAAAAGCTCCTGGTGCAATCCCCAGCTTATAACCCGCCAAGCGGATCCGAAAACACAGGTCATCATCTTCATAGTTGCCCAATCCAAAAACATCAGATAACCCACCAAGCAAATCGAAGACTTGTTTTCGCACCAAGACACAAAAGAATACCAACCGATCCACGACTGACACCACTCCCTCCCGACCAGCAATACGCTGAGCGTAAAAAGGCGCGGTCTGAGGCGTCACATCGCCGGCCTCAGGATCTATCTGCGGCCCCTCACCCACATAATTCGTCATAGGGCTAACGACAGCCAGGTCGTGATCGTTACGCAAAGCATGGACAAGAGGATCAAGCCAACCGGGTGTCATCACCAAATCGCTGTTGCTGATTGCCAAGAACTCGCCCCGTGCGATAGCTGCTCCCTGGTTGATAGCACGCCCAAATCCCACGTTCACTGAATTTTCGATTAACCTGAAATTAGGGAGGGTTATTGCCATTTCCTGCAGCATTTCTCTGGCACCATCCTGTGAATTCTGGTCAATCACAATGACTTCAAAACGTACAGCAGTGGGGGAGTTGTAAATACTCTCGATACACTCACGCGTGTAATCCAATCCGTTGTACACCGGTATGACGATGCTCACAGATGGAGAAGGCTCGAGAGGGAGTTTCTCGCCAGTTCGAACACGCTCAATTGTCTGTAAAAACTGCCTCTTGGGCATATATTTACCGAAAACTTCGTCAAATCCGCGATTCAACCGTTCTGTCAACTTGCGCCACAAAGCACTCACACCAATTTCTCCCCTGACAATTGGAATTAAGATCTATGGGGTGCCGCGGCCAAAGCCGCGCGGTAAATTACACCCCATTCATGAGCATGATTCGACAGCAACATCCGCTGAATTGTGTCAAGTGCCTGCTCAGCACTCGACCGACGCAAGTGCTCATCCTCTATCAACATTTTCAACAACGTTTCCCATTCCGCGGCACCCGAAGCCAGAAAGCCATTCTTACCGTGGATCACGATCCCCTCATACGGCGCAATCCGACTATATACACCACAGACGCCTAACGCACTGTACTCTAAAAATTTAATCCAACTCTTAGAACGGTTGAACAAGTTGTCCCTCAACGGAGCCACAAAAATATCTACATCCTGCTGGGAAAAATAACGCGCGAAGGCCCCGTAGTCAGGAAAAGTGTCATGCATAAATTCCACATTCGGTAAAGCAGACAACTCTGGGGGATGCACGCCCCAAAAACGCAACACCACCCGATCGGCATAGGTGTCCAATATACGGGTCAAAACAGGAGTAATCAATGCCAGATCGGATAGATGTGTTTGCGTCCTACCTCCCATATACCCGATCACAACCCGGCCTGTTTTCCTAGGCTTACGCACGCGGCTGAGTCCCCAGAGCTTGTCGTTCAAATAATTAGGCAACACCCAGGTATTAGGATTAAGAGCGCGCATGTAATCGGCTAACCACAAAGTACTGACGACAACAGCATCAGCGCTTACAATCGCCCGACGCATTGCGTCACGCGCTTCTGCAAAGTACGCTTTCTCAGGATGATCACTCGGTAATTCCAAAAGCTGATCATCCAATTCATACACCACGGCTTTTCCTTCCGTTCTGGCCCAATGCTCCACCTGATTATAGAAATCAGTATGGCGCGGAAAATCACGCTGAATAACCACCGCATCGGCTTCAAGGGGGAAAGAAAGGAGCGGCCCATTCTCCCAATCTATCCCCTTCAACACCTCGATTCCTGAAGATGGCATCTGCCCTGGGCCAATCAACCGTAAAACAGAGCAGGCGGATGTCCAGGTATCTGTCGTATATAGCGCCAGACGTAAAGGAGACTCCGCTGACATTCCAGCGATATTACGCATTTGAAATTTGTACATCGGGGGTTTCGATGTTTGTATTTGGCGTTGTGGACGCAGAAATAGCGCACGTACACCATGCTGGCGGATATTTTGCAGAATCTCCCACGCCTTGAGTAACCACACCTCACGACGGCTATGGGGAGGCGTCAGCCAGGCTCTGAATGACTGCAAACCCTTCATCACCGCCCATCCCATAGTGCCTTTAATGGATTGTAGTTCCCTGGCCTGAATATCCAGCACCTGAACGGTTTGTTGTAACGTCGCCAAACGACTTTCCAAGTCTCGGCTTTTTGCTTCCAGCAGCGCCAGTTCTTGACGCTGCTCCATATTCAGTTCACGCCTGGCATGATTGTCCTGCTTCAGGTACCACAAACTACGCTCATAATGTCGGACCAACCGGTGTAACGAAGGTTGCGTCTTGATGAACAAAATCGCCCACGGTGTAAGAAAATCAGCGTTGAAATCTACATCGCGGAAAAACCCTTCCTTCGCAAAAAGCTCAGCCCAATACTCGACCGGCTGAACATTCAGGTGCGTTGGCTCTTTATAATCTAGTGGCGTCGAAGAAAACAAAACCCGATCACTGTACCGGCAAAAATTACGCACTGCCAACTCGGCCTGCTGAGAGGGCAAATGTTCTAATACTTCGATAGATACGATGAGATCATATCGGCGTGGGAAAGGATCAAGAATGGATCCTACCCAACAATAGGATCGAATCTCAGGATAGACATTCCGAATGGCATACTCGGAAATATCCACCCCAAACGCTTCAACACCTCTTGATCGCAACCCCTCAACCAAGAAGCCCATTGCACATCCAGCATCTAAAACACTGCCTGGCTGTAAGCCGGTCACTATGTTATGCGCAACCGAGTCAAAAAACCGCAACCATTCTTCATCCCTACCGTAAGCGCGCCCACCACATCCATGGGCATAGTAATAAGCATCATATAATCTCGAGTATCCACTAGGTTCCATAATTATTGTGCCTCGGTTCTACCTGATTGCGCCTCGAGAGCCTTCATCTGCCATTTTCCACGTAGAGTGACTACCCCGTCCAGCTCCAAACACTGACCACGGTAAACCCGAAAAGAATATAAACGGTCATGATAGTCGTAGACCTCACCATTCAATGCTTCGATCACTGCTACAGATATCTGATACGCGCCCTCCAGAAGACTCAAATCCGGAATCTGGTACACAATTTTCCCCTCGCCCTCAACAGAAGGTATCGTTAATTCGCCAAATTGTGTATTGGGGCCGCAAATCTGCATACCATTCTGTTGATAGATCGCCAGTCCAAATATCGGGTGTTCAACACGCTCATCGGCACGATAATGCAACACAACCTCCATCAACTCGCCAGTTTCAAAAACCGAAACAGGATTGCTACTTTTATCGCACAATTCTACACCAATAATCTGTACCTTGCCGGTTCCCCATCGTCCATTCCCCGAAATCTTTCCAGTCTTTGCAGCGGATTCTTCTTTTTGCGCTACAGCTTTGAGGTAATCCATCACAACATTTGTAATATTACCTTGACTCTGAATGATGCCATCATCCAACCAAATCGCACTATCGCAAAAAGTCTGAAGAGTAGACAGTGTATGCGATACATATACTATCGTGGTATCCGAACGTTTTAGCTGCGCCATGCGCCCCATGCATTTATGTTGAAAAGCCTGATCACCGACCGCCAACACCTCATCCACCAGCAGGATCTCCGGCCGCATATTGACCGCCACCGCGAACCCCAGCCGCACGTACATCCCCGAAGAATAATGCTTCACCGGCACGTCAATGAAGCGCTCCAGCTCCGAGAAAGCCACAATCTCATCGAAGCGCCGGTCCACTTCTCGGCGGTCCAGTCCCATGATCGAAGCGTTCAGATAAACGTTCTCCCGCCCGGTCAGGTCGGGGTGAAAGCCGGCGCCCAGTTCCAGCAACGCGCCTACGCGACCGTTCACCGTCACCGTACCCGAATCCGGTTCGAGGATGCGCGCGATGAGTTTGAGCAGCGTGCTCTTGCCGGCCCCATTCGCGCCGATGAAACCCACCGTTGTCCCGCGCTCAATCGTAAAGCTGATGTCCTGCAGCGCGTGGAGGTCATCGTGGACGCGAGGCTGTCGCCAGCGCCCAAAGTTGACCAGCAATTCCTGAAACGAGCGCGAGCGTCCCCGGTGCAGGTCGAAGGTTTTGGAAACGTGGTCAAAAACGATGATAGGTTCTGCCACAGACTATCCCGCTTATCCCTGTCGCCGCCATATCAGCAACAACACGATACCCACCAGCAGCAGCCCCACGCCGCCGAAGAACAACCACGCACCGCCGCCCAACGCATCGGACGCCGGCGTACCCTCGATCGGCGCGGTCGTCGCTGTCGGTTGCTCCACTGTTGTTGTCGCGGCGACGCCTTGCGCCTTCACGGTTACCGTCACCGCCGCAGAAGGCGCCGCACCATCCGTGGCCGCTTCGGTGGAAGTTGCGCCGCCTGTTGACGCACTTGTAGGAGATGGACCCGGCGCGGTCGTCGCTTTCCCCGGCGTGGCCGTGGATGGCATGGCGGTTGCTGCCGCGCTTGTTGTGGCGGGCGTACCGGCAGTCGTCTGGGTGGCGACTGGCGTTACGGAGGTTGGCGTTACGGTTGCGGGGACTGGCGTGAACGTCTTCGCGGGTGTGCTGACCACAGGACTTTGAGTAGCAGTGGGACCAGCAGGCGCCGGCGTGTTCGTCGGTTGTGTGACCGGCGGTTGTGTGACCGGCGGTTCGGTCGGCGGCTGCGTCGGAGACGGTGTCGTAGGCAGAGGCGATGGCGTCATCGTCGGCACAGTCCAGTTCTCCTGCAATGGACTCGCCGCCCAAGCCGTTGGCAGCATCGCTAAACCGGACAGCGCCGCCGTGATGAGCAGCCAGCCCGTCAATAACCAATATCGCTTATTCATCGCCTAATTCTCCTGTGCAAACTGATAACACACACTTAGCGTTTGATCCACATATAAATTTATCGCATAAGAAAGTGTCCCGGCTTGATATGCGCCTGGGATAGCCTGCGAAGCACATAATACAGCATTTTGAGGCATGTGCAAGATGACACGCGCCGGAACTCCTCGCAATCCAGCTTGCTTCTGCCACACCAGCCGATAGGTGAATGTGCCATCGGGATGACGCTGTACCACAGTATCCGGCAGGGTGTATGTGAAGGAGACGACAGCCCGCGACGCTGTCGGCATAAGTATCGCCTGCTCGAAGACGGCGTATGGTCCCTCTGACGCTGTCGAAACACGCGCCATGCCATCCCACGGTTGCTTGCTGGCGACGAATTCCGCCGCGATTGGATGACGGCTGGCGTCAACCAACTGCGCGCCTGGCGGCGCATAGAGGCGCAGATAGCCCCAGTAACAGCGATCCATCATCTGCGTATATTCGGGATCGTAGCGCGCTTCGGGGATGCAGGCGATGTCTATCTGGCTGGTGTGCGTGTAGGCGAGCGTCATCGTCGCGCGCGGCGGCAATTGGGTGAGATCAACGTCGTAGGTGAAGGCGCGATCGAGTTTGGCGCTGGCCTTGCTGTAGCCCAGGTTTGCCTCGACCACCAGCGCGTAATCGCCCTCCGGCGCGCGCAAACTGCCATCCCACCCCCGCGCCGCCAACACTGCCTGGACATTCGCATCCACAAAGTACATCTGGATGTGCTTCTCGCTGATGAGGTGTTGCCCGGCGCGCGCTAACGCCAGCCAATCCACGTCGCCGCTGGCGATGCGCGCCATCACCGCCTCGGCGAAGGGTTCCATAAAGGATTTGCGCTGCCGCCACCAATCGCCATCGAGCTGTCCATCGGCCGGCGCCCAGGCTTTGTAAAGATAGTCGAACAACGTCGCGCCAGTTACCGGCTCATCTGCGCCGGGCAGCGTCAGCGGACCGAGCGCGCTCACCAGCCCTTGTACCGCAATCTGATCCGCAGCAATGACGCCATCTACCGTGACCGAGCGACGCGGGCGATATAATTCTATCGCCTGGCGCGCCGCCGTCGGGAAATCGGGCGACCAGTTGCTGTCGCGGAAAACCAACAATTCGATGCCCATAAACTGGCGCATCGGCTCCGGCGCCAGGGGATAGGGTTGCTTGAAATCATCCGCAGCGTAACTGTCGGCAAACGTCATAGACGCGATCTTCCCGCCGGCGACTTGTACCTCCCCCGCCGCAGTGATAAAGCCGCCGCCGGGTCGCAATTCGCCTTCGTTGAGCAACACCAAGAGATAGGTGCGCGGGGCATCCAGGCCGAACAAAGCCGGCGCAGCGTCCGCCAGGGCTAAACCGTCATCCAGCAACGGCAGCAGTGCGCCGAGTTGCGCCAGCGGCTTCTGCAGACGATCCGGCATTGCCCGCACATCGAGCCTGGCGTAAGCGTCGCGCGCCCTGGCAACGGCAGATTGGGCGCGCGGCAGGCCTGGCGCAAGCCGCGTGAACACATCCGGCGCCATCTCCAACACCGACTCGCCAGCCTGATACGCCGCCAAAGCCGGTTCCGCCGCGTCCCACACTATCACGCCGGCCTCGGTCAATCCATCCGCCAGCGTCAGCAGCGCCGGCGCGTCGCCCGCCAGCGGCCCTACTTGCGGCAGCCAACGGAACGCCCGTCCCGCCCCGGCCAGCCAGCCAACGTTGCGCCGCAGCACGACTACATTGCGCCGCGTTTGGCGCAGCAGCGCGCCAAGCGTCGCTACATCGGTTTTCAGCGGATTGTCGTCCAGCCATGCCTGGGCCGTTTTGAGCGAATGCAGCAACGATCCGACCGCGATTGCGGATTGCACGCCCCACACCACGAGTAAAAGCGCGCCAAGCGCCGCCAACCCGATGGCTATTTTCCGTTTGTGTTGTGCGATTACGGACACGCCACACCCTCCCCCATAATCCGGCACAGAGGCCGTCCCGCCGCATAATCTTCTGGCGCAGCCACCTTAACGCCACTGCGCGCGAACACATACTGCCGGTAACTTTCTTGCCACCATAAGTTCCGGTCAATGACCAGCACATCGGGCCGCAGCCCCAGCGCTTCTTGCGCGTACCACAGGGCGAAGGTGTACCGGTCGCCCTGCGTCGTGATCAAAACAGCGTCCGCTGGCGTCGCCGCCAGGACTTGATTGTACCACATCACCGCCTCGTCATCGCGGTGTAGCGTGACGGTTTGCCAGTTCCCCACCAGCAGGATCAGCGGCAAAAGCAGCGTCGCCCACGCGGGCAGTCCCTTATCCACCAACCAACGCAAGCCCCGGGCCAGCAACGGGACGGCCAACGGCAGCAGCGGCAGCATATACACCAGCGAATCCGGCGTGGCGTAACCGATGGCGAACAGGCTCAGCAAGCCGCCCGCCGCCGCCAGTCCAAGCACTTCCCACCGCCGCTCCCGCCATCCCAACCACCCACCGAGCACAATCAACGCGCCGCCCACCGGCGTGAACTGCCGCGCCAGCAGCGCCGCCCACGCCGCCACGCGCGCGGGCCACTCGGCCCACGGCAGCCCGAAGGCGTAGCCGCGGTACAACCGCGCCGTCACCACGTCCCACCACCCGGCGAACGTGCGCAAATCCCCCCACGGCTGTGGCCAGCGCCCCAGAAGCGGCAGAAGGGCGTAGGGCAGCAAGCCGATAAGGATGCCAAAAACGTAAAACGTAAAACGTGAAACGTAAAACGTGAAACGTGAAACGTAATGCGTGAGATGCGACATGCGCTTGGACTGTCTGTCATCATCAATGAACAAATCAACCAGCCACAACGGAACGAGAAACATCAACGTCGGATGCACCGCCATCCCCAAACCGCACACCATACCCGCCAAAACCCAACGGCGATTCGTAACTCGCAACTCGCAACTCATAACTCGCAACTCGTCATTCGCCCACGCCGCAAAAAACGCCGCGGTGGTGTACACTTCCGTGATGAGCGCCTGCGACCAAAGCAGTGGGGCGAAGGCCAACGCGAGAGCAGCCGCAAGCACAATCCAGGGGGATTTTTCCTGGCGTTGAAGCGTGAGTGCGGTCAGCGTGACCGTCCCTGCCACCATCGCCGCCGAGAGCAGGTTGAGCCGCCACGCCGGATCGCGCAGCGGCAGGAGCACGAAAACGCGTGCCAACGTCAAGTAGAGGGGAAAACCTGGCGGATGAGGGAGGCGCTCTGTCGCTGCCGCCGCGATAAAATCGCCGCCGTCCGCGCCCCAGTGCGCCCACGTGAGCGAGGGGGCCAGTGTTGCCAGATAAACGAGCAGCGCCGCGCCGCCCGCCGCCCACGGCAGTATACGCTTGTCCGAAAATCGAAAGTTAAAAGTCGGCAAACACATCACCATTCAACGCTTGCAGCAGAGCAAAATCATGATTCATGATCCTCGTGCTCTGCCAATCTGCCGCAGCAGCCCGAACGCCAGCCCCAAACCCTGCACAACCACGCGCAGCAACGTCACGCCGGGCCAGATCGCCGCCACAGCCCAGTCGCGCCGCCAGGCCCACCGCACGAAAGGCAATGTCGTCGCCACGAAGAGCGCGCCCACAAGCAGCACCGCGACCCACGCAGGCGGCCAGAACAGGCCAATGCCCGCCGTCAAACCGAGCAGCGCCGCCAACGCAAACTGCGATTTCAACGCGGGATCAGTGTGCGTATCGCCGGTGATTTTGTCGGGGTAGCGGACGTAGAGCAGCGCGCGCCAGTAGCCGAAGCGCGCTTTACGGACCAGATAGCGTCGCAGCGTCGCCGGATGCCGGTGCCAGACCCAGGCCTCCGGCGCAAAGACGAGCCAATGCCCCGCTCGCGCCAGCCGGAAAGAAAGATCTACATCTTCCGCCGAAGGGATCGGGAAAGCGGTGTCGAAGCCGCCATACGTCACGAGCAGCGGGCGGCGATACGCTGCCGCGTAGGTATCCACGAAGTCAATGCATGGCAATTCAGCCATCCGCGCGTAGCGAATTTCAAACTCCAACTGCACCAGCCGGGCAATCAACGACGACTGCCGCGTGCGATACGTGCCTTTGACGCCCATCACCTGGAGATCGGCGAACGGCGCGACCATACGCGCGATCCAATCGTCCGCCGGTTCACAATCGGCGTCGGTGAAGAGCACAATCTCGCCCTGCGCCGCCGCGATGCCAGCGTTGCGCGCCGCCGCCGGCCCGCCGTGCGGAACGCGCACCACGCGATCCGCGCCGGCCGCTTGCGCTACATCGCCCGTGGCATCGGTGGAACCGTCGTCCACGACGATGATCTCGTAACGCGCCCGGTCTAGCGTCTGCTGCGCCAACGCGCGCACGCAGTCGCCGATCACAGCCGCCGCTTGATAGGCTGGCACAATCACCGAGTATTCAGGCTGCGCCATGCATCCTCCGCGCGATTTGCGTCCCCAACGCCAACACGCCCGCCGTGACCAACGGCGGCCCCATCACCACGAGGTGCAGCACCAGGCCAATCGCCAGCGCCAGGTCGTAAGGCACGTCGAACAGCCCCAGCGCGACCACGCACAGCCCCTCGAAGACGCCCAGACGCGCCGGGGTCGGCACAACCGCGTTGCCAACCATCAACGCCGCCAACAGGAAGACAGCGGCAACCGGCATATTGACGCCAAACGCCCGCATGACGGCCCAATTCGAGAGCGCGCCGCAGCCCCAATACACCACCGTCCACAGGAAAACGCGGCCCGATGCCTGGGCGCTTTGCAATGAGTTCAGCCCTTGCGCCAATCGCTGCAGACGCGGCAGCAGCGCCTTGTCCCATCCCGCCGGAAAGCGCGCCAGAATGAGCGCCGCCCAACGGAACAACACATCCTGCCAGCGCAGCCCGGCCCACAATACCAGCCCGCCCACCAGCAAAATGCCCGCCGTGCTCCACGTCGAACTGGAGAACCACGCCGGTAAAGGCGCGAGCGCCAGCAGCAACAGACCGCACAACAACAGCGCCAGCAGATCCCAGACCTTTTCGAGCGCCACGCTTCCCAACGCTTCCGACGCGCCCGTTCCACCTGCGCCGTTATCGCCCGGACGCACCCACATCGCGCGCACCAGGTCGCCGCCGCGCATCGGCAGCACCAGATTCGCCACCTGCCCCACCAACAACGCCGTCAGCCCCGGCCAAAAGCGCAGATCAGAACGCCACAGCAACGCCTGCCAGCGCCACACCCGCGAGAAAAACGTCCCCACAATCGCCAGCACGCCGACCGCCACCCAGGTGTAATCCGCCGACCGCAGCGCGCTGAGCACCTGCGCCCAATCCAACTCGCGGATCAGCAGCCACACCGACACGATCATCACGCCGAGGCTCAGAACCCAGCGCAGCACACGCGCGCGCGCTTTCAGTTGCTCAATCCAGGTCCTCATCAGTCGCTCACGTAAGAAATCCAGGTTCGTCCAAGCGGCGTCCAGCGTCCATTCTCATCCACCAGGTTGCCGGTGGGATGAACCCAGTAATACATGCTGAACCAGCACCAGCGCTGCACCAGCCGTCCGCCATCGCTCGGATCGCCCAGGCCGCCATCCGCCGCCGTCAGAAAGAAGCGCCACGTTTCGCGCATAAATTCGGCCATCCGCTCCAGCGGGAAGCCGTAGTCCTCCGGCATCGGCACGCCGAACTCCGAGACGATGAGCGGTTGTCCGCCGTAGCCCCGCGCCGACATCCAACGGCGAAAGTCGTAGATTTGCGACCGGAAGACGGCGAGGTTGCCGGAATCGTCAATGCTGAACAGCACGCCGGTATTGTCGGGGATGCCGGGTGGAATGTCCACGCCCCAGGAATTGCGTTCCTCACGGAGCATGTAGTTATGGATGTGCCAGGCCTGCGCCGGAAGCGCCGCGCCGAATTCGTTGCGGTAGGCCTCCAACACGAGATCGAGATAGCGCAGGCGCAGCGGCGTGGGCTGCGCGATGCCGCCGGCCGCCACCACCGCTGACGGGTCGCCAGCCTTGATCGCGGTGTAGGCTTCGTGGTACAGCCGCGCGTAGGTCGCCGGGTCCACACTGTCTTGCCAGCGCACATCCGGCTCGTTGGAGATCAACCAGGTGGAGCCGGGGCGCGCTGCCGCCACCGCGGTGAGCGTCGCAGCGGCGGGCGAGAGTTTGCCGCCGCCCATCCGCACCGTGGGCATGTAGATCACGCCCGGCGGCAGGACCGGCGAACCCCGCGCCGCCCAATCCATCACCCAACCGGCGCGCAATGTGTTCAGCTCATAGTTGCCCGTCGCGCCACCCGGCAGTGAGACGCCGAGCCGGAACCGCTCGTGCGCCGGGACGGTGAAGCCCGCTGGCGCAACCGGAACTGGCGTCTGCGTAGGGGGCACTGTTGCTGTCGGGACAGGCGTTTCGGTGAACGTGGCAGGGTCTATGGTTGGGCGCGGCGTGACCGGGGCGCGCGTAACCGGCGGCGCAGGACGCGGCGTCGGCGTAGAGGTCGGCGCTGGCGTGAAGGTAGCGGTCGGCTCCGGCGTGGGTGTCGGTGATATTTTGGGCTGCGGCGTCCGGGTGGGCACCAACGGCTCCGGCGTTGGCGTCGGCGTCGGTGTATGCGTCGGGAGAGCGGTGGGAGTGCGCGTCGGCGCGTCGGTGGATGCGGGAAGCGGCGGTTCTGCCGTCGCCGGTCGCAGCGCAGGTGCGCCCACCACCATCAACACCGCCCCAGCCACAATCAGCACAGCCGCCGCCAGCAGCAAACCATAAGATTTCCTGGCGGATCGTTTTACCGACATGCCATCTCGCCCCCTCATCTTCCGTTTTACGTTTTACGCTTTACGCTTTACGTTTTATTGGCCCGCCATAGGCCGCAACGTCGGATCCCCCAACAGCACAAAGCTGATTTCCGCGTCCTTCGACTGTGCAGCGCGCCAACCGGCCAACAACGCATCGCCGACGGTCGCGCCGTCGAGCAGCGCGCGCTGGAAAGCCAGCGCCATCGCCGACTGGTCGCTGGTTGACGTCTCGCCGGTCGGCCCGACGAGGGCCACGACGCCTTTCGGGTGGCGCAACCAGGCTTCGCTGAGGCCCGTCTGGGTGGGGTGGCCGAAATTCGCGCACAGGCACGTCCACGCCGCCACCACCGTCGGCCCATCCCAGGCGCCGGCGTCATCCACGGTGAGGAACTTCTCGTCGCCGAGGACAGGCAGGCTGCCGTGCCCGCTGTAGACCAGCACGCCGGGCGCAGCGCGCAACCAGCGCAGCAAGTCGCGGCGGGTGTCGGCCTCATCGTCACCCAGGCGCAGGTCGGGCGACGAAAGGGCGGCCAGGTCATTGGTCAGCGTGACAAACTCAGGCTCGTCGTCGTGCAGCAGCGCCAGACGCGGGGTCGGCTTCCAGGCCAGCGTTTTAGCGACCATCGCCTGCACCTCCGCGACGGTTGACGCGGGGAAGCGCCCCACCGCCAGCAGCGGCGCGCCGTCGTCGCCGAGCGCCAGCGCGTGATCGGAGGGTGTGTCGCCGACGAAGAAGGTGCGCACCCAGCCCGTGGGCACGAGGGTGGACGCTGCACTCCACAGCGCGTTGGGGTTGGCGGAAGCGTCGCCCACCAGGAGCAGGTAGCGCAGCCGTCCATCCGTGTGCAGGGCCGCCGCCGCCGCGCGGATGGCCTCCGCGTCAGGCTTGCCCACGCCGAAAGCGTCGTAGACCTGCTCCGGCGACAGGACAGCTACAGATAGTCCTTCCGCCGTGCGCGCTTCGAGCAGCGGCGCGAGCGCGGTGTGGAAGAGGCGCGGCGCAACGATGAGATAATCGGCGGCCAGCAATGCCGACTGGTCAACAGTTTCGCGCGGACGCGCAATGTCGGGGGCGGGAGCAGCTTCGAGCGCGCCAAGCCAACCGTGATCTCCGGCGCGCTGTTCGACGCACACGCGCCCATCGGCGGGACGCTTGATCAACCCGCCGCGCACCGTCCCATCCTGTCCCGCCAGCAGCACGGCGACGCGTTCCGCCGCGACACCTTCCCAACACGCCGCCGGTTGATCTCTGGCGATCCAGCTTTCCCATCCGCCCGTATGGACGAGCGCCCGCTGCCACGTCACACCGACGCCATCCAGCCAGGTCACTTCGACAGGCGCTTCAGTGTCGCCGGGCATCGCCAATACAAGTTCATTGTCGCCGTTGCGCGGCGAGGGGGCGACGACTTCCCACGTTTCGAGCGCGCTGCCATCCCAGAAATGATCGTCCACCACCGCGCCATTCCACAGCACGCGGATATGATGATCGGGGTCTTGCGGCATACTGCTCTGCCCCCAAAAGCGCAGGGTCAGCGTGACGGGCGCAGCGAGCGCCTCGGTCAAGGGAAGGGTGAGGGTGAAAGCGGGCGCAGTGTTGAAGGATGTCCACAGCCAGTTCGCGCCTTCGGGGGCGGTTGGACGATAGGTGATGTTTTGTTCCAGCCAGAGGGTGGCCGTCGTCGCGGTCTGAGACTGGGGCGGAGCAGTCACGATGTAGACTGGCGCAGTCGCGGCGCCGGCTGAGTCCAGGCTGAGGTGATAACTGCCGACCGGGCCGAGGTGTCCCGGTTCAACAACGCCGTAAAACAACAGGCCAGGTCCAGCGGTAGAGTCCAGCCAAAAGGCCGGGACCACCGCATCCTCACGCGCCAGACGAATCCGGGTGGGGTCAAGTTTCTGAGGATCGAGGCCCTGAGCGCGCCACCATGCGGGGCCAAGCCAGCGAGGACCGGCGCTGCGCACGAGCAGGGTCCATCCGGCGGTGACATCGCCGGGCGTGGATGGCGCGGCGACCGGCGCAGACCGACATCTCGCCACAGTCACAAGCAGCAGGAGCGTGATAACGCCCCACAACCGGCGTTTCACGGGCGGCGCTTCCACATCAGAATGCCTGCGCCCATGAAGCCCAGGCCAACGATCCCGCCGACCACCACCAGCCAGATGGAGAGCGCCTTGTCCGCCTTCACCACGCGCGAATTGCCTTCCACAAGCGCGCGCGTCGAACTGAGGCGCGGTGTGGGCAACGGCGAGAGCGGCGCAGATGATGTTGTCGGTGAGGGGAGCGGCGTATCCAGCGGGACAGGCGTCGGGAGAGGCGGCGGGGGAGGTGTGGGCGTCAACGTTGCCGGCGCGGTGGCGATGACGGGCGGACGAGTCGTTGCGCCGGGCATGGGGGTGAACGTGGGCGTCGCAGATGATTCGATGGGCGGCAAGACCAGGCGCGGCGTAGAGGTCAACGTGGGCGTCCCGGCGCGCGGCGTCGTGCATACGCCGGTCACATTGAGTGTGATGACAAAATCCTCGGTAGCGCCATCCTGATACTTTACGGTGAGGGTGTGCGATTCGGTGGCGCAGGGGCAAAAAGTCCGCGCGCCATCCCCTGGAACGCCAACGTTGTCGAAGTACACGGCGCGGATGTTGCGCGTCTGCCATTGGAGGGTCGCGCACTCTCCGGCAGGCAAATCCGTTTTGTCAGCCCAGAAGCGGACGTTGGGATTGGGCGTTGTGGTGGGCGCCGGCGTGCCGGTTGCCGTCGCAGTGGGCGTGATGGTCGCTGTGGGGGTGATCGTCGGCGTGGTGGAGGTCGGCGCCGGCGTGAACGTCCGCGTTGGCGAAGGCGTCAGAGAGGGAGTGGCATTGAGTGGGACGGTTGCCGAAACCGGATCAGTGAGGCTGCCGAGCGCGCCGCTGGCCGGTACATCTTCTATTTTGTAGTAGTAGGTGACGCCGGGCGTCACATCGTTATCCACATAGGAGTAGAGCGCGCCCGCCCCTTCATCCAACGAAGAGATGAAAGCGGAGATGCGCACGTATTCCCCCACCGCCGAGAGGCTGCGCCGGACGTAGAAGCCCAGATTGGCGGTTTCGCTGGCGGTCTCCCACTTCACGGTGATGGAAGTGAGGCCGGCCTCGGCAGTGACACTGGTGATGGTGACAGCGGCCCAGACCAACGACGCGATAAGCAGCAGGGCGAGCGCCGCCAGGAACAGCGCCTTGACGCGCCGCAGCGCGCCCCACACATCGCCAAAAGCACGGTGCCCGGCAGCCAGCACCCTTTCGCGCCGCAGTTGGCCCGGCGTGCGGCGATAGAAGCAATGTCCATCGCGCTGCGCTTCAACCACGCGGCCCAAAACGGCCTCCGGCGGCCAGGCGGGGTCGAAGGCGCGATGACCATCGCCTTTGGTGACGATGCGGCCTTTACGCCATCCCAAATAGCGATGCAGAAAGCCGCCGCGCAGCGCCACCCAATCGCCGGGCGCGAGCGTCTCCACTGCGACGGGGTGAACCAACACCTCGTCGCCTGGACGCAGCGTCGGCAGCATACTCTGCCCACGCACACGCAGGCGCGTCGGGCCAGGCAATGTGTCCGTTAGCGCATCTGACCAGATCATGGCCTCATCTCCATATCAGCGATTATACTTGAAAGAGGGATGATTGCAATGGGGGGGGAGGGGTGTGGGGGTGTGAGGGTGTGAGGGTGTGGGGGTGTGGAGGAGTAAGGGAGTGAGGGAGTGAGGAGGCGTGAGCGTGGTTGTGGTCAGCGCCCTCGTCTAGTTCTCTGGTTCCGCTCAGCGCCCCCGTCTAGTTCTCTGGTTACTTCCGCTCAGCGCCCCCGTCCCGGGGGCGCGAAAGAACGCCGGGCCGCCATCGCCCGTTCCCGAGACGGGAACGGGGAGCGCGCTCCCATCTACTTCCGCTCAGCGCCCCCGTCTAGTTCTCTGGTTACTTCCGCTCAGCGCCCTCGTCTAGTTCTCTGGTTACTTCCGCTCAGCGCCCCCGTCCCGGGGGCGCGAAAGCGCCGGGCCGCCATCGCCCGTTCCCGAGACGGGAACGGGGAGCGCGCTCCCATCTACTTCCGCTCAGCGCCCTCGTCTAGTTCTCTGGTTACTTCCGCTCAGCGCCCCCGTCTAGTTCTCTGGTTACTTCCGCTCAGCGCCCCCGTCCCGGGGGCGCGAAAGCGCCGGGCCGCCATCGCCCGTTCCCGAGACGGGAACGGGGAGCGCGCTCCCATCTACTTCCGCTCAGCGCCCCCGTCTAGTTCTCTGGTTACTTCCGCTCAGCGCCCCCGTCCCGGGGGCGCGAAAGCTCCGCTCAGCGCCCCCGTCCCGGGGGCGCGAAAGAACGCCGGGCCGCCATCGCCCGTTCCCGAGACGGGAACGGGGAGCGCGCTCCCATCTACTTCCGCTCAGCGCCCCCGTCTAGTTCTCTGGTTA